>OOIH01000539.1_pt1 | contig 45642 bp, 69 predicted proteins | sample 1691801 | NCBI WGS metagenome assembly OOIH01 (sample SAMEA1061690, study PRJEB22710) | metagenome
AACTTCTTCAAGATGCCGGACGGCGAAATGGTGGTATCCCTGACAGACGGCAAGAGCCTGACGATTCCCTGCCCCAACTCCCTCGGCCTTGTGCATATGCCGGATGGCTCCCAGGTCGGGATGCAGGAGGCTATTGACCGGGTATACATGGAACTTCTGAGGGACTATACGGACTGCCGCCAGCTGTGGGACCTGGAATCGGTCAGGCGGTGGGGCAAGGCTCCGGCCACGGACAAACAGGTCGCCATCATCCAGAGACGGTGTAAAGGCTTCGACACCGCTGGTCTGAGCAAGGGTGACGCCAGCCAGATTCTGAACCGGCTGTTTAACGCACCGAAAAAGAAAGGGCGGCAGAGCGCGTGAAGCGGAGGTGACAAAACATGGCACGGAATAAATATCCTGGTCGCTGCTATTGCTGCGGAGAATGGATAGAACCTGGCTACGGCCACTTTGAGAAGGTCCACAATCCGGTACCGGGGGAACCCAAGTGGCGTATCAAATGCGTCAAGTGCGCCAGCGGACGAGTGCTGACGGATAAAGACCCCGGTGTAATTTGGGCGCAAAAGGCTGTAAAGGAGGCGAGAACATGACGGAGGCCCAGCACCAAGCGATGGTCATGAAGTGGTCTCAGCAGCCAGAAATCCGCTCCAGGTGGCCGGAGTTGGCCTTGCTCTACCACATCCCCAATGGCGGTACACGGGACGCTATAGAGGGCCGCCACCTGAAACAGCAGGGCGTCAAGCGAGGCGTTCCTGACCTGTGCCTGCCGGTTGCGCGGGAGAACTACCACGCCCTGTACATCGAGCTCAAAACCGATACCGGTCGGGCCACAACGGAGCAGAAATGGTGGGGCGAACATCTCAAATGCCAAGGGAATATGTGGCAGGTCTGTCACGGCTGGGAGGCGGCAGTGACTATGCTGGAATGGTATCTCTCCCTTTCTGATGAGGTGGTGACATGAGCACCCCGGATTACAGCTATGCCTTCCCCTGGGAACGAGAGGCAATGCAGGGGGCTGAGATGCCGGACGGGTTGTCCATGTATGACCAGATGGCTTACATATCCCTGCGGACGCTCTATCACGATTACCACGAAAAGCGGATGGATAGGGCAACGGCGTCAGCGGAAAAGCGCCGTATCTTCGGAGCCTGGGACAGGGCAAAGCGTACAGCAGAGTTTGAGCGCAAGCTGGCGTTCTTCCATGCGCGGCTCTACAAAGACACCGAGATGGCCAAAACAGCGGTTAGGAAAGACCCCAGCCCGGAAAATGCAATCAGGCTTTGCAACGTGCTGGATGGGCTGGAGAAGTACAGACCAGAGGAAACCGCACATAGTTAAAGTCAATTCCCAAACGTTTGTGAATTTGGAGGTTTTACAAAATGACAGCGAAAGAGTTAGCTGAAATGCTCTCCGGCCGCGAGGTCGGCGAGGAAATCGTGATGGGCGAGGAGCGGGACATAAAGGACGCTGGCCTGGTCGTGGTCTACGGCTATTCAGACGATTATGAGTGAGCAGGAACTTGTGCGGTTGATTGTTCATACAGTAGCCGATGGATGCCCGCCCGAGATGGACTGGGAGTGCGCCAAAGATTTCTCTGGCTGGGATGGCTGTGAAAAGTGTTGGGCAAAGTGGCTCCAACAGCCTGCGGAGGAGGAAACCCCATGAACTGGAAACGTGAGGCGGCCGACAAGCTGAAAAACTATGAGGCCCACAAGCAAGCCCTGGAATGCCTGCCCAAAGAGATCAGGCGGTTGGAGAGTGCCTATACTGGCATTCGTAGCGCCACCACCGACGGCACGCCCATTTCTGGCGGCGGCAATACCCGGGAGGACTCTATGCTCTCCAACATCGTCCACCGGGATGAACTGAAATGGAGGCTGAAGGAAGCCCGCCTGTGGGTGTCCCAGGTTGACAAGGCCCTGGCCGTCCTGGATGACGAAGAACGGCTTGTTTTGAACCGATTTTACATCCACCGGGCAAAGGGGGCTGTCGAGGCCCTATGTGAGAGCCTAAACTTGGAGAAAAGCGCCGTCTATGACAGGCGGGACAAGGCTTTGCGGCATTTCACCCTGGCCCTCTATGGGGCCACTGAGACGGAGTAAAAAAGCCGGAAAAAAACCGGGCGATTTTTCCGAAAGACCGTGGTACAATGATAGGGTGTAAAATCCTAACTAAGCCGGGTGGCCCCCTCCAACCGAGGGGGTCGCCAATATTTTCGGGAGGAGGTTTCTGGCCCCCATGTTTCTCCTTTGCGTGGGGCATGGTCCGGGCTGGCAGCGGTCGCCAACACGGCCAGCGGCGGGCACATCACGAAAAGGAGCAGCGAGCAATGGAAATGCAGCTGGTGACAATGAAGCTGTCGGAGATCCGTCCGTATGAGCGGAATCCCAGGCGTAATGACCGGGTGGCATCCACGGCGGTGTCCAGCGGCAGCCACTTCCGGATGTGCGATGGGCTGCTCCTGTCCGACCGAGACTATATCAACATTCAGACCTTCCCCCAGGACTATGACTTCATGGGGGAGTCCGTGCAGTATGTGTGCGGGATGAGCGTGCCCCCGGTGATGATGGCGCATATCGCCGGGGAGATCGAGCGGCAGTGGTTCGGCAGGGGGTGAACGCATGGCGAGGCCGCAGAAAGAAATCAGTCAAAAGGATTTTGAAAAGCTGTGCGGCCTCCAATGCACCAAGGAGGAAATCTGTGGCTTTTTCGATGTGACCGACAAGACCCTGGAGCGGTGGTGCAAGCGCACCTATAAGCAGGGTTTTTCCGAAGTTTTTGCACAAAAGCGCGGGGCGGGTAAAATATCCCTTCGGCGGTCTCAGTTCTATTTGGCGGAGAAGAACGCCAATATGGCGATCTGGCTGGGTAAGCAGTATCTGGGGCAGCGGGATGCGCCAGAGGAAAAGCAGGGTGGCGCCCAGGAGGATGACCCCATCACCAAGAGCCTGAAGGAGGCGGCAGATGCTATCTCCAAAGCAAATTGAAATACTGCGCTGGCCATACACCGGCAAACGGGCGCTGATTTGTGACGGGGCGGTGCGCTCGGGCAAGACGTCCATCATGTCCCTGTCATTTATTCTTTGGGCCATGGGGCAGTTTGACCGGTGCTCCTTCGGGCTGTGCGGGAAGACGGTGGGCAGCGCGGAGCGCAATGTGATCCAGCCGCTTCTGGCCATGACCTATTTCGCGCAGAACGGCTTTGCGCTAAACTACACCCGCTCAGACCATGTGCTGACCGTCTCCCGCGGGAAGCGGGGCAACCGCTTCTACGTGTTCGGCGGGCGGGACGAATCGTCCTATATGCTCATCCAGGGCGTGACGCTGGCCGGCGTACTGCTGGACGAAGTGGCCCTTATGCCCCGGTCGTTCGTGGAGCAGGCGCTTGCCCGGTGCTCGGTGGAAGGGGCAAAGCTGTGGTTCAACTGTAACCCGGACGTGCCGCAGCATTGGTTCCGCAAAGAGTGGCTGCTAAAGCTCCGGGAGAAGAACGCCACCCATCTGCATTTCACAATGGATGACAATCCCAGCCTGTCCGAAAGCACCAAGGCTATGTATCGCAGCCTGTACCAGGGTGTGTTTAAAAAGCGCTACATAGACGGCGAATGGACGGCGGGTGACGGCCTGATCTACGATATGTTTGACCCAGATACGCACGTATATCAGGACAGCGAAAAGCCGAAGGGGCTGAAATACGTTGCCACCCGGCACATTGCCTGCGACTATGGAACAACGAATCCCTTTGTGCTGCTGGATATCTACGACGATGGCGAAACTGTTTGGGTGGACAATGAATACCGCTGGGACAGCCGGGATTTGGAGCGCTGCGGACGGCAGAAAACAGACCAGGAGTATACTGATGATTTTAAACGCTTCATGGGGGATGACCCGCAATTTTTCTGTCCCGCCGTGGTAGACCCATCCGCCGCCAGTTTTGCTGTGGCGCTACAGCGGCGGGACGTGTACGTCATCCCCGGTGACAACGATGTGCCGGATGGTATCCGGCGCACCAGTTCTTTGCTTGGCCGCAAGGCCATCCGGGTGAATGAGCGGTGTGAGGGGCTAATTGGGGAGCTGCAATCCTATGTATGGGATAGTAAAGCAGCGGAGAACGGTGTGGAGAAACCCGTCAAGGCTCTGGACCATGGGCCGGACGCGCTGAGATATTACGTAAACACCTGCTTGCCCAAGTGGAGGTACGGAGAGGAGGGATAACTTGAGCGAGAATAACGAATCGGCCATCCAGAGCGTGGTCTCAGATAAGACCGGTGTACCGGTTCTGGATGAGTTTTCCAACCCTTTGTTTCGCTTGGGCTACGGCTCTCAGGCCCCGTTGGAGGCCACGGACTACCCATTGACCCGCATGACGGACAATTACGCCCTGCTAAATTCCCTATACCGCAGCGGCGGGATTTGCAAGAGCGTGGTCAGTATTATCCCCAACGACATGACCCGAAAATGGTACACGCTGAGCGGTGGCATTGGGCCGGAACACCTGAGGACGCTAAAACAGGTGGAGCGGGACACTGGCCTGCGGGAAAGTCTGGACCGTGGCCTGCAATTTGGAAGCCTGTATGGCGGTGTGGCGGGGCTCATCCGCATACGCGGGCAGGAGGCTGTGCTGGACAAGCCCCTGGACCTGAGCGCCATTCTTCCCGGCACGTTTGAGGGTGTCCAAATTTTTGATCGCTGGTGTGGTATTACGCCGGATACGGAGCTGGTATTCCACCGGGGCCAGATGGCGCCAAAATACTACCGCATTGAGGACCCTGAGAGCAGCTTTTCTACTCGGGTGCACCACTCCAGAATCATCCGCTTCACCGGCGGAATTTTGCCGTATTTGGAGGAAATGGCGGAACTGTATTGGGGAGAATCGGACATCGAACCGATTTACCGGGATATTGTTCTTTACGACAACGTGATGGAGAACATGGGCAACCTAACCTTCCGGGCCAACATTGATACGATGGAGGTTCAAAACCTCGACCAGCTTTTTTCCCTTACCTCAACCGAACAGCAGCGGCGGTTCTGGCGGGTTATGCAGGCGCAAAGTGTTATGCAGTCCAACTTTGGGACACGGCTGGTGAACGCCGGGGATAAGGTCTATAACACCCAGTACAGTTTCACCGGCTTTGATCATGTGACAGAGGCTGTCCAGCTCAATCTGTGCGCTAAGACGCATATTCCCATGACGCGCCTGTTCGGGCGATCCCCGGCGGGAATGAACGCTACTGGGGAAAGCGATCTGAAGAACTACTATGAGTACATCGATATCCGGCGGGAAACCCGTCTGCGGCCCATTCTGGAGCAGTTGCTGCCTGTGTTGTGTATGTCTGCCTGGGGTATGGTGCCGGACGATTTGGAAATCCAATTCCCACCTCTGTGGACGCCCACGGCAAAGGAGGCGGCGGAAATCGTGGAGAAGAAAGCATCTGCTGTCCGAGATATGTTCCAGGCCGGGTTGATACAGGCGGATACAGCCCAAAAGGAGCTGAAAGCGCTGTCTGTGGAGACGGGGATGTTTGGCAGCATCACCGACGAGGAGATCGCGGCCAACGCCGGGAAGACGTATCAGGACGTCACTGCGCTCAGAGACCCGCTGGCGGGGCTGGGCTACGGAGGAGAGGAAGCGGCCCCTTTTGAGCAGAATACCGGGGACGGCCTGACGCTTGACTACAAAGGGCAGCCCCGGGAGAAAAACGGGCGGTTTTCCTATGGGAAGCTGGGAGGAAGCTCGACAAAGGGGAAGAAAAGTGGTAAAATAAAAAAACCAGGGTTGAGCCAGAAGGAAAAGGCCCGCGTCAGCAGCGGCCTTCTCACGGATCATCCAAGGTTGAAGTCAGGCGAGATAAAAGTATACGACTATGGAACCTATCAGTATCGTGTTTTTGTAAAAGGCCCAGGGGAATATCACTTTATCTCAAGAACTAAGCTAAAATAGGAGCTGGTTGGGATGAAAAGAAACGAGCAGGAATCGGAATATCAAAAAATCCTGATGGAGCGCTATGAAAGCCAAGTGAAAGATAAACTAGACCAGACCGCTTTACGGGCACTCTACAACGACCCCCAGTGGGAAGGCTATGAGGAAGAAATGCTGGAGTGGGTCAAAGCCCATCCGGACGCCACTTTAGAGGAATTGCTTCGTTTTGATTTCAGCTTCTATGAGCCCCTTGAAATTGTGGACGATGACGAATTTGGCGAGGAGGACTAAATGCCTGCCCTAAACCGCGCTGTGGCCAGCATGGAGCTGCAACGGCTGATTCGGATCTACCTGAAGGCGGAAACTGACATCATCAACGAGATTGGGCGGCTGCGCTCCCTGGGGCTGGCAGACTACCACGCGGAGGCGGCGCTGGCGCGGGTGCAGGCCATTCTGGTCAAGCTGGACGAGGACAGGGGCAGGTACATCCCCCGGATGATTGAGACACAGTTTTATGTCAGGCGCCCGGAGGCCAGAAAGCCCTTGGATGTGCCCGAGGCGGCGGAGAAGCATTTGGCGGGATATCAGAACGCTGCCGCCCTTACCGGGGAGCAGCTGGACATCGTGCAGCGGCTGACGGTGAACCTGACCGGCCAGCTTTTGGAGGCCGACGCCACGGCGTACGCGATGCTGTCCAACGCCCTGCTGGGCCGGGATTCGCCGGACGTGTTCCGGCAGGTGGGGCTGGAGCGGACGGCGGCGATGGAGGCCAGGGGCCGGGGCGCGATCCGGGAGGCCCCTGGGTTCGTGGAAGCCCTGCGGCGGGAGGGCGTCACCGCGTTCATCGACAAAGCTGGGCGGCGCTGGGGCCTGCACACCTATGGCAGTATGGTCCTGCGCACAACGTCCAGACAGGCCGAGGTACTGTCCGTACTCACCCAAGACCCGGAGTGGGATTTGTACAAAATCAGCAGCCACGGGACCACTTGCAAGCTGTGTGCATCGTATGAGGGCCGGGTGTACTCCAAGAGCGGGAACGACCCGGATTTCCCGCCGCTGTCCGCCGCGTTTGGAAAGCGAGACAGGGCAGGGCCGGATTCATTGGACAACTCATGGCTGAACATCCACCCCAACTGCCTCCACCAGATCACCCGCTGGACCCCCATGGGGCGCAGTGAGGAGGAGCTGCAAAAAATAAAGGATTTCTCCAGCTTTCAGAAGAACCCGCCCACCCGCGATCCGAGGACTCAAAAGCAGATTGAGGCATACCGGGAGAAGGAGCGGGGCCGGGCCCGGTGGCTGAACGACTACCGGCAGTGGGAGCGGTACCGGGTGTCGCTGGGGGACAACGTGCCCCGGACGTTCGATACCTTCCTGAAGCACAAGCGGGCGGGGGATGAGAAGTACAAGCTGTGGAAAAACAGTTATCGGGAAGCGAAGCAGCTTGAAAAATACAGCAAAGTGCGGTATCATGAAGATGGTACAGTTGTGGTGACGGATACATGGAAAGAGCATCGGTCCATTCCTGCTACATACCGTCCCAACGCTGTTGTGGAAACGCGGTTTCCGAAAAGGCAAATTGATCGAATTTTTTACGATGGACAGGGCCATATGTCAATTCAGATTCATAGTGGGGATCATGGTTATCCCAAAAGCCACAGGCGCGGTGTCCATGGAGAGCACGCCCATGAATTCGTCTATGATGATAACGGAACTATAATTTCTCGTTTTGAGCGTGAGCTTACGGACGCAGAGCGAAAGGAGAACAGTGATATTTTGTGAAAAGGACGTTAGCCGAATTGCGGGACTATCTACTGAGCCTTGTCAATCACGTGGAATTTTACTGGAATGGGCTACACGGGTTTATTGACCCCTTTACCCGCGAAAAATATATCTTTTCTTTTGGGGAAGATGATCCAGGTACGGAGTTTCGCAGTGTCGATGAACTTCTCAACGCACCCTATATGAATGGGACATCTCTCGCCGAAGTGTGTGACGATGTGGAATTCTGGAGTTGAACTATGACTGAGCAGATGATCGCGGCCATTAATGCTGCCTTAGATCGGGGATACCGGATCCAGTTGAAAAAACTCAAGGACGGAACCATCAAAATGCATACCGTCCAGCTCAAAGAGCTGAAAACTTGATATCGAACCCACGGCGCAATTGAGCGCCGGGAAGGACCAATTGAGGTCAACTGTCTGAGTAGTTTGGACAGCTGGCCTCTTTTTATTTTGCGAGGTGATGCAGTTTGCTTGCCTATTACGGCACGGAAATCAGCCCGAACCAGACGGAGACGGCGGAGGGGTTCCTGATCTGCCGCAACGTCCCCATTGCCCGGACGGGGGAGATGGTGTACCAGGCCCGGGAGCTCCGGCTGGACGGCGACCCGGAACGGCTTGTTATGGTGCACCGCGCCCCGGAGGATGTGTTTGACCCGGCGGCAATGGCCAGCTTCGAGGGCAAACCGGTGACGGACGGGCATCCGCCGGAGAACGTAGGCCCGGAAAACTTTTCCGCCTATGCCCGGGGGCACGTCCAGAACGTGCGGCGGGAGGGGGATTACCTTCTGGCGGATCTGTACATCAACGATGCTTCCCTGGCCAGCGACGTGCAGAACCGGGTGAAGCGGGAGGTGTCCTGCGGGTATCTGTGCATTTACACCCCCGATGGGGATGGATACCGGCAGGGCCGGATCAGAGGCAATCACGTGGCGGTGGTCCCGAGAGGGAGGGCAGGCCACGAGGTGGCAATAAAAGACGCCGCCCAAGAGGCGGAGAAAGGCAGGAAGTACATGAGCAAATTCACAGAGGCTATCTTGGCGGCGTTCGGTGTGGCCGCGAAAGAAGCCGCGACCCAGGATGAGATCAACGGTCTGATCTCCACCACTGCCACGGTTTTGGACGCCGATCCGTCTGCGTCCGCAGCGCCCGAACCCGCTGCCACAGCGGAGCCGGTCAATGACACGGCGGCGGCGCCAGCCTGGGCGGTGGAGCTGAACGGCAAGCTGGACAAGGTTCTGGCGGCACAGGATGCTCAGAAGGCGGAGGAGAAGCCCAGCAGTGAGAAGGAGCTGGATGATTTGGAGGAGCAGCTTTCCGGTGGGAAGGAAAGCGAAGGCAAGGACGCCGCTGTCATCCCCGCCGGTCAGGCGGCAGATGCCTGCGCTTCCTCGGAGGCCAAAGACGCGGCCCTGTCCATCATCCGGGCTATCCGCCCAGCCGTTGCCGCCATCAAGGACACGGGAGACCGGGCACGGGTGGTGGACGCGCTGGTGGAAAGCATCAAGGGTGAGGTCATGGACCGGCTGAATCAGGCAGCTCAGGCCGGGGCCAGAAGGGCCGCAGATGCTGCCAAGACTACCAATTATGACAAAATCTGCGCGGAGCAGCAGGCGGAGTATTACGCCCGCAACCCGCACAAGAAGCAGGAGGGCTAAAGAATGGGCATTCATCCTCAGAACATTGGAAAGACGATGGACCATGGTTTCGCGGGCTCCTACGCCCGCCAGCCGGACATGATCGTGGGCACTCGCCCCGCGGGTGGTACCGAACAACTTTTGTTCGGTGTGCCCCTGAAATATGACGGGGACGGTAAGGTTGTGCTCATGGGTGTGGATTCCGCTGCTGCTGATTTTGTGGGCGTGGCCTCCCGGGAGATCAAGGGCTCTCTGAATTATCTGGATCAGAGCATGGGCAGCTACGCTCCCGGCGAAGCGGTGAGCGTGTTCCAGAGAGGCTGCATCAATGTCAAGTGCCAGAATGGCACCCCGAAACTGGGCGCCCCGGTCTATGTCCGTGTGGCCACGGACCCAGCTATCCCCACCGCAGAAGTGGGCGGCTTTGAAGCTGTGGAGGCTTCCACGGCGGCGGAAAGCGTCCGGTTGGGAAACTGTCAGTGGGCAGGCCCCGCGGATGCCAATGGCATTGCGGAGATCAGGATCATGACGATCCAGAACGCATAAGGAGGGAAGACCATGTTTCAGAATATCGGTACTTTTAACGCCGGAATTGTGGGCGGCGCCAGCGCCCCCGGCGCGGCGGGGATCCCCACAATGGACGCGGCGGGCATTGCTTCCGGCGGCGCTTTCCTGGTGTCTGAGTTAGAAAAGCGCGACACGCTGATCCGAAAGCCTCTGACCAGCGTGACCTATCCCCGCGACATCGTGGTGCAGACCGGCGGCGGCTGGGTGGATTACGTATCCGCCATGAATGTGGCTTATGGCATCACCAGCGGTTCCGGCAGCGGTCCTGTCCATGCGGGGGGCGCCAACAGTATGCCCATCGTGCAGGCCAATATGGAGAAGGGCCTCTATAAGGCCCATGTATTTGCCGCCGCCCTGCGTGTCATGTTTGTGGATATGCAGAAGGCCAATTACATTGGTCGCTCCCTGGATCAACTGCTCCAGGACGGTATGCGTCTCAGCTATGATAAACATATGGATCAGAATGTTTATATGGGGATGGAGGACTATGGTACCACCGGCCTGCTGAACGCCCCAGACGCCGTGGAAACCACCGTTTCCGCCAACGGCGCCGGCGGCTCCACCAAGTGGGCGGATAAGACGCCTAAACAGATCTTAGATGATGTAAACCGTGCCATTACGGCGGTTTGGGCGGCGGCTGAGTATGACGAAAGCGCCATCCCCAACCATATCCTGCTGCCCTATGAGCAGTATACCTATATCCTCAACACGATGGTTACAGACATTGCCACTGAGACGATCATGGATTACATCATGAAGAACAATATTGCGGCCAAGAACGGTGGTTCTCTGTATATCGGTGCTACCCGCTGGTGCAAGGGCGCGGGCACTGGTGACAGCGATCGTATGGCGGTGTATGTCAACCATGAGCGTTTCGTGAAAATCGACGAGTTGGTTCCCCTGGCCCGGATTATGACCGCTCCTAATGCCGCTGAGGCCTGCTACGATACCGCTTATATGGCCAACCTGTCTGAGGTTCAGGTGTTCTATTCTCAGACCCTGGCCTACTACGACGGAATTTAAGGAGGCACTGGAATGTTTATCGCGAGCAAGCGTAACATCATTCTTCCCAGCCCGGATGGCAAAAGACACTTCCGCGTTAGCAGGGACTACGTTGGTGAAATCCCCGATTGGGCGTCGGAGACGGATTACTTCTGCGCCCTGGTGAAGGACGGTAAGATCAGCGTACCGGAAAGCCATAGCGATGCAGACGTGGAGAAAGCGGGCAAAAGGGGCCGCCGTGGCCGCAAGGGGCAGGAGAACGGAGAATCCAGTGGTGAGGCCGAAACCGGAAAGAGCAAGACCGGGGAAGCGGAGACGAACGAGGACGAGTGAGGGGTGACAGGAATGTGCTTCAGGGACAAGTCCCAGTTTTTTGGCGTTCGGGCCGCTGCGGCCAACATTAGTCAGGGGCAGGGGCGCTATACAACGGATCTGTTTCAGGAGGATTTTCCACAGTTCTTTACCATGGGGACCGGGAGCGCCCTTCTCCCAGTAACCATGCTGGAGGAGTTTATCCGTCAGGCCAACGATGTGATCGCCCCGGACCGCTGGAAGGAAAGCTGGCGGTATGCCGCTGGGCTATATGTGGCCCATTGTGCGTCGCTATACCTGCGCACTTATTCTGACAGCAACACTACCCCGATGCAGGCGGCGGACTCCGGGGCGCTGGTGGGTGTTGTGAAGTCCGCCGTCATGGGGGACAGTTCGGTGAGCTACGACACCGACGCGCTGACACGGGCCACGGCTGGCTGGGGGGATCTGAACGCCACCCAATACGGGCAGCTGCTGGCAACAAAAGCCCGTCTTGTGGGAATGGGGGGAACCTACGCCATATGAACTATGGGGATTGGTACACCGACCTTGTGGACGTGCACCGGGTGCGGAGCGTAAAGGAAGGAAACCTGACCAAGCAGGAGCGCGCCGTCGTACTGGCTGGCGTGCCCTGCCGGGTCTACCGCAGCAGCGCCCATCCCCCGCGCATGGGCCATCCCGCCGCCACAGCGGAGGACGGCGGCGACAAGCTGGCCTGTGCCAACGAGGTTGACATACGGGCCGGGGATGAGCTGCTGATCCGCCGGGGGGCGCGGTTAGGCCGGACCCGTCAGACCATGAGGGGCTTCGCCGGGGAACCCGCCTATTTCTATGAGCCCTTCGGGGCGGTCATGCCCGGGTTGGCCCATCAAGAGATTGGACTGCTCCAGCGGGAGTACTTGAAGGGGGATGGTCCGGATGAATCTGGGGGAGGGGCTGGGGGCGAAGGTTCTGGAGCTGGAGAAACACGCCCCCGGTATCCGGTCGAGGCTGTCGGGGATTGCGGAGGGAGCCACCCTGCGGGCTATTGAAAAGGCCGAAGAGCTGACGCCGCCCAACACCTTCGGGGAAGGGGAGGCGCGGGGCGTCAACATGATAACCGGTTCGATGGCCCAGCATTGGGGCTCGGACAGCAGGGCCCGGCCCGCCGAGACCGGCTCCGGTTTCGTCACAGAACTGGCCAACAACATGGAGTACGCCAGTTATGTCAACGATGGGCACCGAATGGATAGGCATTTTGTGCCGGGCCTGTACATCGACCCGGATACCGGGCTGCTGTCCCGCGACCTGGAGCGGGGTGTGGGCCTTATGGTGGGCGCCAAAACCACCTATGTTGAGGGCCTGCACATGACTGACGAGGCCAAAGCGGTGTACGAGGAGGTCGTGGAGGCGGAGCTGGATCAGCTGACACGGGAGGTGTTTGGTCCGTGATCTTCACTATGCAGCGGCTGTCCCGGTCCCTGGCGGACTATCTGGCTCCGGCGCTCCCCGGCGTCACCTTCTACGACAACCCCAACCAGCAGGGTACCGCTTTGCCCGCCATGTTTCTCCAGCGCACCAAGGCGAAAATTGCCAAGAAGATGGGAGGCCGCTTTCTGCGTACCCTGGGCCTTGACCTGGTTGTGCTGGTGGACTACAACCGGACAGACATGGATGACCAATACACCGAGGCGGCGGACATCCTGGACGGGATGATGGAGATCTTTCCCTATTCCAGCGGAGAGAATCAGGCCAATGTCTGGCTGCGCACCTATGAACGCAACTGGTTCATCCAGGACGAAGCGCTGCACTATAAGTTCGACCTGAAAATCTGGGTGGCCAAATCAGAGGATGACATGTTGATGCGGTCCATCCAGTCCTACACCGAGGAGGTATCATAATGGCTGAAAAGATCAAAGAGGCCCCCGTCCGGTATCCCACGGCACAACTGCTGGCCAGCGGGGCACTGAGCGGTTACCAGCAGGATTTCGCCAAAGCCCTGCTGACTGGATCCGCGTACACCATTCAGGAGGCGAGAGCTGCCCTGGACAAATTTTTCAAGGGAGGTGCCCGCTGATGGCAGGCGGAAATTGGACCGCACAGAATAAGATGCGGCCCGGAATCTACATCAACTTCAAGAGCGCCGCGAACCCCACCCCCACCCAGGGGGCGCGGGGGACCGTAGCCATCGCCAAAGCGCTGTCCTGGGGTGGCGCCGGCGTCATGGAGATCGCGGCCGGGGAGGACACCGCCCCCTATACCGGCTACCCCATCACCGCCCCCCAGTCCCTGTTCCTGCGGGAGATGTTTAAGGGCGCCAACGTGTCCGGCGGCCCCACAAAGGTGCTGCTGTACCGTCTCCCGGCTGCGGGCGCTGCTGCGGCATCCGCCAAGCTGGGCGAAATAACCGCCACTGCCGTCTATCCTGGTACGCGGGGCAATGACATCTCCGTGTCCATCGCCGCCGATGTAAACAACCCGGACGGGTTCGTGGTGTCCACCATCGTGGACGGGGCCGTGGCGGACAACCAGTTTGTCAAGGACGGGACGGAGCTGATTCCCAATCAGTGGGTGGAGTTTTCCGGCTCCGGAACGCTGTCCGCCAATGCCGGCGTGACCCTCACCGGGGGCGCGGACGGGACAGAGGATCCCGCCGCCTATGCCGCGGCGCTGGAGGCTTTGGAGCCCTATTCCTTCGATGTGCTGGCCTATGACGGCACAGACAGTACGGTGCGGCAGGCTATGGAAGCGTTCGTCAATCGGCTGGCGGGGCAGAATGGGCGGTACTGCCAGCTGGTGGTCTCTGGAGCCCGGGGTGCGGACAGCCCCTATGTCATCAACACCAACAGCGGCGTGGTGCTGGAGGACGGCGCCCAGCTGTCCGCCAACGAGACGGTGTGGTGGCTGGCCGGAGCGGAGGCCGGGGCGCAGTATTATCAGTCCTTGACCTACGCCGCTTATCCCGGCGCGGCGGACGTGGCCGTCCGGCAGACGGACAGCCAGATTGAGGCGGAGATCAATTCCGGAAACATCGTCCTGACGCGGGAATTTGGGCACGTACGGATTGAGACCGATATCAACACGCTGATCACCTACACCCCAGATATGGGCAAAGTGTTCCATAAAAACACCGCCATGCGGGTGTGCTCCAACCTGGCCAACGACATCTACCGGGAGTTTTCCCTGAACTACCTGGGCAAGGTAAAGAACAACGAGGAGGGCCGGGGGTTGTTCAAAGCGGCCATCCTGGGCTATCTCAAGACCATGTACGACCGGGGCGCGCTGGGCAAGCGGCCCACCGGGGACGACGTCACAGTGGAGCGGGGCGAGGAGCCGGACAGCATTGTGATTACCATCGCGATCCAATTCGGCGACGCCGTTGAAAAGATCTATCTGACCATTTCCGTGTCATGAGGAAGGAGGGATATCTATGAGCTTTCTGTTAGAGCGCGACACGCTTCACGGATCCGCCGGGAAAGCGGTCATCATTCAGGACGGGCAGGTCAAAGACCTGTTCGGTGCCAAGAATGTCAAGACCCAGGCGGAGATTTCCTCCACCGAAATGAAGGTGATTGGGACCAAAAAGGCACAGGATAAACCGGGAAGCGTCAAGCAGACGGGTACTATGACCGTGTACTACGGCACCCCGCTTTTCCTGGATATGCTGGCTCAGTACATCCGCAACGGCGTCATGCCCTACTTCAACCTGCAGACCACCAATGACGATCCCACAACCACTGTGGGCGTCCAGACCGTGGTCTATTACAACTGCAAGCTGAGCGGAACCATCCCGCTGTCTATCCTGGACGCTGAGGCTGATATGCTGACGATGGACATCAGCTTTACCTATGAGGATTTCGAACCACTGTCCACGTTCCATGATCCCGCCGAGACAGGCAACTGAGAAAGGAGAACATCAACATGAGCAATCTGAACGCATTTCTGCACCCGGTCAACACCGTAGATAAGCAGGAGGTCATCGTCTCCGACCGTTTCTGTGACGAGAACGGCAAGCCTGCTCCCTTCGTGATCCGGCCCATCACCCAGGAGGAAAACGAGAAGCTGATCCGGCTGTCCACCCGCCGGGTGAACGTGCGGGGCCAGAAGGTGGAGCGGCTGGACAACGGCGAGTATGGGCGGCGCGTGGTGGTGGCGGCCACGGTGACGCCCGACTTCCGCAGCGAGGAGATGTGCAAGGCCTACGGCACGATGGACCCGCTGGAGGTCCCCGGCAAGATGCTGCTGGTGGGCGAATTCAACCGGCTGTCCGACGCCATCCTGGCGTTGTCCGGCCTGGACGATGACCCGGAGGAGCTGGCAAAAAACTGATGGATGGCGGGGACCCGGACACCGCTTTGGCGTACTATATGTTTGTCAACCACGGCTGGAGGCCGTCTGTGGTGTCCGAGCTGCCCGCCAGAGAGCTGATTTTATTGGAGCTGTTCATGCTTAAGGAGATTGAAGCGCGGAAGAACCCGAATGGAGGCGGTTAAATGGCGGTAATTCGCGAGGAATATGTATTAGGCGACCGGTTTTCCGGCACATTTAACCGCCTCTTGAACCTTTTCCAGCGCTCCAATCGCGCCGCCCAGGCGGCGGCGGCCAGTCAACAGCGGTTCACAGCTGCGTCCGGCAGACTGAATACTTCCCTGGGACGGACAGCGGGCGCAGCTGCGCGGACATCGTCTGCGCTGACCTCCATGAACAGCAAAACAACAGACCTGTCCGGCAAGACGGAACGTGCCGCCAGCGCCCAGGACCGCATGAACAAAAGCATGCGTGGGGGTGGGAACGCCGCATCCGGCCTGACCAAGCGCATTCTGTCTCTGGCCGGAGCCTATGTCAGCCTGCGGTCCGCCCAGAAGTTCATCAATATGAGCGATACCTTTGTCCAGACAAAGGCCCGTCTGGACCGGATGAACGACGGGAAGCAAAGCACTCCCGAGCTGCAGGACATGATCTACCAGTCCGCCATGCGGTCCCGGGGCAGCTATCAGGATATGGTGGATATGGTGGGCAAGCTGGGCACGATGGCCCCGGAAGCATTCAGCAGCAACCGGGAGCTGGTGGCCTTCGCGGAGCAGATCAACAAGCAGTTCACCCTGGCGGGCACCAGCACCCAAGGGGTTCAAGCCGCCATGCTCCAGCTCACACAGGCCATGTCCTCCGGAGTGCTGCGGGGGGAGGAATTGAATTCCGTGCTGGAGCAGGCTCCCACCATTGCCCAATCCATTGCCAAATACATGGGCGTGTCCATCGGGGAAATGCGGGAGCTGGCCTCCGAGGGGCGCATCACCGCCGATGTGGTGAAAGCGGCCATGTTTTCAGCGGCAGAGGAGACCAACGCCGCCTTTGAAAAGATCCCTATGACATTCGGCCAGGCGTGGACAATGGCCTCCAACGCCGCCGTGCGGGCCTTTGAACCCGCCATGCAGAAGCTGAACGACCTGCTGAACAGCGAGCTGGGACAAAAGGCGCTGGACGGCCTGATTTCCGCCTTCGAGCTGCTGGGAAGCATCGCTTCCTGGGTAATCGATCTGCTGGCCCAAGGGGCGCAGTGGGTGGCGGACAACTGGGACTTCGTGTCTATGGTCCTGCAATTTGCCGCGGGGGCGTTGATGGCCCTGGCTTTGGCGTCTGCCGCCGCTGCCGCTGTTCACATGGTAAGCTGGGCGATTGCGAACTGGCCGGTTACACTGCTCATTCTTGTCATAGGGGCGGCTATCGCCGCCATGTATCAGATGGGCATGACGAGCGAGGAGGTTGGAGCAAAAATCGGCGCGGTGTTCGGCTGGCTGTACACATTGGGCTACAACCTCGTAGCGGCGGCGTGGAATCTCATCGCCACATTTGCGGAATTTTTTGCCAACGTGTTTGACAACCCGGTAGCGGCCATCGCCAATCTGTTTCTGGGCCTGTTCAACTTCATTATGGACATCGTTTCCAACGCCGCCGGGGCCATTGACGCCCTGCTTGGCTCCAATATTTCCGGGGCGGTGAAGGGGTTCCAGAACAAGGTGAACGATTTTGTACACAGCATCTTCGGAGAAAACGAGGTCAAAATTGCGCGGATGGATCCGCTGGACTATCAGGCGACGATGGACAAGTTTTCAGCCACTGGGGCCAGTATCGGAAAAGCCCTGGACAATTTCAGCTTTGGCGGCGCGTTCGGACAGGCCGCGAACGGCCCCAGCTTTGACTACAGCGCCATGCTGGGCAGCATCCCCGGCGATCTGGGCGGTATCAAAAATGATACCGGGGCTATCAAACGCAGCGTGGCCATGTCAGAAGAGGATATAAAAATGCTGGTGGACATGGCGGAACGCAAGTACATCAACAACGTCAACCTGACCGCCCAGACCCCGGTCATCAACGTCCACGGGCAGAACACCGGGAACTCCGAGGCGGATGCGGTATGGCTGGCGGACACGCTTCAGCGGATGCTCATTGAGCAGGCGGCCAGCCATACCGATCTGAACTACACGTAAAGGGGGATCCGGGATGGAAAACCTGTACGGCCTGTATCTGGCCCGTGAGGGCACTGTGGTCCGCCTCCCGGTGAACCCTGAGACCTACAAAATCAGCCGGGACAACGACAACGGGGAGTACAACGTGCTGGGGGTTGGACCCATCATGATCCCCCGCACGCCAAAGCTCAAGGCGGCGGAGTGGTCCGGGCTGTTTCCGGGCCGGCCGGACTTTGGCGCGGTGCTTACAACCGGGCAATTCCAGCCTCCCAAGTTTTACATTGATTTCCTGCAATCGGCAATGGAGGAAAAGGCCCGGCTCCGCTTTGTGGCCAACCGCTATCTGGAGGACGGAACGCCCATTTTCGACACCAACATGGAAGTGCTGGTGACCTCCTTCCACACCGAGGAGCGGGGCGGCGAGACCGGCGACTTCTACTACGAGCTGGGTCTGACAGAATACCGGGATTACTCCGCCAAGACGGTAAAGCTCCAGCAGGAAAAGGGCAAGCCCGCCGAGGCGTCATCCGAGGAGACCCGGGACATCCCGGCGGGGCAGCTCACTGTTGGTATGGACGTGACCGTCAATGGAAACTATTATTCTTCCAGCTATGGCGCGGGGCCCCACGGCACCTTCTCCGGATTCCGGGGGAAGATTTCCCGCATCGTTGCCAATGACCCCCAGCGGCCCTGCCCCTACCACATCACCACTTCCAGCGGCGGGGCGCGGGGCTGGGTGAAGAAAGCGCAGATACAGGCGGTGGGCCAATGACCTGCGAACTCATCATTTTGGAGAAGCGGACGGGGAAAAGCTGGGACATCGCCCCCCAGGTGCAAAAGGTGACTTACACCACTAACCGCACCGGGTCTCCCGGCACGCTGAAATTCACCGTCAACGCATCCGGCATTTCCTTTCTGGAAGGGGACGCGGTCCGGTTTTCCGTGGACGGGCAGGTGATCTTCCTGGGCTGGGTGTTCACAAAATCCCGTGACCGCTATGCCGTCATTGACGTGACCTGCTACGACCAGCTCCGGTACCTGAAAGCCAACGCCAGCTACTGCTTTGTGGGCCGGACAGCGGGACAGATCATTCGGGAGATTGCCCAGGACTTCCAACTGAAAACCGGGGTGCTGGATGATACGGGTTACGCCATCCCCACGCTGGTAAAGGAGGACAAGTCCTGCCTGGACATCATATCCGCTGCCATTCAGGAGACGCTGCTGGCCACCGGGAAGCTGTACACCTTCTTTGATGACGCTGGGGCGCTGTCCCTGCGGGAGGCGGGGAGCATGGTGGCCCAGGGTGTGGTTGGGGAAGGATCCCTGCTGTTGGACTACACCTACAAAACGGACATCGACGAACATACCTACAACTCCATCAAGCTGGTGCGGCCTAATGAGTCAACCGGACGGGCGGACGTGTTCCAGGCGGTGGACAGCTCCAACATCGGCAGGTGGGGTCTGCTTCAGCTGTATCAGAGCGTTGACGAGGCGCTGAACAACGCCCAGGCGGCGGCGAAAGCCCAGTCCATGCTTTCCTACTACAACCGCCGCTGGCGCACGCTGAAGGTGTCTGCATTGGGCCTGCCGGGCCTCAGGGCAGGGCAGATGCTGATGATGGACGTACCGAATCTGGGCGATATCAGCCTGTTCGCCCTGGTGCTGCTGGAGAAGGTAACCCACACCTTTGAGAACGATGTGCACACGATGGATTTTGAGGTGCGGGAGCTGGGGGTGTAGCCCGTGGATTTGATTGATACCCTGCATGGAATTGTGCAGGATTCTATGGGGGCATATGGTCTCACAGACCTGACCGTGGGCACGGTGACAAAAGCCTCCCCCCTGGAAATCAAGATTCAGGAGACGATGGCGGTGCTGCCCCAGGAGGTTTTGTGGCTTACATCTGCTGTCATCGAGAAGAAAATCCCAATTCTGGAGCACGAGCACATCACCGCTGGATTCCGGCACAGCCACACAGTTTCCGGCCTGGGCCATGGGCACGGGATAACGGAGCTGGGCCACAGCCATAGCACGGAGGAAGGGGCCACTGGGGAAGCTCTGGGCGGCTCCTATCAGACCGGGCAGGGGCTGGGTGGGGTCTACCCCGCCAGTGATGGATTAACCCAGGACGCGTTTATTTCTGATAAGCGGCTGGACGATATCGCCTGTCTGGAGGACGGGAAAAAGCTCCCGGTCAGGGATGGGTACATCATCCTGAACCGGGGGCTGGAAGCAGGGGATAAGGTTTTGCTGATGCGGGTCATGCGGGGGCAGCAGTTTGTGGTCCTGTCCCGCATTTTCGAGAGGAGGGGCGCCAATGCCAACATTGCCGCAATCCGAAATCGATCTGACGCGGGGCGTCGTATTCCAGGACCAGCCGTCCCTGACCTGGATGGCGGACCCTGTGACCCACCGGATCCGGGGACGGGGGGATAACTACGAGGCGGTCTGCCAGGCAGTGGAGGTTATTGTCAACGTGGAGCGGTTCCGCTGGCAGATCTACACCCCCAACTTTGGCATTGAGCTGGACGGACTGCTGGGCCGGGATCCCGGTTACGCCGCCTCCGAGCTCCAGCGGCACCTGGCGGACGCGTTCCTGCCGGACAGCCGCCTGCTGGGCGTCGCCGGTTTCTCCTACACGTTTGATAATGGAATCCTGACCGCTTCCGTCACGGTAAATACCGTGTTCGGGCCGGTGGATACCACGGTGGAGGTGGTACTGTGATCGACTTTTCCGGGAAAACCTACCGCGCCCTGCTGGAGCTGATGCTGGCCCGTGTGCCCAACTCCCTGGACAAGCGGGAGGGATCCATGATTCAGACCGCCCTGGGGGCGGGGGCATACTCCCTGGAGGAATTCTACCTGGATCTGGACAAGGTGCAGCGGGGCGGGGCCATCCAGACCGCTGTGGGGGAGGATTTGGACAACTGGTCCGTCATCGCCAACGTAGAGCGGTATCCCGCCTCTCCCGCCGTGCGGCTGGGTATATTTGAGCCGGATATTGTCCCCATTGGGGCGCGGTTCTCCACAGTGGACGGCGGAGACAGCGTCAATTTTGTGGTTACATCGAAGGTGGGGCCGGGGCAGTACCAGTTGACTTGCGAGACACCCGGCGTCATCGGCAGCAGCTATACCGGGCCCATCCTGCCCATCACCACCATACAGGGGCTGACCCTGGCGGAGCTTACCGACATCCTGGTACCGGGAGACGATGTGGAGACGGACGAGGCCCTGCGGGAGCGGCTCATCTCCGCCCTGCGGGAGCGTCCCTTTGGTGGCAACGTGGCGGACTACAAGCGGGTGGTCCGGGCCATCGATGGCGTGGGGGATTTGCAGGTGTACCCCACCTGGGACGGCGGCGGTACCGTCAAACTCTCCATCATCGGCGCGGACTGGATGCCCGCCTCCGTACAGTTGGTGGAGACGGTGCAAACAACCGTGGACCCGCCGCCTAATCAGGGCTTGGGCTACGGCACCGCCCCCATCGGGGCAAAGGTTACGGTGGTGGCCCCGGAGACTGTGGCGGTGAACGTGTCCGCCGTACTCACCTTGCGGGCGGGCTACACTGTGGAGCAGATGCAGGCCCTGGTGGAGGAGGCCGTGGGCGGCTATCTGCTGGACATCCGGCGGGACTGGGCCACCCCGGATGCGGACCGGCTCACCAATTACACCTGCTGGGTGTACCTGGCGCGGGTGATCTCCACCATCCTATCCGTGGCGGGGGTGGTTAACGCCACTGGGGTGACGCTAAATGGTGGAGCTGACGACCTCCAGTTGGTTGAAACGGGTCTGACACAACAGGTTCCCATTTTGGGGGAGGTGTCGCTCAGTGCCCGAAACTAACATCTGTCAATACTGGCCCCGTTGGTTCCGGGAAATCCTGGACTTCCAAGCCCTCTGCCAGACCGAAGGGGAAGAACTGCGGGTGATGGCGGCCTTTATGGAGCATGTCCGGGCTAACCTGTTCGTCCAGACGATGGATGAGGCCACCACAGCGGAATGGGAATCCATCTTTCGTATCGTGCCAAATCCGGTGACGGAAACGCTGGAGTTCCGCCGGGACCGCATCTTGAACCGGCTTTCCATGCACCCGCCTTTCACCCTCACCTTTCTGTACCAGCGGCTTGACGCACTGTTTGGTCACGGTAACTGGGAGGTGGAATTGGACTATCCCAATTACACGATTTATATTGAGGCGGCGGTGGAGGACCAGCAGTATTTTTCCGAGATGTCCATCACAATGGACATCATCAAGCCCTGCCACATCGTCTATATCAGCCGTCCCCGGGTGGCGGGGAACTTCCTGCTGTCTGAGTCTATTGTCCGCACAATAGGGGAGTGGAATTACATTTTAGGCGGCTGGGAACTTGGAGCGCTGCCCTTTTTCAGCGGGACCGAGGAGGAGATTATCAAAATGGCCACACAGCCCAGCATTCAACAGGCGTTTTTGGATCAGGCGGCCACCTTTGTGGTGGGAGATATCCAGTCCGTGCGCATTAACGGAGACATCATCATTACCGCGCTGTCCCGGTCTACCGTGGGCAACGTGGGCTCCGTAGGCTACCGGGTGCTGCGGGAGCAGACGGAGGAAGTCAACCTCATCGAGCTGCTGGACAAGGCGGGGACGGTGCTGGCCTCCAGCGCGGTTTACGTCCCGATTGCAGAGGAAACGGTGGCATTCCGCCACGCATTCACAGTGAAGGAGGGAACCTGATATGGCAGACAGACCGCTATCCGGGCCGCTGCCCGCCGATTTGCCGGAGGACTGGACCTCGGGACAGACCATTGCCCCCGCAGGGGCCGACGTGGGCCTTTCAGAGCAGCATGGGTATAACTACCTTATGGCGGCGGTAAACCGCGCCCAGCAGGCTGTGAACGCCATCAACGAGGGCTTTGACGCTATCTCTGTCAAGCAAGCCAACCGCGTTGTGGTGGGCACCTCCACAGCGGGCTGGACCGAGGATGACTGCGACTTCCTGTGCGATGGGACGGATGATCATGTGGAGATTCAGGCGGCAATAGAAGCATCAAAAGAAGGGGACGAAATTTACTTTTTGAGCGGGACTTATATGATTGATGCCCCTCTGGAAGCAAAACAAAATTTAATCGGCTCCGGAACCAAGGAAACAATGTTAAATTTTGGGCAGAATTGTTATTCAAGCGACACCTGCGTAAGCCTGACAATGAGCGGAACAATCGAAAATATGACCATTGCGTGCACTACTATAGATAACAGCAGCGAAAAAGATTACTACATGATTGGATTCAAGGGCGATAGCAACCATGTAAGCAAAGTCAGGCTTTGGCCACCGTCTGATGGCGGATCAATAACTTGTTTGGAACAAGTTAATTATTTAAGTATAACAAAATGCCGACTTTGTTCCGTTGCAAATAAACCGGACATAAACGCAAATTGTTTCCTGGTCTTTTGTGAAAATTATTTAGAAGTAGGAACATCAATCCAGTGTTATTGTTATTCAGGCTGTGTCATCTCTGGAAATTCTGGGTACAATCCAACATTCTACATATCTGGAACAATTGATTATGGCGCCATATCAAACAATCATCTATCTTCGATTGAAATTGACGGCATGAGCGGGAACACTATCATTAGCGGCAACACATTCATGTCAAACCGGGAAAGCATAACCTACATCTATCTAGGCGAAGAAACAAAAAATTTCTTTGTGGCAGGGAACAGCTTCCTCAAACCGTACAACGGGCGCGGCACCTATACCATCACTGACAATGGCACCAACAACATCATCCGCTTTAACAGCAATGATACCGGCGGCGGCAGCGGAATCGCCGGGGTAACCAGCTTCAAGGGCCGTTCTGGCGCAGTTTTGCCCCAATCCGGGGACTACACGGCGGCAATGGTGGGGGCCATCCCAACAGGCACTGTGGCCGCCATCCAGGAGCTGACCCAGGCGGAATATGACGCTTTGGCCACAAAGGATCCCTCTACGCTGTACCTGATTGAGGGGTGAGCGGTATGATCAGGCTTGGATCGGCGGGCATCACCGCCCTGCGGCTTGGCGGGACGGAAATCACACGGGCATATCTGGGGGATCGGCTGGTGTTTGACGCCGCGCCGCCCATCCCCGTCTACACGATTACCGTTGCCATCGACCCGGCGGGGAGCGGAACCGTCGCCGGGGCGGGGCGGTACCAGGAGGGGGAAACGTGCACCCTTGTGGCCACTGTTGCGGATGGGTATAAGTTTACGGGGTGGCAGGAGAATGGGCAGCAGGTGAGCACAGGTAAAAGCTATTCTTTTGCTGTGACCGGGGACAGAACATTTACCGCCGTTTTTGAAGCGAAGGTTTCAAGGCTTCCCACTGGCTATACAGAGCTTGAATACATTGAATCAGTAAAAGATAAATATTACAGCATAGAAACGCCTATTGGGTACAAAAAATCGTTGAGTTATTTGAAAATTGAGCTTGATATTATGGGCACTGATTCAACCTTTACTGGCTCCAGGTCTATTGCAATCTCAAAGAACACGAATACTTCAAACGCTTATTCTGGATTTGAAATTTATTCAACTGCGTTAAACAAGTTTGGAGTTAGCATATATTCCGGGACTAACACGAGTGGCGGCAAATACATTTCTGGCAGCTTTCTAAACAAAAAGGTGCTTGTAGAAGTAGACTTTAAGAATAAAACAATTTCTGTTGACGGAAATTCTGCCTCAATCACAGCAACCACTTCGACACTATACTCCACAGTCTATCTGTTTTCTAACACCACAACCACAAGCCCGGTTCCTTTACGGCTGTATTCTGCAAAGATAACATACGGCGTAGGACTATCCAGTGAAAAACATTACGATTTTGTACCATGTAAAAATTCGTCTGGCGTTATTGGGCTATATGAATTAACAGACGGAAAATTCTACAGAAACCTTGCAAGCGGGACGTTTATCGCTGGCCCCGCCGTATGAAAAAGCCGCCCCGCGAGGGGCGGCGGAAATCCACAACATTTGACAAAACGCAGTGTGCAATGGTATACTTGCCATTAGAAGGACGCTGTTACATAAAGGCGGTTAGCTCACCGTTATTACCCCACGCAAATATCCAACGGGGGAGGTGATGCTTATGGGAGACGGACTGTGGACGAAAGTCCTGCGGTTTGTGGTGAGTTTCATCATTGTGCTGTTCCTGATGATTCTCACGGCCCAGAAAGCGTGTTGACCGCTCGGCTGGCACCCAAGCGGTCAACTTAGTTTGACTTGTCTTTTGGGCTAACCGCTGTGACAGCGCCCTTCTTTATCATTATACCATGTGCCTCCGTTTTGTCAACAATGAAACGGAGGCGATTTTTTATGCCAACCGCACCGCGCATACGGACACAGGGGGGCGTACCAACTGTACCGGATACAGTTGAGTTTCTCGACCGTGTACAAGCTGTCCGCAACGTGTTCCCAGGCATTCCTGGCCTGCCAATGGAAAAAATCTGTAATGGAAGCGAGTGATATCAATGCATGAAAACTGCAATCCCACCGATTGCCCGCTCACCCCCCGCGTGGACGCGCTGGAGCGGGCCAATGAACAGCACGGGAAAACCCATCGGGATGTCTACAACCGCCTGAACAGCCTGGAGCGTGGGGAAGCCGCGCAGGCCGAACAGTACAAGGCCATCTTGGAGAAATTGGACGGACTGACGCAGAAACATGACGCGCTGAACGCCAAGCTCAGCGAACTGGAAGCTAAGCCGGGGAAGCGCTGGGAGGCTATGGTGGAGAAAGCCCTCTGGGCCGTCTGCGCCGCCGTCATCGCGTTCCTGCTTGGGAGGGTTGGCTTGTGAGGGTGAAAGCAAAAAGTGTCACCCGGATCCTGTTCATTACCACCCAGCTGGCGGCGCTGGCCTGGGTGAGCGTGTCCTACCTCATCGCCATCTACGCCACAGTGAAGCTGTCCCAGCCCTTCCCCGTGGTGGAGCTTTCCCAGCAGGCCATTACCACCATCTTGGGTGTGAACGTCATGAAGGTCGTGGAAAACATCTTTGAGCACAACGATGGCCCGATTTTTGGGCACACAAAGGAGGATATATATGACAACAATTGATTGGAAGCGCAAGCTGAGCTCTCGAAAGCTGTGGGCGGCGGTGGCGGGGATTGTCACCGGGCTTGCTATGGTGTTCGGGCTGGACGAGGGCACAATCTCCAACGTGGCGGGCGCCGTGGTGTCTGTAGCGTCCGTGGTGGCGTACATCATCGCCGAGGGCCGGGTAGACGCCGAGGGCGTCAAAAAGGCCGTGGACGACGTGCAGGACGCGGTGGATGACATTAAGGGGGCGGGCGTATGACGGCGGCGGAACGCCTCATTGCCACAGCCGAAGATCAGGTAGGGTATATGGGCAAAAGATCCAACGCCCAGTTGGATGATTTCAAGGCCAACCAGGCCGGGAAGTACAATAAGTACGCCCGGGACCTGGACGCCCTGGGAGACTTCTACAACGGCCCTAAGAACGGCTTTGACTGGTGCGATGTGTTTGTGGACTGGTGCTTTGTCCACACGTTTGGGCGGGAAATTGCCCAAAAGCTGCTGTGCCAGCCTGACAAATCTTTGGGGGCGGGCACCAAATATTCCAGAGACTACTATAAGAGCAAAGGGCGGCTGTACGGTACCCCAAAGCCGGGTGACCAGATTTTCTTTGGGGACAGCTCGTCCATTTGGCATACCGGGATTGTGGTTAAGGTGGAGGGCGGCTTCGTCCATACCGTGGAGGGCAATGCCGGGAACCCCAGCGCCGTACGCGCCTGCCGCTATGTGGTTGGCGGGCGGAACATCATGGGCTACGGCAGGCCGGATTGGCCGCTGGTTCCTGAGGACAAGCCCGAGCAGCCCGATTCAAATGGAAAGGATGATGACAACATGACCTATTACAAGACCATCAACGATGTGCCCAGCTATTACCGCGCCGCCGTGGAAAAGTGCGTCAAAGACGGATCCCTCAAGGGCACCGGAAACGGGGAAATCAATGTCTCGGAGGATCTGTGCCGGATGCTCACCATCTTCGACAGGAAGGGAAAGCTGGATTAATTAGAAATTTTTCCAGTAATTGGCGATTTAAACCCCTCCATGCCGGGAAATAGTTCTACTGATACAGCAAAGTACGATGAATACATCGACTGCTTCAAGACGAAGAAAGAGGCGGATCAGTAGGCCGAGGATGCCCGGAACGCCTAATTAACTGCCACCCATCCCAGAGGTTATGAGGAGGACGCCCGAGATTAGGCGTCCTCCAATTCTATCTTCCCGTGCTCCTTTTCAAATTCTGTGATACATTGTTTGATCAGCCAACTAATTTGACCATTTTGGCTTCTGCCATAGTAGTCCGCGATGTACACTAATTTTCTTGCGTGTTCTGGATTGATTCTCACGGTAAATTTAGTTGTGTCGGTTTTCATATGCACCACCCCTTGATTAAGACTTGACATATTATAGGGTGATGTAGTATGTTATAGGCGGCTGAATGGTGGCATTGTGGTGGCTTAAAATCTCAATTAAAAACTGAGCAGGAGTTGCTGGCTCCTGCTCAGTGAAGGCGCTTAGCTGGTGCGCCGTATGTAGTCCGCCACAATCCCAATGAATTTTGTGTTGGTGGGGCGCTCGGTCAAATGGCAGTCAGCCATTTGGTCGAGCGTTTCCCGTCCCCCATGTTCCCAGCTGCTGGCAACCGCTGTGCGAATTGTTCGCTCCACGCGGCTGGGTGGCACACTAAAGGCCCGCCCCGTCTCAAGATACAGATTTTTCGTAATCAGGCTGAGCTGGCCAGGATCTGGCACGACCTGCATTAAAATATAAATCAGATAATAATAGCCATGCAGATGTGTAAGGATGCACAAACGTCGGAGTTCCTGCCCAATTCTGCTGGACAATTTATTCTGTTCCTGATTGAGAACCTGATATGGTATTGGTATTGTGTTCACCTCCCATCTTTCTATCCTCACTGTTCCACAAGTGCACCATCTCTAAAAAGAGTTCTGCAAAGCGGATTCGCTTTTCCTCTGGAAGCTCCGCTACTACCTGGATGGAATTTAGGAGCAGGAGAACGATTTCCCGCCGATCCAGGTCAAGCAGCCCAGTCATGAGGATCGCTGGGTCTATCTCTAACTTTTGGGCCAGGTGCTCAATCATTAGAGCGGTGGGATTGCCCCGGGCCTTGATGTATTCATGAAGGGTGGAGCGGGATATCTCCAAATCGTCCGCAAATTCTTCCAGAGTTTTATGCCGGAGTTCCATAATCATGCGGATGGTGTCAGCCATATTCTGTTGAATCCCCATTTTGTCCCTTCTTTCGACAAAATTATACAAAAAACAGTGCCAAAGATAAATTCCGATATGCTGGAATAAGCTCCGTTATGCCAGCACATGGCGGTGGACTGGGGATCTGCCCCTCCTTTCGTTTCAATTGGACAAGACGCAGTTTTGTAGGCAAATCTTATAATGCTTTAGGGGGCCCACGGCAGACCGGCGGACCTCTTTTTTGCTTAATATCACACGATGTACAACACAATTACGGCGCTAACTGCTGTAATCGTTGCAACACAACGGCCTTACGAACATAAAAATGGGTTCGAGTCCCGTCATCCGCACCAAAAGCCCCAGACCTTTGAAACAAGGCCTGGGGCTTTGTTTTCCGGCAAAACGTTGTGCCGCAACGGATTCAGCAGTTTTGCTCCCTCCCTTGCTGTTTTCTGTATTCTACACTATATTGCAGAAAATAGCAAGAAAATATCACACATGAAACAAGAATATCACACGGGAAATCACACAATATGCGGGGGTTCATCCCCCGCGTTTGTTTTTTTGCCCAGAAGGCCGTCATAGTAGGAATCTATAGCATCGTCCACTATGCTGCGTTTTGACGCCATCGTATGTTGGTATACGGTTTTTAATGTTGACGAAGTAGCCCATCCCCCGCGAGCTTGGGCGTACTTATCGGGGATGTTCAGCGTAAGCATGACAGAAGCTGCTGTATGGCGAAGATCATGGAACCGAATATCGGGAAGCCCATTCCGTTTTAAAATGGTCTTCAGCCTGCCGTACAGACCTTGGTTTGTGAAAGGCGCTACCCGATCCCCATCGGAAGATATTTTGGCTGCCTCCAACTTATCCATGATGTAATCTGGGACGTTAATCGTCCGAGTGGACCCTGTGGTTTTGGTTGTCTTGTCTACCCAGTTGTTATCTTTGTCACGGACCCGGGCCTTTTTAATGGTGAGCGTTTTTTGTTCAAAGTCAATACAGTCCCAAGTGAGGGCCATGATCTCGGATGCCCGCATACACAGCCATACGCCCATCAGCACTGGAAGCTCCATGACATCGCCTTCTACAGCCGTCAGAAGTGTGGCGATCTGCTCCGGTTCCAGCACTTTCTGCTCTTTGACTTCCTTCTGGGGGAGCGTTGTGTGGAATGCCAGGCTGGGATAGTATTCGGCGAGAACAGCAGACAGCAGACCATGGATATTGCGGATGGTTTTAGGTGTCCGCGTCCGCTGCTTTCCGCTTGCGTCTATGTAAGGCTTTGCCTCCTCATTGATGGCCTGCTGTATGAGCTGCGGCGTCAACCGATTCAGTTTGAAGTCCATGATACCCTTCAGGTAGTTCTTTTGGATACTCTCATAACCACGAATGGTGGACGGGGATAAGATGCTGTCCTTACTTGCGATGTACTTCTCCATAGCCTCATTCAGCGTCATGGCTGAACTGTCCCGAGAGACCTCCTTGTAGTGGAGTTGCCACTGGAGTGCCTGGTATTCTGCTTCTTTCTTCGTGAATGCGGTAAAGGAGAGGTATTGCTTTTTCCCGACTGCATCTTTGCCCGCATAGACTTGGACTCTCCAGCTTCCTGATGGGAGTTTGCGTGCTGTAGCCATAAAAATTATTCCTCCTATTGCAATTTTGGAAAAAGAGCATTACAATAAAAGGGACAGTTGGCCGTGAGAAGTTTACTGTCCCTCTTTAGCCGCCGTAAGGGTTGCCGCCCTTGCGGCGGTTTTTTATATGATTTACCCACCATAATATCACCTATAAAGTCCAATAATCCGGCACTATACCGCCCTCGACCCAATTTCTACGCATCGCTCAAATGTTGCACGTCCGCTTTGTGAAAGATTCCGGGTTGAAAAAGTGAAACGGTTGTACTATAATTTGCAACAGACAGACGATAACACGAAGGGGAAGCGATATGATGAAAATGGACAACAGAAGTTCCAAGGAAAAGACCAAACAGAAAATCAAGGATATGCTTGACAAAATCGAAGCAGAAGACCTTCTCAACCGGATTTATCGTTTCGTCAAGTACATCTACATACACCGAACGTGATACATGGCCCATGCGGCCCGCAGAAATGCGGGCTGCTTTATTTTTGCTCAAAAAGACCCTGGATATATCGCTTGATTGCACCTCGGTCAGCTTCCGGCAGCTGGAGATACCCCAGAATAATGCGTCGGTCGAGATCATCCAAATTAAATTCTTGGCCCAGTTCATCCACCAGCGTCTCCGGCACAGCGTCGAACATATCGCCCTCACCGTCTTTGAGCCAGTCATAGTTGACGTTAAATTCGCGGCAAATAGACTTTATAGTGGCTTCCATTGGCTCGCGACGGTTAATTTCATAACTGGCAATAGTGTTTCTCGCTGTCCCGATTTTTTTTGAAAAGTCTTCCTGTGTAAATCCCAATTCTTTACGGACTTCTTTGATTCTATCGCCTATGGTCAACGTTTCCACCTCCTTTGTAAAAGCAGTATATCAAAAAAAAGTCGCACTGTCAACAAAAAAGTTCTTGACATCAGTCGCAATGCGACGTATAATTACGACAACGAGACAACAAGGAGGTGAGCTAAATGAAGCCGAATACCGAAACCATCAAATGCGCCCCGCTGAAAAACGCCCGCGAACTGGCTGCGATGCTCAAACAGCTCCCCAGGGACGAGCGGCTTCGTATCGAGGGCGCAATCACCTGGGCAAGAATGGCCCAGGCCAACGCGCAGGACAGCGCATGAAAAAGCCGCCCGAGCGGCCCAAGATTCTGTATAGAAAGGGGGTGGGCAAATTGAACCCTAACGAAAAGGAACCCTCCGCAGAAGTGGAGATTCAACGGAGGGTTCGGAAGTTGGAGCGCATCGCTTTAATCCTGTGCATTACCACTATCTTGCTGGGACTCGCCGGGATCCATTTGGTCGTGGTTGTCGGAAAGATTGTCGGAATCTTCGAGTTTATCCTGGAGCAGCTCAATTTCATCGGTCAGTAGGTTGATGCTGTCAGACAGGGAATCCAGGGTATCCAATAGAGCCTGATCCTCTTTGCGGAGTTGGGCAATCTTAGCCTCTTGGTTGGCAATGATCTTGTTTTGCTGCTGAATAATCCGCTCTGCCTGATCATCCGGCATAGACCCAAGCACGAAAAAGAGGATCGACAACAATATGCTGAGGATAGATAGGGCGTCGCTCAGCGTCAAGTGCATACGGGAGTTATCTTCGAGCTGTGGCTTGACAACCGTCTCGCAGCGATCCACTTCTTCTGGCGGCAGATACGGCTCAACCTGTTCCAGCGTGTCGGACAAAGAGCTCATCAATGAGCGATAAGGAAGATTATCAAGGGTGGAAGCGGAATTAATGAGGCTGTTCTGAATTTGTCCAACAACATTTAAGGCGGTCTCTATTCCAGTATAGTCGATTTTAGAACACAGATCCACAATATTTTGCTGCGCTTGAGACAGGGAACCAACTACTGAGCTAATGTTGGAAAACGATGCATACGCAGAGGAGAAGGACTGGGCCAGCCTACTGGCACTTTCAAAAAACAGTTCACCAGCATTTAAGGCTGGAGAACTCATTGCGGAAGCAACAGAATTTAGGGTATTGGCCAATCTGCTTTGCATTTGAATACTTTCCTGTAATGTCATCAATATTCACCCCCTTCCCGCCAAAATTCTACCATGGCGGCGGAGATTGGGCAACACCGAAAGGAGGCAATATCATGAAAACCGTCGACGACTATAAGGAAGCCCTGGAGCACGCGGGCCCGTATCTGCGGGAGAAGCTGCTGGCCCAGGCCGATGCGGATGGCTTCACCGCCTGGGAGCTGGCGGAACTGGCTGCCTGGGCGGAGGCTTGGGCATAAAAACACCCCGCCAGGTGTCCTACCACCTGACAGGGCAGAAAGGAGCATGGTATGCGAGAGAACCTTAAGAACGCCCGAAAGGCGGTGGGCCTCACTCAACAGGCGATGGCGGACAAGCTGGGGATCCATGAGCGATACTACAAGGAGATTGAAAAGAGGTTATTGTGAACAACGAATTGACTTTAGTTAAATCCGCCGAGTTTGGCGGGATCCAGTGCGATTTCTACGGCAAGGATAATGAGGTCTATATGACCTCTGAACAGCTGGGAGAGTGCTTGGGATATTTGAATGGTCGAAAGGGGATTGACAACCTTATTGACCGCAATGAATATCTGAAATCCAAGGAATTTTCAGTTACCCTCAAATTGAGGGCCACTGATGGCAAGACCTACAATACCCGCGTTTTCACTGAGGATGGCATCTACGAAGTAACCATGCTGTCCAAAACGGAAAAGGCCAAAGAATTCCGGGCGTGGGTGCGTGGCATTCTGAGGACCCTACGCTCAGGCAGAGCAAAAATCGTGGGAATGACCGAGTATCAGCAGATGATGGCAAAAACCAGAGCCGAAAACGCCCGTATCCGCAAGGCACAGATTTTGGAACGGCTGGCGAGCCAATACGAGGGTACATATCGTCAGGTACTTCACGCCCATGCAACCAAAGAACTGACAGGGGAATACCTGCTTCCGCTCCCCAAGCTGGAAGCCAAGACGTACAGCGCGGGGGAAATTGGCGAAATGTTGGGGATTACAGGCCAAATGGTTGGGATTCTCACAAACCGCCACAAGCTGAAAACCGAGCAATATGGGGCGTGGTTCAATGATAAGGCAAAGGGCCACGCCAAAGAGGTTCAGAGTTTCCGCTACTATGAAAGCGTTATCCCCGTCTTGCGCGGCCTGTTGTAATGCCTACCGCCTCTCCGCCACGTCGCTGCGGCCCACCAGGTAATCTAAGCTGACATCGAAGAAGTCCGCCAGGGCGATGAGGACATTGATTTTTGGCTCACTTTTCCCGTATTCATAAAATTGATACATTGCTTCTGTAACCCCAGCGGCTTTTGCTGCTTGGACCTGTGTTATTTTTTGTTCTTTTCTAAATCGGCGCAAAGCATCCTTTAGTTCCATTGTGTAATACCCTCCAAAAAATTTTGTTCAAGGATATTGACACCTAATACACTATGTGTTATTATGGCAGTAACACCAAATGCGTTAGGTGAAATCCAGAAAGAGAGGATTCCGTGAATATGGCGTTAAGAGCGGCCCGCAAAACGTCCGGCAAGACACAAGCGCAGGTCGCAAGAGAAGCCAAGATAAGTGAGGCCCAGTATCAGAACATTGAATACGGCAAAAGCGAGCCGAATGTTCGGACGGCAATCCGAATTGCATCGGCCCTTGGGGTCAAATCCTACACGGACTTCACCAAACTCTTTGGGTGAATGATACCACGACACGAACAAAAAGGCAAGGGGGACAGGCAATGGCAATCGCAATCGAGATGGCGCAAATCCAGCTTCACACCGGCCTCGACCTGCTCTACACAGTCCACGAGGCGATGGCGGAGCACCCGGACAGACAGACGGACTACTCCAGCGCACTGTATGGGGTATACAGCTTCCTGAAGGGTGTGGAGAGCGAAGTGGCAGAAGCTATCATGTGTGCACAAAAAGAGCGCCCCCGCTGTGCGGACACACCAACGAGGGCGGGAAGGAGACAAATTATTTAGATGGATGAACTGAAAATTTTTAATTACCAGGACAATCAAGTCCGCACCCTTCAGAAGGACGGCGAACCGTGGTTCGTGCTAAAAGACATCTGTGATGTGCTTGGCCTTGTCAAGCCCAGCAACGTTGCCGCCAGACTTGACGATGACGAAAAGGGTGCCTGTCTGATGGGCACCCCCTCTGGACAGCAGAATATGATTATCGTCAATGAACCCGGTTTGTATTCTGTGATTCTTCGTTCGGACAAGCCGGGGGCGAAAGACTTCAAACGGTGGTTGACGCATGAGGTCCTTCCTGCGATTCGGCGTACTGGATACTATTCTTTGAGCCAATCTACGCTGCATTGCCCTCCCGAGGTGTCCCCCGGTGGCCTAGCTAAGCTGATTCTCGCTACCCGCAAAGTAATGCTGGAAGCTGGGAACTCTCCCTTGGATGTGCGGGAGGCCACCCGAAACATCTATGAAACCTGGTGCATTCCTGTCCCATCGGTGCTCATGAAACAACTCCCCGGCCAGCTCAGCCTGTTCGACCGTCCCGCTTTGGAGCAATGAAAGCGCCCCCATTCCTGCGTCACCAAGAATGGAGGCAAAAGAAAGGACGCAACCAAAATCAGTCCCTCACCTTGATTTTACCACGGCGAGGGCTGGAAATCAAGGAGGTTTTACTTATGAAGATCGAACTTACCCAAGACCAGCTGAACGCCACCATCAAGGTTTTGGAGTTTGCTCAGGGCCGTTATGAGCAGGAAGCCGCTGCGCTGATCGGTGCCGCCCAGCACGAGCAGGACGAGACACTCGTTAGGCTGAGCCGTGAATTGGGCCGGGAGCATCTGGAACAGGCGGACCAAGCCTCCAACCTGGTGGACTTCTACCTGAGCCTGTGAGGGAGGAATACATATGCCAAAATTAAAAGAATCCCCTACTCAGAAGATGAACAGGGCATTTCTCGCAGCTGTTCGCGCTGGGCAGATCATGCGGGGGGATACAAACGCTGATACGCTCCAGCTTGTCTCTGTGGCATACTCCACTTTTTTTCGCAAGCTAAAAGCTCCTGAAACCTTTTCCGTTTTCGATGCCCGTATTCTGGCACAACGGTATTTCGATGACCGTCAGCTCTGTGAGGCGTTCGGGGTGGAGTATCACGGATCTACACCAGGATAAGCCCGACACCCCCTCCGACACCCTGGGCGCTCCCGTATTATAGCCACTGTGACGGCCTGTGCGCACCGATACTCTCCGCTGGGAAATGCGGGTTGCAGAGACTTCGGGAGGCGGCGGAAAAGCCTACGGACAGTGAATTGCCTGTCAGGAGCTTGGGAGGGAAATCAAATAGCCAATTGCGAAAGTAGCCTCAAAGGAGAGGGGAGCACTGTCGTGGAGAGCGGCGGTGGGCCTGACCACAGAAAGGAGTTCTACATATGAAACCAAAAAGGAGCCTTGCATCGGTGGTGCTTGAACTGGCCGCCGTGCTCCTGGTGACGGTCCTCGCCTTCGCGTGGGGGATGCGCACCGCCCAGGCCGAGCGAGGCTACACCGCCATCGGCGGGGAATACCTGTTCCTGCTCCTCCCCGCCATGTACTACACCGGCAAGCGGACGATGCTGGATTGGATTGCAGATCTCCGGGAATCGAAGAAAGAATGGCACTAAAGAAAACCGCCCCCGATGCCGCTAACATCAAGGACGGGAGGCAAAATCTAGCGTCGACATTTCAATATACAGATGACTCGCAGATGTCTCTTTTTGGATAAATACACTGAAGGCCGCGCTGGAGCAGATGGCCACGTCCTGAGAAGTCTGCTTTGCTGGTTTAGCAATCGGCATTTACATAGCAGAGAACACAAAATCGCACGAAAGGAGGAGAACCGTATGCAGCCCGAAATGCAGAAGTCAATCCTGCAGATGGCGCGAGGGGCCATTATGGAGAGAGCGGACTATGAGATGTCCCGTCTGCTGGCCAACATCCTGGATCCGAACACATCCGCCACCGCAAAGCGGAAGCTGACGCTGACGCTGGAGCTGAAGCCGGACGATGACCGGCAGACCATCACCGTCAGCTGCACCGCGAAGCCCACGCTGGCCGCCACCAACCCCGTTGTCACGTCCTTGTACGTGGCCGACGAGGACAGTGTGGTGGAGATGGTGCCGCAGATCCCCGGCCAGACTGGAATGGACGGGAACGTCCAGGAAGCGCCCCCAGTTCTGAAAATCATCAAGTTTGCTTAAGGAGGAAAACCCATCATGTTGAAAGAGTTCATCGAGCACATCCAGAATACCACCCGGCCTCAGATTGTCAAGATCGACGGCAGCACCTTCGCCGTTTCCAATGAAGGGGGTTACACCGAGCTCCGGCCCACTATCGACCACCCGGACACCCTGCCCCTCCACTCCCTGGATGCCCTGGTGAAGCTGGTTCGCACCGAGGCGTCCAAGGCTGAGACTCCGCTCTACATCACGATCCCCGACCATTTGACCGTCCGCTGCTTCGGCCAGCCCCAGCCCGATGCCCAGTTCTTCCGGCAGGTGTACTACGAGGCCACGGCCACCGACGTCCCCGGCTGGGGCGAGAAGGTGCAGTTGGGCTTCGAGGAGGCCCAGATCGCCATGCGGACCCGCTTCCAGGAAACGACGGATACCATCTACGCCCTGAAGTTGCTGTCGGACATCTGCTGCGGCGCTAAGGTGGTCTACAACGACAACGGCATCGCCACCACCGTCACCACGCAGAAGGGCGTGGCACTTCAGAGCAACGAGCAGATCCGGCCCATCATCACCCTGAAGCCCTACCGCACCTTCCAGGAGGTCGAGCAGCCGGAGAGCATCTTCCTCATCCGGGTCAACGAGCGGGGCATCACCTTCACCGAGGCCGATGGCGGGATGTGGAAATTGAAGGCGCGGCAGACCGTCAAGGCGTTCCTGGAGGAACAGCTGGCCGAGGAGGTCGCCGGCAACGGCGTGTACATCGCCCTGTAAGGAATACGGTAGCAAAGACCAAAGCACCCAATGTCAGGCGCAAATATTTGTGTAGTTTATGGTCTGAATCTACTTGCTATTCCCTTTAAACAGAGTGATTAATGTGGATGCCAAAGGCCCGCCGGGTGGCAGCGCACCCGACGGGCCAGAGGGCAAAAAACAATTAAGAACACCTGCATTATAGCAGGTCAGAAAGGAAAACGCAATGAAAACCACAAAAATTGTCATCAAGAACCTGTTCGGCATCCGGGAGGCGGCCCTGGACGGGCGCTCGGTGGAGCTGGCCGGACCCAAGGGCAAAGGTCTCAGGCACTGACTGACAAGATCGAGTTGGCACGGGAACTCCCTGCGACAATTTTGGCCCAGGCTTCCATCCCCGTGGAGGGCCTGACGGTGAAGGACGGCGTGCCGCTGATCCACGGCCTGCCCATCAGTAACCTGAGCGACGGCGAACTTTTGGAACTCTGCGTGGACATCACCGTCAGCCGGCCGGGGCAGCTGGGCATCATCTTGGTGGACGGCGCGGAGCGGCTGGACAGCGTGAGCCGGGAGCGGCTCTACGCCAAGTGCAAGGCCAAGGGCCTCCAGCTGATCGCCACCAGGGTAACGGACACTGAAGAACTTGAGGTGGTGGAGTTATAAAATGGCATTTGCCGACTTGACAGGACGGCGGTTTGGCAGACTTGTAGCTCTGCGAAGAGCCGAAAATGATTCTGGTGGGCGAACTGTATGGGAATGCCGCTGTGATTGCGGAACCATCAAATGCATTCGAGCGGCGGCTCTTACTCAAGGACTGACAAAATCATGCGGATGCTTGCGGCACGGGAAATCCAAAACAAGGCTATACCATATTTGGGCAAACATGATTCAGCGTTGCGAAAACCCAAAAAGCAACAGATTTCATTTGTATGGTGGGCGGGGAGTTTCTGTATGCAAAGAGTGGAGAGAAGATTTTATGAATTTCTACTCTTGGGCAATCCAAAATGGTTATACGGACACTTTGTCTATCGACCGAATTGATGTGGATGGAAACTATGAGCCATCGAACTGCCGATGGGCAACCATGTCCGAACAAAATAAAAATCGCCGTCCGTTTGTACACAAAAAGAACAGGGACTCAGAACAGGAGGTTAAGCTGTGAAGACGCATTGGAAGAAGGTAGTTTCTGACCCCAACTTTATCGGCGAGGGGGACTTCCAGGAGGGCGAGGAGAAGGTATTGACCATAGACCATGTCAACGCCTCCGAAACCGTCCAGACCGCCGAAGGCAAGTCCAAGAAGGCGGTGGTTCACTGGAAGGAGCCGGGCAACAAGCCCATGATCCTGAACGTGGCCCGCTCCAAGAATATCGAGAAAGTGGCCGGGAGCGGCTACTTCGAGGACTGGCCAGGGGTGGCGGTTCAGTTGTATATCGAACACGGCATCAAGGCTTTCGGCGAGGTGGTCTCCGCTGTGCGTGTCCGTCCCCACAAGCCCCGCGTTCAGCAGCGTCCGCCCGTCCCGCCCTGCACGGACTGCGGTAACCCGATCCAGCCCGCCATGGGAAAGCCGGCTGATTGGCTGGCGGCCTATACCGCAAAGAACTACGGCGTTCCGCTGTGTGCGGAGTGCGCCCAGAAACGCAAGGACGCTGCGGCGGCAGAAGAGCCGCATGAAAATCAAAACGGAGAAAGCGAGGTAACCGAACATGGCGGAGATGAACACCCTGCCGATGGTGACGGCGAAGAATTACTTTGATCCTGATATTGAGATGGCCTATATGGGCTCTACCCAGGTTAAGAACTTCATGCGCTGCGAGGCGGCGGAACTGGCCCGGCTGAAAGGGGAATACCGGCCCGACGCGACCACGGCCATGCTGGTGGGCAGCTATGTGGACGCCCACTTTGAGGGGAGCCTTGATGTGTTCCAGGCTCAGCATCCGGAGCTGTTCAAGCGGGACGGAACACTGAAAGCGGAGTTCTCCCGCGCCAACGGCATCATCAACCGCATGGAAGCGGACGAGCTGTACAGCCTCCTGATGTCCGGCCGGAAACAGGTCATCCGCACCGGCGAGATTGCCGGAGTGCCCTTTAAGGTCAAGATCGACAGTCTGCTGGACGGGGATATCTGCGAGGAGATTGTCCGGCGGTTCCCGGAAACGGCGTCAGTGATGGGGCTTTGCGATGGGGCCATCGTGGATCAGAAGGTCATGAGAGACCTGGAGGACGTCTGGGACGGCACGGAGCGGGCCTATGTTCCCTTCTGGAAAGCCTGGGGGTATGACGTTCAAGGTGCCATCTACCAGGCCGTTGAGGGGCATTTGTGGCCCTTCCTGCTGGCTGTCGGCACCAAAGAGGATGAGCCGGACCTGCAGGCACTCCACATTCGGGATGAAGTCCTGGCGCCTAAGCTGGCGGAGATTGAGGATGCCGTCCCCCGGTTCCAGGCTATCAAAGCGGGCCGGGAGGCCCCACGCCGCTGTGAGCACTGCGCATACTGCCGCGCCACCCGAAAGCTGACCCGGATCGCCGATGCGGAGGAACTGATGCAAAATGTTGATTGACCTGACTGGGAAACGCTTCGGAAGACTAACTGTTATTTCCCGTAGCGACAGGCCCGGGCACAAGGTTTGCTGGAACTGCCTTTGTGATTGCGGAAATACGTCTGTCGTAGAAGGCTCCAGTTTGAAAAATGGGCGTATCAAAAGCTGTGGTTGCTGGCCTAGAGAAGAAAGCGCATCAAGAGCCGCAAAGCAGTTTACCAAGCATGGCAGCTCGGGAACAAGACTGTATAGGATATGGAAGTCTATGAGGACCAGATGCCTTAATCCAAACAGCAGGAGCTGGGACTCATATGGCGGGCGTGGCATCACCATCTGCCCTGAATGGAATGATTACACAGCATTTCAAGAATGGGCTATATCAAGCGGATACAGAGATGGTTTGAGCATTGACCGTATTGACGTTGACGGGAATTATTGCCCGGAAAATTGCAGGTGGGCCACAGCGGAGGAACAGTCAAATAATAAAAGAAACTCACGGCTTATTTCAATCAATGGAGTTACCCACACTTTGGCCCAATGGTCTGCTATCGCTGGAATCAACAGGGGGACATTGAAAAGCAGAGTTGAATCTGGCTGGAGCGGTGAATCACTGATAAAGCCAGTCGGTCGATAATATGGCTATTATAGCGGAGCAAATAAAAGATATGCTTACCATGGCGGACGTTTTACATATGTACGGCATTGAAACGTCTATCCATGGGCGCATACCCTGCCCACTCCACAACGGGCACGATAAGAATTTCTCATACAAAGAAAAATATTTTAAGTGTTTTGTTTGCGGGGCCGGCGGCACGGTGATCGACTTTGTAATGAAGCTGTTTGATATCCCATTTCGCCAAGCGATTCTGCGCATCAATGCGGATTTTGCCCTGGGGCTCACATGGGATAAGCCTGACCCGGCGGTGCGGTCTGCCATCTTGGAGGCCCGCCGCCGGGAGGCCCGGCGGAAAGCAAAACTGGAACAGCTGGAGCAAAAGTACCGGGAACTGGCTGCAGAGCATCAGTACTGGTGGGACGTGCTGAAATATTTTTCTCCCACCAGAGAAGATTGGGAGGCTGGGTATATCCATCCGCTTTACTGCGAAGCGGTGAAAAAGCAACCGTATTTGGAATACCTGCTGGATGAACTTGAAGAAGTAATTGCGGAGGTGAAAGCGGACCGTGGAAGAAAAGGCACTACAGCCGGGAAACACAGTACCGGCCGTCCCGGACAAACGGCCTGACTTTTCGCTGACAGACTTCAAGGAGGGTCGGGTATTTGAATGGCTGACCGGTTTGAAGTCCGGTTACCAGCAGGCCATGGAGGAACAGGCACTTGCAGACCTCGCCAAGGAACTCGGCTTTAAGGGCTTTGCCAGGTGCCTGAGAGAGTACAGGAAAGAATTAAGAGCCGTCTCCCTGTCCGTTGTCCGGGACGATGGAATCTCCGAATTCTTCGACCAGGCTTTGGAGTTGAATGTCGGGGAATGGACGGCGGACGAGAGCGGCATCTGGCGGTATGCCCAGGGCGGCGGAATCACATACGCCTGCACCCACCCAATCATGCCAGTGGAAAAGCTGGTGTCCATTGATACAGGTATGGTCAAGGTCAAGCTGTGGTACCGGCGCAGTTACTCAGACCGCCGGCCATGGTCAGAGATCGTAGTCCCCATGAGCCGGATCTCCAAGGCTGCCGACATCGTGGCCCTGTCGGATTGCGGCATTTCAGTCACCAGCGGGGAGCGGGCGCAGGCATTGGTGGACTTCCTGCGGGACGCCATCGACAAGAACCAGGATATCATCCCGGAGGTCAAGGCAGTTTCCCGCATGGGCTGGAACGAGGAAGGATTTTCCCCCTACGCGGGGGGCGTGGCCTTCGACAGCGCAGATAGCTTCCGCCCGATATATAAAGCCATAGGCCAGACTGGAAGCCTCGAAAACTGGCTCACAGAGGCCCTGGACGCCCGCTCCTATAGTCTGACTGCCCGCATTGTACTGGCGGCATCCTTCGCCTCCGTCCTGGTGGAGCCGCTTGGATGCCTCCCGTTTTTTGTCCACCTGTGGAGCATGGACAGCGGCACCGGCAAAACCGTGGCACAGATGCTGGGGGCGTCCGTGTGGGCGAACCCCACCGCAGGCGGCGCATACTTCCAGACCTTCAAGAGCACATCCGTGGGCGTGGAGTTGATGGCCGGGTTCCTGCATTCGCTCCCCTTGTTTTTGGACGAACTACAGCTGGCCAAGGACCGCCACGGGCGGATCAATTTCAACGTGTATGAGTTGGCGGCAGGTTCCGGGAAACTGCGGGGCAACAAGTCCCTGGGGCTGGACTATACACCCAAGTGGGCCAACTGCTTCATCACCTCCGGGGAAACGCCTCTGGTGGGTGAAACCGATGGCGCCGGAGCAGTCAACCGTGTGGTAGATATTGAGTGCCGCTATGGAGAAGCCGTCATTCGAGACGGTCATCGCACCGCCAATGTTCTGAAACTCAACTATGGCCATGCCGGAAAGCTGTTCATTGCCCGCCTGTGCGAGGAGGGCGAGATGGATCGAGTGCGGGAACTCTACGAGGAAAACTATGCCGCCTGCATTCAAAGTGACACCACCGAGAAGCAGGCGATGGCGGCGGCCCTGATTATTACCGCAGACCAGCTTGCCACAGAATGGATTTTTCACGATGACCGCGCCTTGGTAGCCCCTGAGCTGGGAGAATTCCTCAAGGAAAAGAGCGAGATCAGCACGTCAGAGCGCGGCTATGAGTATATGTGCGGTTGGGTGGCGGCCCATGTGAATCAATTTAAGGAAAGTGTGGAGCGCGGCGAACGTTACGGTATCATCGAACATGATATTGCTATTATCAACCGCACCATCTGGAACAAGGCGTGTGAGGAGGCGGGGCTATCACCCAAGGCCCTGCTTGGGCATTTGAAGTCAAAAGGGATGATTATCACCGGCAGCAAAGGGTACACAAAAACGAAGCGGATTGATGGAGTGTCCGTTCATTGCGTTTGGATGCGCCTGCCGCCCGATGATGAAGAGCCAGAGGAATACGATGAACTTCCTCTGTAAGTGCGACTTTGCGCGACCCTGCTTTAAGAAAATTCGCACGTGGAAAAGCCGACGGTTTCAAGGGTTTGCGGAACTTTGTGCGACTTGTGCGACTGTGCGACTTTCCCACACATAGGCCTTACGTGCGTGAAGAAAAAATGCGTCCGCCCAAAAGAAAAATTCTCCACGCGCATATGAAAAAAGTGGGGGAAAAGTCGCACAATCGCACAAACCGCCAAAAAGCCAGCAATAGCGCGGTTTTAAGGCGTACAACTCTTGTGCAACCAGGGAAATCGAAGTTGCACGGTTGCACTGAGTGGTACTTTAAAAATTGTCCCACCAGAAAGGCCCACAGAGAAAAGCCCCTGTTTCCAAATACTCTGCGCATTCTGCGGGACTTGTGGGACTGTGGGACTTTCCCCAATACCTACTATGCGTGCGCGAGAAAAAATAATGCGTTTGGGTGGTAGAAAAAATTTCCCTCCCGCGCATATGAGAAAAAACGGGGGAAAAGTCCCACAATCCCGCGGAAACGATAAAAGCCGCATGGCGCAAGGGATTTTACGCGCAGGACATTTGCGGGACATAAAAAAGAAGCGTCCCACAGTTCCACGAAAGGAGAACCAGCATGGAATTGAGACCATACCAACAGGACTGCATTACCACTATTGAAGCCCAGCCCCCCGGCTCTTACCTGGTGCAGATGGCCACGGGACTGGGGAAGGAGCAAGCATGGGAAGATTTCATGATTTGAAAGGTCAACGTTTCGGGCGGTTGACAGTGATCGAAAGGGCCCCCGACAAGACAACTGGATCAAAGCCAAAAGTGATGTGGCGCTGCCATTGTGACTGCGGGGAAGAAACCATCGTGTGGGCTTCTTCTTTGGTTCGCGGGACAACGGTGAGTTGTGGGTGTAAAACCAGAAAGCATGGATTTTCCCACAAAGAACGCCTTTATGAGACCTGGAAAAATATGCGCCGACGTTGCAGTGACCCGAAAAATAAGCGGTATGCGCAATACGGCGGGCGTGGCATCACCATCTGCCCTGAGTGGGACGATTACGCAGTGTTCCGCGAGTGGGCCATGTCTCATGGCTATGCGGATGACCTTACCATTGACCGCATTGACGTTGATGGGAATTACTGCCCGGAGAACTGCCGTTGGGCTACCACCAACGAGCAAATGAATAATATGACCAAAAACAGGATGATTACATATCGCGGAGAAACGATGTCCATGTCCAGATGGGCCGAACGGCTTGGAATCAGCTACGGAACGATGAACCATCGTATCCAGCGTGGATGGAGCATGGAGCGCATCGAATCGACGCCAGAGAGGAGGATAGGACGTGCCAGCCAGACCGTATCAGCAGGAGTGTCTTGACGTTATCCAGCAGCAGCCACCCGGTTCGTATCTTTGCAATCTTGCCACCGGGCTGGGAAAAACCTGGATTTTTACCCACATACCCCGGCAGGGCCGTGTTTTGGTGCTGGCGCATCGGGAAGAGTTAGTCCGCCAGCCTGCGAAGTATTATGATTGCCCTGTGGGATTTGAGATCGCTAAAGATACCAGCAACGGCGAGGAAGTCGTAATTGCCAGCGTACAAAGCCTCGTGAGGCGCTTGGAGCGTTTTGCTCCGAATGATTTTGATATGCTGATTACAGACGAGTGTCATCATGCCGCTGCAAATACTTACCGGAAAATTTACGATTACTTCCATCCACGTCTGCATCTGGGTTTTACCGCAACTGTCATGCGCGGTGACAAAGTCCGCCTTGATGATGTGTTCCAGAAGATTATCTTCCAAAGGGACCTCCGCTGGGGAATCGAGAACAAGTACCTGTGTGACATCCTGTGCAAGCGCGTGGACATCGGCTACGACCTGCGGGCCGTCCACACCCGCAACGGCGACTATGCCCCCGGAGAACTGGACGAGGCCATGGAGGGCACGGCAGACGCCATTGCGCAAACCTACCGGGAACACGCTGCCGGTGCCACGCTGATTTTCGCCGTCAGCGTCCACCAGGCGGAGGAGATCGCCAGACGCATCAAGGGGGCTGTGGTGGTGACGGGCGAGACCAAGGACCGCGCCGCCATCATCGAAGCCTTTACCGCCGGGGAGATCCCCTGCATCGTCAACTGCATGGTGTTCACCGAGGGGACGGACATCCCCAGGGTGGAGACGGTGATCGTGGCCCGGCCCACCCAGTCGGAAAGCCTGTACTGTTTAGACGAAAAAACAGAAGTTTTGACGGAAAACGGTTGGAAATCTGATGTTCGGATTGGGGAGAACGTTGCAGCTTTTGATATGAGAACCGGCGAAATCCGATTTGTTCCTGCGCTGGCAAAGGTGCGCCGGCCGCTGGAAGAGGGTGAGTATTTTTGCTCTATATCTGGGCCATCCGCCGATATCCGCGTCACTAACCACCACCGCATGGTCTACGATACGAAGAATCGCAAAGGTTGGAAAATCCGTGATGCTGAACGGATTGCAGATATGCGGGATGGATGCGTGATCCCGGTTGCTGGACAGAGAAGATTCTCCGGCGTCCCGCTGACGGACAATGAGCTTACGTTTATTGGTTGGGTCATGACGGATGGAAGCATCAATTCTGCGAATGGTCAAATCACCATTACGCAGGGAGAACAGCAGACGGCATACTGCAAAGAGATCGAGGCGTGTATCCGTGCGTGCGGGTTCAAATACACCCGCTCCGTTTATGAGAGGCAGGATATTCACTGGAATGCCAGTGGGAAGTGCGTCCGATGGACGATCTCCAGGGGAGCGCCGCGTGGGAGAGATAAGCATCTGACTGGATGGGGACGCTTGGAACCGTGGCTGTCAAAGGACTTGAGCCCCGCATTGTTTGATATGACGGCAGAGCAATTTGCGATTATGCTGGAGGCCATCAATCATGGGGACGGCCACAAAAACAGATGGGTGTCCTATCATATTGGGAAAGGGAATCGGACATTCATTGAGCGACTACAAATCATGGCGATTCAGCGGGGATGCCGAGCCAGCGTTGCGGTGGAAAAAGCGAATGCAGTCAGAATGAGCGACTTTTATGTTCTGCATATCAAAAAACAAGATTTCGTCAGGATAGGTTCTAAATACGATGGGCGGCCTCAGTGGATAAAGGAACCACATACAAGTGAATCTTGCTGGTGCGTTCAGAATGAACTTGGTACGTTGGTAACAAGACGAAACGGAAAGGTTGCTATTGTAGGTAATTGCCAGATGGTGGGCCGCGGCCTGCGGCTATACCCCGGCAAGGAGCGGCTGGTTCTGATCGACTGCGTGGGCATTACCGGGAAGGCGTCCCTCTGTACGGCACCGAGCCTGCTGGGGCTGGACCTGAGCAATATCCCGGCACGGAAGGCCACGGAGATACAAGGGGACCTGTTCGACCTGCCCCTGAAGATCGCCGCCGCTGGCGACTGCCCGGAGAGCTGGATCAGGAACGTGGAGATTGTCGACCTCTGGGCCCAGGAGCAGAAGTACAACACCCACGACATCAACTTCTTCAAGATGCCGGACGGCGAAATGGTGGTATCCCTGACAGACGGCAAG
>OOIH01000952.1_pt1 | contig 45434 bp, 73 predicted proteins | sample 1691801 | NCBI WGS metagenome assembly OOIH01 (sample SAMEA1061690, study PRJEB22710) | metagenome
AGCTTCCCCACATCTCGCCGACTGTGGAGCTTCCCCACATCTCGCCGACTGTGGAGCTTCCCCACATCTCGCCGACTGTGGAGCTTTCCCGCATCTCGCCGACTGTGGAAGAATCAAGCAATACTTTTACATCGTTGCAAAGCTTTTTAACCTCACATCTCTTTAATCGGTAATATCCGTTATTAAGCTCGTCTATCTTCCGATCTACCAGAACATGTACCTTCCACCATTCGCACACCGCCTGCCGGAACATTTTTTCGCATTCTTCGCGATCAAACCAATCTGGAGTAATATCCTGATCTACAACAAATTTCCAGCCTTCCGGATTCTCCTCTGGACTGACCCACCACTCATCATTTTCTGGAACCAGTTCCGCCCGGACAAAAGTCTTTGTCGCATTGAGATAGCTGTCCTCAATTCCCAGCTCCTCTAAAAGATCGCTATGGCTGTCGTTATCCCCGGGCGCGATCACGACTTTATTTTTGAGGATTATGCCGCTTTTAAATTGGCAAATGATAACACACCTTCCTTCTGATTTTTTGTAAGGGCCGATTATTCTTTTATGTACACAAACTTACTGTCTCTGTCATAAACCAGCGTAAGCGTGTCGCCGTTGCCGTCTAGCAAAAGCCCTTCGTTTCCATTCATGGTAAGCTCGAGATGATTGCCGGTATAAAACCGCTCGGCGATCCAGCTACGAATCGCATACTCGGCGATGGTTTTGCAGCCTTTAATGATCAAATTTGTCACCTCCTTAATTGTTTTGTGTTATAATCTCCTTACAGGCCCAACCAGACTAAGTATGCAGAAAGGAGATTTACCATTATGACAAAATTAGAACAAGAATACATTCAAAATCTTATTTCAGATTTCATCAAAAATAATAATAAAGAAATTGAATCTTTTATGATTTCTGGTTTTGATGATCTAATGAAGATTGAAGAAATCGCTCCCAAAATGATTATGCGTTCGGTTTCTCTTTCTTCACGTATAGCCGTTCAGCTTGTGATGGAAATTTTAGCTCAAGCTGGTGTTGTGGCTGTTGATGAAGAACTTCTGAAAAAGATTTCTTTAAAAGTTGTAAAGTAGATTCTTTCGATTCAAATTTTATGGCCAGATAAATCATAACCATTTGCTCTGACATCGCCGCAAGTTCCATCGGTGTGCAGCATTTGGACTGCTCTGCAAGTAGCTGCAACTGCTTGTGGAGCAGTTTTCTTTCCTCCTGAAAAATAGCATTCAGATCATTCTCTATCGTTCTCCCTCACCTCCTTTCCTGTGTTGCGCTATCTTCCAGAAAATACTCAATCGGCACCCCAAAGTATTTTGCCAACGTCGCCAGCTTGTCCGCTTTCGGCTTGCTACGGCCTGTTTTCCAGTCGGTGAAAGTGGACTTTGTGATACCTGTGTCCATGGAAACTCTGTAATCTGTTACCCCTTTTTCATTGCGAACTGCGACGTATTTTTCATACATGAAAAAAAAATTTCCTCCTTTCCGAACTTTTCTATTGCATTTAGTTCGGAAATCAGTTATAATACATTTACCAGATATATTAAAACTAAAAACAAGCGGCTTGTTTTGATTTCCGAACTTTATGCATTTATGATAGCACGGATTTCAAAACTTGTCAATGGTTTATGTACGGATTTTAAAACTTTTTTTTCGAAGGAGTCATTATGTACGAAATTTATTGCAAGTTAAGGGATGAGCATGGGCTTAAAGATGCTGATATTGTTCGGGAAACCGGAATCACAAAATCTACTTTTTCGGATTGGAAAAGTGGAAGAAGCATACCAAAAGATGTAAAATTAAAAAAGATAGCTGATTTTTTTGGTGTCTCACTGGACTATTTGAGAACAGGCGAAGAAAAAGAAGGTACTCCAAAGTATTACATCAATGAAGAAACCGCCGCAATAGCGCAAGACATCTTTGAAAACCGGGAGCTCCGTGTCCTATTTGACGCCGCCAGAGACGCAGAACCGGAGGATTTAACCGCCGTTCACAACATGCTCCTAGCCTTAAAACGGAAGGAGAGAGGATATAGTGATTGATTATAATCTTCGACTTATAAAATTTCCGTCTGGAAAAGTCCATGAAGCTGTTGTCGAAAATGAAGATGGAAGCTTTACAATATTTTTAGATAAAAATGCCACCAGGGAATCACAATGGAAAAGATTTCAGCACGTCATGAAGCATTTGGCCGGAGATGATTTTTTCAAAGATGATGTGCAGGAAATAGAGCTAGAAGCACATGGAGAAACATTATGAGTATAAAAGGGATCACACAGGAATTATTTGTCGGAAAGACAAAAGTGAGCATTTTGAACCTCATCGGAAATACTTCTACTCTTGCGTACGCTGATTTAAATAAAATTGAATATGATTTTGCCTCTAAATCAATAATTGGAAGAATGGTATTTTATAAAAAAACCAATGAAAAAATATTGTTCAAATTCAATTCAAGAGCAAATGACCAGATTTTAAAAATGATTGATTTTTTAGCAAACAATGTTCCAGTACTTCCTGTTTTAGAAATTGGAGAAAATACAGGAGCGTCTAACAAACTTTTTAAATGCAATCAATGGGAACCTAAACAGGATATTGGAAGGTATACTAAGGAAAAGCTTAATGAAGCGAGTGAATTATCACAAATAATAAACTATACAACTGATGAAAAAGAATCTAATTTTGATAGCGTAATTCCGACAGAATTAAGAGGAACTCTTGATATTTATTTTGAACAAGCTGCAAGATTTTTAATCAAAAAAGGAAAAGCATCTCCTACAATGCTTCAAAGAGAATATAAAATGGGATTCAATAGAGCCGCGCGAATGATTGATCAATTGGAACAATTTGGAGTTGTTGGAAAAGAGATAGGAAGATGGCCAAGAAAAATATTAATGTCTTTAGAGGAATTTGAAATTATAATAAAAGATTTTTGTAATACAGGGCAAAAACACGAAGGCAATATTAGAAATGATATATCAAATAAAGAAGAAATACAAAACAGAATTAATATGTATAATAACAAATATGACTATATGGAAGGCCATGATTTTGAATATTTCTGCGCTGACTTATTAAAACAAAATGGTTTTTCAAGTGTAGAGGTTACTTCTGGTAGTGGAGATCAAGGCATAGATATAATAGCCTGCAAAGACGGAGTGAAGTATGGAATCCAGTGTAAATGCTATTCCTCTGATATTGGAAACAAAGCAGTGCAAGAAGCGTTTTCTGGTGCTAAATTCTATGACTGCCATGTGCCCGCAGTTTTAACCAACAGATTTTTTACAAAATCAGCAGAAGAACTTGCCAAAAAAAATAATGTTCTGTTATGGGGCAGAGGTTATTTAGATAAATTAATAGAATCAACAAATAATGTCTGACTCAGCATGTAGCCAGGAAGGCATAATCTGTTTACCGACTAATCGTCGCTGTTTAACCCTTTGAGAGAGAATGGAAAACAGTTTTTACACATTAAAATATAAGACCTGTCAATGCCCTTTGTGGCCTACAAAAGTAAAAATAATAGGAAAATACAGACTTAGAGAAGATGGAACCTCATATCTGACATTGACGGAATGTGAACTTGTCAAAAACTTAAACTTCCAAGAAAGAAGCAGGATAAAAGGCTTGAATTATTCCGATACTGCAATTATGAGAACTGCCCTTGTTTAAAGGTATTTGATGAAGAAACTAACCCTCTTTAACTGTCCTCTGCGTTATAATAAATTCAAAGTCGATTGCCTTGTGTGCTTCCATATGGATTGACTTTGCCAACAACTTTACATATTCCATGTTAGGCGTATCCTTGTCCAGTTCGTCATGCAAATTACAGGCATCTGTGTAAAGATTCCTTATGAGGCAGACGAAAACGAAACATCCAGAAGGCCGCAAAAGAAGCTGTGCCGCATTACGCAGGCGGGAAAAGCGGCGCTTTATGAGTGGTGGATGCAAAGATATTCCATAAAAGTTCCTATTGCGATATCCATATTTGCAGCCATTGGAGGATACCGACAAGAACTGGCTTTAGTGATACAAGCAATAGAGATGTTATGGAAACGGCTAACGGCAAGTTAGGGTGTCTATCAATAAAGTCAACGCCGCCGGGATAACCTTTCCTTTTAAACACCTTATGGATTATGCGAAGTTCTCTTGGACTTTTGGTATTATCCCGCACTTTGCAAAGTTGCAGGTAGTCCATATCATCATATTTATTCATAGCTCCCTCCGTTTTCTTTTTATTATACTCTGGAAGCTACAACAAATCCATATACACAAAAACGGCCCCTGCGCCAACAGGAACCGTCTTTGATAAATCCCATGAGGGGATACAAATGAAAACTCACTGTTTTATTGTATCATCTTCGGGGCAGCCATGCAAGCAAAAATCAATTTTTGCTGGCTGTTATTTTTATACCCATTTTTAGGAGGATACACGATGGCAAAAAGAAAAAAACATGCAAAACTCCCGAACGGATACGGCAGCATCCGGTATCTGGGAAAGGGACGGCGGAACCCTTACGCCGTTCATCCGCCTGCAAAGGAAAATCAGGAGACAGGCGCCTACACCTTGCCGCCGGCGCTCTGCTATGTAAATGACTGGTATGTGGGCTTCGCCGTGCTGACCGCCTATAGGGCCGGCACGTACAAGCCTGGTATGGAGCGTGATATTGAATCTCTGTCCAGTGGTCAGGATAATGAGATCGGTGCAGTTGTACAGAAATTACTATCCGACTACAATCAAAGCATGGGACGGCAGGCGACACGGAGCGAAAAGACTTTCGCAGAAATATATCAAGATTTCTATGCGGACAAGTATGAATCCGGTAAGAAGTTTTCCGATTCCTCCAAATACGCCACCAAAGCGGCCTTTAAAAACTGCTTGTCTCTCCACGATAAACCATTTCGCCTTTTGAAAGCGGCCGACCTGCAGAATGTCCTCGATACATGCGGATTGAAGCACGCCAGCCTTGAGCATATTAAAAATCTGCTTAATCAGATGTACCGTTACGCCGATGGACAGGGACTTTGTGATAAGCGTTACGATCAATTTATTACAATCAAAACAGATGACGACGATGAACACGGCGTACCTTTTACCGATGAGGAGTTAAACAAGCTCTGGGAGCATGTAAAGGATCCGATCGTCGAATCAATTCTGATTCTTTGTTATTCCGGCTGGAGGATCACGGAATTCATAAATTTAACGGTAAATTTAGAAGAAAAATATTTTTGCGGAGGTATGAAGACCGCCGCCGGAAAAAATCGGATCGTGCCGATCCACCATGCTATTTTTCCGCTCGTAAAAAGGCGTATATACCAATATAAGTGCTTGGTGGAAGAATCTCCGGTTGAATACAGAAAATGCTTTACAAAGGCCCTTACGGACCTGAACATGGCTGGTACTCCCCGGCATACACCGCATGACTGCCGACACACCTTCTCCCGATTGTGTGAAAAGTATGGTGTCAGGGAGAATGACCAAAAGCGGATGCTCGGACATGCCTTTTCAGATGTTACCAACAAAGTATATGGACACAGAGATCTGGAGAGCCTGCGGAAAGAACTCGAGAAAATTGTGACAAATGTGTGACAAACTGTATCGTATTTCAGAGTTTTTTTTATTACAAACAAAGCTTAAATAATATGATGTTTTCCTTGTAAATACGTGGTTATTACTCTTTTTACTTTTTAAACAACTGTTTTTCGATTATTAAGGTTGTCCTAATGCTGGTCAACGAGATTTTCTTTTATTTACAAGGTTTTTTGGAGATCATTGTGACAATCTTGTGAAAAACCACTTCATACATATTAATATCTTCAGATGTGAAAAATGCCTCCCGAAGTAACATCTTTCGGGAGGCAAAATCTTTCTTATTCTTACACATACCACCGCTCCAGCGCGCCGGCCCCGCCTGGCTTCTCGTGCCAGCAGGCTCCTTCATACTCGCCGGATTCCTCCAGATAATACCAGTTGCCTGTACCTGTTTCCTGCCCGTTCCACTGAATCCAGCCGGTAAGCATGTACCCCGATCGACCAAAGCAGTACCAGTGATGATTGATCTTTTTCCACGCCATCTGCGGATAGCTCCCGTCTGGCTCCCGGTACCACCAGCCATTTGCATCGTGTACCCAGCCGGCCGGCTCCTCTGCTGCGTAGTCGATATAGCAGAAGCCCTTGACCGTCGAATCATTCCACGGCCGGGTCTTGATCCTCACCTGGCCGCCGTTCCGATCAGACAGGTTTGCCGAGGTATTCCCCTCCAGGCAGTCAAACCACTGCCGGCCATCTTTCGAATATACCCTTACCACACGGCCGGCATGAGAAAAATTAAAGATCACAACCGCCCCCAGCTTTGGTGTCGCGCTTGTCTTTCCAGCCTTTTTAAAGGCATTATACGTAGCAAAGCAGTTGTATCCGACATATGTACCGCGGGCCATATTCCAGTGCTCCAGCGCCTTTTCCACGCCAAATTCCTGCACCTCTATCCAAAATTGGAATGTGCAGCACCACGGCTGGCCCTGGCAACCCATGAGCCCGGCGGCGTTGATATCGCGGGCATATTTTGTATAGTTTCCACTGCCTTTATTGGCTGTCTTTGAATCCAGCCCTGAAGGGCTAGCCTTTTCGACGTAATTTTCTTCCGCCAGCCCCTTTTCTATTAATCCTTGTAAGCTCCCCATTTTTTTACCTCAATATATTTTTTACAGCCGCTCTCCATCTCCGCGGAACTTCCTGTATAACCATCTTTCCCTTTTTTATTCTAAGCGCGTAAAACTCTGCCATTACATTTCACCTCCCACGGCCATTTCTGCCAATTCTGTAATTGCATTGTCCTGTACCTCCTGCCCCTGCTCTAAGGCGTCCAGACGCCTCTCCTCGGCGGTTTTCTCACGCAGGCTATATGTGGTCAGTACACTGCCGTCGGGCTGCACGCGGGACGTTTCCAGCGTTAAAACAAGGTCATGATAGGAGCCGATCGTCAGGCCGGATTTGTTTTCGATCTGGACTTCTGAAAGATTTTCTTCCGTGAATTGATTCCAGGTAGAGAGCATGTCCTCCTTTGACTCCGAGAGCACTTGGATACTTCCCAGGCTGGCGCCGGACTCGATCGAGATGGACTCTCCGTTTTTAAAGATTAATCTGTCTTTTTCCATAAATTTTTTCTCCTTTTATTTTAATTTTTGCTGCGCTAAATAGTGATTTAGGCAAACGAATAACATACAACTGCACAGGATTAATCACTGAAATTACCGATTTCAACATAGCACGCACATTTGGTAGTTATCGGTCTACTCTGGTTGCGCAAATACAGTCTATTGCTAACCGTCCATCAGATTTAACGATCAACGGACATGTGCGGTTAGATGTCATGGCTCTATCCGAGGGGGCCTCTTATATCCTGCAGCGCCTCTATTTTATGTCTACAGGCGGAGATTTTAGAATATATCACCGCGTATATCTGACTTCGTGGGGCGAGTGGAAACGGGAATTAATTAAAACAAATTGGTCAGAGCTTACCTTGCAAAATGGTTTCATCAAAAGTGATTCGCTGTTAAAATACAAAGTTTCCGATGGTATATGTTTTTTAACAGGTTCAGTTGCACGTGATAATGTACCTGATTCTCATACAGTTATTGCAAAAGTTCCGGCCGGATCAAGACCAGAAGCAAGTATTAATTATAGGTGTGTATCATCTTTGGGATATGCAACGATCCGTATATTAGCCAATGGCGATATAACTCTTATTAAAATCGAAAAAGCAAATGGTGATGTCGTTACTACTGGAAATTTTTGGATTGATATGCTGGCATATTGGCGTATTGCCTAATGGCGATTTCGCAGCTTAATCCAGTCTGATCGCAGATATTTCCGTTTCAATCACTGTGACAGGGCCTCTGCTTAAAAACTCAAGCCATAAATTATCGGTTGTTGGCAAATATTGAAAAAATGAGTATGTAAATTGTGTGTCCATCTCATCGGGGCATTTTATAGCTGTGTAATAAGACTGCAATGCCATGTTATTATTATCATTACGCACATGTACACACACGGAATTTGGCTGTGAAAATGGGAGTTTGCCATGTGCAACTATCATGTATTGCCCCGGCGGCACAGCGATTTTGCGTGTGCCTTGTATCCACTGATCTGCTATAGTGGTAACAGACTCAACTCCCGACCAATATTCAGCCTTGCGTGCCATAAAGTCTTTTAAATATTTTACTTGACCAGTTGCATTGTCAATTTCTATGAATTGTAGATAGGGCTGGTTGGGTAAACAGTTCCATTGGAGTCTACGCGTTATCCCTTCTGTGACGGAGGAACGATATGCATCAACCCAAAGCCAGCCGTCATCTCCCGAATAAAGGCGCATACCATATTGCCCGCTTGGGCTTTGCGTAGCTATTATGCGCCCTTCGAATGTATCCTGGTCAAAGCCTGGGTTTGCAAGATATTTATTTGTCCATTTGCCATTGGCAGTTTTTTTGCCTACTGTAACGGCGCCATCGGCATAAAAGGAAAGCATCTGAATAGTACCATCGGGGCGATCAACAATAAATGAGGCTGTTTCTCCATTTCCTTCTTGTTCAACTTTTGTAACAACCCTTGAATTATTGTATTGGTAATATGGAAGCTTTTTAGTTAAATCACTATTTAGCGCAGTAACCTGATCCCCGAGTGTCTTACCCATGGCAGCGTCCAGCGCTGCCACACCAGGATTTGTTGTGAGGGCGTTATTTACCAGGTCGGACTTTTTCAATGCCTGGCCCTCTAACCCTTTGATGACATCAACAGCGCTATTCATAAGCTGCGTCACTCGCATAATAGCCTGTTCGCTTTTGTTTAAGTTGGCCGCTTCCAGATACGGCTCCTCATCATCAACATAATTTGTTGGCACATACTCCTCGATCTTCGCCAAAGAATCAGCCAGTGCACGTACCACAGTGTCCGAAATAGGCATCGGGGCTGCGGCGGTATCTTCTGATAATGTTGTTTTTTCTTTTTCCATGTCTTGCCTCCTTATGTAAATTCTATGGAATCTATAGTTACATAAAGCTGATCTATCTGCACTGCAATAATGAGATAAAGATATATTTCTCTGGAATATGTAGATAAATCCACTTCATTTACATAAGAATATTCTCCATTTGGATCAGCTTTCATTGTTCTGCTTGTCGAAAAAATTTTATTATTATCGTTAAGATCACTTTCTGTGTTACTTGAACTAATTGTTTGCGTGTATCCAGAAATTTTCATGCTTGCACGTTCAATCGTAGAATAATCATTTGATATTTTCCCTGAAATAGTTAATTTGTTTTTTGTGGTAATATCAATAGGAAGATTGAACATTAAGCAATATCTATTTTCTCGGGAATCTGAATTCCCCCAAAATGTCATATCTTTTTTGCCATATTGTGGTTCATTCACGTATGAACTGTATGAAAATTTAAACGCCGTGATTCCTTGCCCTGGCGCAAACGTCCCCTTGTAATAGAACGTATTTGGATTCGTCACAATATATCCTTCCCATGTTCCGGGCCCTACGCCGCCAACATACTCCCCCTTCTTGATATTCTCCGGCCGCAAGTTGGCAATCGGGCTTAAAATAATGTTCCCGCCCATATATTTGTCTTTCGTTTGCAGCGTAATGGTCTTGCTTGTAGGAGTTACTCTCTGCTCTCCAAGGACTGGAATCGACTGCCGCACGCTCCCTCCTGAATAAAATCCGGCCGGTATTTTATATGTCTCATTGATCGTCATGTAATGGTTTAATTCTCCCTTATCCGGGATCGTTCCCTGCTGGATTTCTTCACTGCCGCTGCCGTAAAACTTTTTAGGAGAGACAACATCTCCTGCGACCGCCGTCAACCCTTCCGTATCAATAGAGCCTCCCGACATATTGATAAGACATTCTCCCAATTTTTTCGCCCCCTTAATCCACAAATCCCTCAAACGTACCAGTAATATCAGATATTTTAACACCTTTCTTTATCACCTCCGGCCGCAGATTTTCTATGTTCTGTATTGTTGTATTGGAAGTCAGATATTTTCCTGTAACGGATACCGTTTCCCCACTGGCTCCCGGGTCAATCACGGGTCCTGCTTGCGTCGGGATATTTTGCGTAAACGCGTCCTCTCCGCCATGGTATCCCTCTGAAATCGCGTATGTCTCGTTGATCGCCATCTGCTTTGTAATTTTGGCGATATCTTTCATGGACCCGGTTTGCACATCATCGGAACCGGATCCGTAAAACGTCTTTCCCTGCCGCACATACCGCGGCGTGGCACTTAATTCGCTATCATCTAATTTGCTTCCAGCTTTCAAAATCAAACACTCTGCCATACATTACTCCCCCTTAATAGATACGGCAAAATTAGATGCCGGCTTTTTCTCATAACAGTAAAATGTTATATTTCCAGCCCCTGTGACAGCCCTGTCTAAATATCCAAATGCCTTTTTCTGTGCTTTTACTGTGGCGGCAGTTGGACTGCCGGATAGGTAGAGCGCAATAATGGGCGCGTCGGCCGCCTCGATTCCTGGTACGGCCACGGTTTGCATATATGGAGATGACGAGCTCCAGCCAGAAGCAGAAAGTGTGGCGGTTTTCACTGTCTTAATAGCGGCCACAGAACTATTTACATTGGTCTGCAAATTATTAAAATTTTGGTTCATATTCTGCTGGAATTTTTCTGTTTCTGTGCGCACTTCCTCGAATCCACGCACAGTATCATTCACCGCCTTGTTGGTTATGTTGATATCGTCAGCATTAAAAATGTCTCCGATCTGCTCATAATTCGTGACATCTTCCAGGCTCACCGTTCCATTTGCATTTTCGACCATGCGATATTCCCGCAGCCCTTCGAACATATCATTTTTATAATCTTCTCTTAAGCTCATACTTCACTCCTGTTTCCAATCGGCCGCGTGCCAATCTTAAACGCTAGATGATGATTCCCGGGTTGTATCTTTTCAGCCAGTGTCCCGAGATCATATAAGATTTTTTCGATCGCATTCGCCTGATAGATTGAGGTATATGTAATTTCTGCCGGCGTAACCGGCGTGCTCTCTGGTGTATAATAGGCAGCCCGCAACTTTATGATATTTTGCCGGATACGCTCCATATCTTTCGCGGTCCGCCAGTCATTCATTTGCCAATTTAAACGATTGATGGTGGAATTGCGGTACCCCTTTTTATTAAGTAGGCGTGAAATCCAGGCAATAGCTGTTTCCACGCGGTTCAAATCCTCATAGTCGATATACGCCTTTTTTGTCAGATTATCCAAATCCGCCTGCACGCGATCATAAATCAAACTGTCAAGAAATTCACTCATGAATTTTTACCCTCGCTCTGATTTCCCGCGTAAAGCTGTAATCAGCGCTTTCAAGCGTCCCTACACGCTTTCCATCATATCCCGTATCCGCTTCTACTACCTGTCCGATCATCTTCCCGGCCAGTAATACATCTCCCGCTACGCTTTCCGCCTGTTGGTAGTAGGCATATATTCGGTCAAGCGCCTGCGCAGCGTTGCCGGAGTGGATTAATGTAGCGTCTGTTACCTCTTTAATACTCTTGTTATAAGCAATGTTGGGGTTTTCTTTCAAAAGCTGATTCGTCAGGTGATTATATTTTTTCCCCAGCAGAATAACATTGTCTCCGGTTCCGGATATCAATGCATAGTTATGGCCGCTTTTAATGATTACACCTCCCGATATCTCCAGGTCATGGTGTGGCTCTGAAAATACAATCTCTGCCATGCCGTCCAGCGTATCATTGTAAAGCTCCTCCGTCTCTTGCGTCATCTGATAGCTATGGACGGTCAAACGTATACCCGTCACAATATCGCTATGCTCCAAAGTGAGGCCCTCAAACGTGTTGCTTTCGTCAAAGTATCCTGTGACCTCTGTCTGCTGTGGGTAGATGGCTACATGATCTGTAAAGCTTGTATCCACGATCGCACCGATTGCAAAAGCGATCTGCTGCAGAGCATTACGTTTTGTGGTGTACGGGATATACCCATAAAGCTGCGTACCAGAATAGGACTCATCAACACTGTATCCATAGTCCTCTCCGGAAAATATGTTCTGTATTACATCAACCGCCTTTTCCCCGGTATAAACGCCACCAGGATACTCATTTCCGTCCAGAATCCCGATCGCATCGTGACTATCCATAAAATAGTCCGTAAGATTTTTCCTTGATCCATTCTTCAAGTAAAAATTTCCCAAGAGCTCCCCGTCGAAAAACAGTCCGAGGTGCTGCTTTTTCTGCATGTCGAACGGAATATTTGATCGGGTCCTGACTGTGAACGATAACGTGTTAATGCTGATATTTTCAGATATGGAATTTATTTCCTGAAGGCAGTCAGTCCGTATCAATTCGTCATCGTGAAAATCACGATAGATTCCATAATCAATCCGCGTGAGGAACACGGGACGAAACGGCTTTGATGTCTTTTTAAACGTGATTTCAATGCGGTCATAATGCTCCACATAATTATTACAAAAATATCGTATATCATCTGGCTTAAAATCCATCTCCGAAAGCAATTCTGTCTCCCGGTACCATTTTACATACAGATCGGTTGCATAATCGCCAGACAATGTATTAAAGGTCAGATAAAGCCCAACGCTCGTATACCTATTATTAAAAGTGATCGTCAGCATCGGATATTGCATTTGCCTCTCCCGCCGGCCACCTGGCGTTAAAAAGATACGTGGAGCAAGACCAGGACGTGGTACAAGGCCTTCTTTTATATAGGTGTAGGACAAATTTCCATTCTCATCTGACCATGCTTCACTGATATAACCATATTCTTGTGGATTGTCCGGAAAATTGATATAGCTCCCGTCCAATAAGGCGAATCCCGGATAACAAAGAGCATATCCGGGATATGTTACGTCATCGCGGCGCAGGCCCGGAAACTCCTTCAATATTTTTCGGCTCCGCGGTGCAAGACCGGGCCTGGGTACAAGCCCTTTATGTGGCACAAGGCCGGATTTAACTGCCTGCGGATTGCTGTTTTCCTTTGCGTAGGGGGCTACATCATCATATACGATTTTCAGCCCGTCCTTTTCCTCGCTACGAACTTTCGCTTTTAGGGGAGCTATTGGCGCCTTGAAAAACATCTACGGCCTCCTTTGCGGCTTCATGGCGACAAAATTAACAGACAACCCCGACCATTTATTAATATGCCCGTCTAACGTCTCCTCCATCTTCAGAGTATCCTCCCCGTTGGTCACATACGCATTAAAAGTCAAGGTTTTTTGTGCATATGGAAATGTCATTTTGTGCGATTCCGTCGGAGCTGAAATAATCTCATAAAAGGTATCATAATCAGCTCGGTTGCTTTTATCCGGATCAATCTCGATCGTGTAATTGTAAAATGTTCCGGCAATATCCCTGTGCATAGCGTAGGACTGCAGGCGCCCAGAATTTTCAGTATCGAGGACCTGGAAACTACGCTTTAGTGAATTTACCCATAAGCGCAGCGACACACCATCAATTTCAAATACACCATTTCCATTTCTAGGCATTCTCGCTCACCAACCTTACTCCTACACGCTGTTTTTCCTGGTTATTCGCCTGATACACGGCACTCGCAAATACCTGATCCTTAACGTACATTTTGATCTCTATTGCCCGTTCATTTCCACCGCTCGCCTCTGCCATTGCTTCTTTGAGTGCTTGCTTTATGGTAGACAGCGGGGAGACAACCTCTGGCTCCTTATTATTGTCCCCGATCCCGAAATACGAGATACCGGCCCGCGGCGGCACTACGGTTCCAGTTGCTAACATAGGGGGATTATAAGGGATCGCTGCATAAGCCGCATAGGGTATAGCACGAGAGGAATGATTAAGTTTATGATTTCCGTAGTCATATCCAGATGATTTTTTATAACTAGAGGATCCATTAAATAATTCTCCTACTGCCTTTATGGCCTCTCTGGCCGTATCAATAATACCTTCGATAAAGTCCAGTATACTTTTTCCAACTCCGTACAATACACCTAATATCATCTCGAAAATTCCCTCAAAGATAGTTTTGACTCCTTCCCAAGCCTTTCTCCAGTCGCCTGTAAATACACCTGCAATAAAATCAATCAGCCCGCTCAAAGTATCAAAAAAACCAGTAACTACGATTGCAAGCCCTTCAAACACGTCCAGCACAATATCTCCAAACATTTCGATGATTGGGGCTGCAACAGGAAGTATATTGCCAATAATCCATTCCAAAAGCGGTTCAAGCACATCTTTCCATAATTTTTCGATGCACTCCATTGCACTTTTAAGCGCATCTACAACCGGCCCCTCCATGATCTCCTTGAATTTTGCCCCAAGTCGTTCCAAGGCTGGCTTGATATGATTTTCATAGGCCGCAACCACCTTTTCACGCAGTTCTTCATTTGTGGCAATCAGATAAATCGAAGCTCCAATAATGCCGCCGATCGCTACCGTCGCAAGCCCTGCAGGACTTGCAATAAAAGAAAATGCACTTCCGAGCAGTCCGGTTGCGCTTGCTGCCTTGCCAGCCGCCGATCCAAACGTCCCAAGAGACTTTATAATTCCAGAAATTTTGGATACAAAGGTTATGGCCTCAAATGCTGCTAAAAATCCCGCAATAATGAGAGCGGCCGCCTGTACTTTCTCTTGATTTTGTTCGATCCAGGCGGAAAATGCATAAAGCTTTTCCGTTATTTGTTCCAGCGCCTCAATTATTTTTTCTCCAGCCCACTCCCCAAGCGGCTGCAAAAAGTTTTCCCACAGCCACAGACCCAAAGGTTGAAGCGCCACGATCACGCTGTGCAGCGCTGTTAGGGCGGCCGCGATCAGATCGAGGGCTGCTGGGAATAGCTGTTCCAGCGCCCATTTTCCGAGCGGAAGCAAGACACTATCCAGGAGCCACAAAAGCAAATCTCCTATATCTCCAACAATGGGCCGGATCGCCGCAAGCGCCCTATCAAAGCTCATAAGCAGCGGAGAAAAGTCCAAATCAGCAGCCCAATTTTTTATGCTTTCTGATGCCGCTCGCAAAAGTCCGGTAAATTCCAGTATGATATCGCCCAGATGGCGAATAATGCTTGTCCCAGTATCCCCTGACTTCCACGCTTTATCGAATTGTATTACCAGGTTCGCAACCGTTTGGGCCAAATTAGAGAATGTTATCAGAAGATCATCGGTGATGGCTTTTCCGTATCCTTCTGCATTCCATACTTGCATAAAAGAAGCGCCGACGTCTTTTGCAAGCGTTCTGAACGCAGAAAACATATTTTTTACAGAGTCAAAGAGTGCTGGCCCGTTTTCTACCCAAGATTCCTTCAAAGGATCAAAAAGACCCGCAAAAGTCTTTTTAATATCGTCGGCGGCAAGCTTCATCTCATTGGATACTTCCAACGTTTCGAACATCTGCGACGGCAGCAAATCCGAATCGCTCGTACTGGTATCCTTTGGAAACTGAATTTGTATCAAATCGTCAAAGGGAGCTAAGGCCTTTTTGGCTTCTTTGGCCGCATCCTTTGTGTTCTGCGCTGTGCCCTTAAGGCTTTCAGCGTAATCCTGCTGAACTTTTACCGCCCTGACAAAGGTCTCTTTTCCAGTCAGCGCTGAAAATAGCTGACTCGCCCATGTGGCCGCTTCAGAAAGCAAACTGATAAATTGTGCAAGAATAGGTGCTGCAACTTCGGCCAGAGGGGAAAAGGCGGTAGCAAACGCATTTTTTAATTGTGTCATACTGGACATCACAAGCGATAGAGCTGTATTGGTATCAGCAGAATACTGGGAAAGATTATCCATTCCTTCTTTTAAACTGCCTCGCAGTCGGTTCAGCAGGGCAAATAGGCTACGGATACCGAATACATAGGTAAAAAGTTTTTTTAAGCTTAAACCCGCCCCATGTGTTGATTTTTTTGTGTCTTTAAATGTTCTGTTTAGCTTTCTTCCGCTTTTCTCTGCCTTTTTTTGTGAGATATCAACCCCCTTTAGGCGCTGTTGGTATTCGTTAAATTCATTTTTTATCCTGGTATAAGAGGCTCCCAAGGTCTCATTCATGTAGAGTAATTTCTGTGTTTCAGCAACGTACTTATCTGTCATAGCAGAGTATTGCTCTGTATCTTTTCCAAGAGTGAACGCCTTTCCAGAGTTTTTCAGATCCTCCATCTCTGTTTGTGCATATGCAAGCGTGTTTGTTAGCTCATCAATATCATATTGCATCCGCTGAAACGTACTGCTCTTAGTCCGGCCGCCTGTTTCAAGAAATCGTTCCTGTCGATTTTGCAGCGCTCTTAGTTTTATCTCTGTATCACTAATTTGCTTCTGAATTTCTTTATATTCTTCTGTCGGAATCCGGGTTGCTCCATATTCCTCAATTTTCTTTTTGAGGTCCGCCACCTTCTGCTCCTGCGCTGCAAAGGCATTGTTGGCTTTTGCAAAAGCGGCCACCTGTTTTTGTATCGCGATCTCGGCTCCCTTTCCGAGATCATCTATTGATTCAGCCATGCGACGAACAGCCGTTTCTACTTCTTTTGTGCCCGCTTGCATGCCGTCAGTTTGTATTTCTGTATCAATCAATATGCTGCCATCCGCCGGCATGTCCCCACCTCATCTCCATTTCACCCAAACAGCGCGTCAACCGCCTCTTGTTCCCGTTTTCTCAAATGCTTTTCTTCTTCTGATAATTTCATTTTCAGACTTACCAACTCACGGTTTTCTTGTTCGAATTCTCGCTCCCACTTATCTAATTTTTTCCCTTTGATTCTTTTTTGCCGGATTGCCAGAACCTGCGAAAACAATCCTCCATCAATTTCCCGGAAATATCCCATAAAAGTCCACCAATGCATGGATTTATGTGGATTTCTCGTTTCGTACCCCGCTATTTTGTTGATAGCCGGAAAGATGATTGGTGCATCCTGCTCCCAATCCATCGTCCGGGGGCCTGGTTTTGTGTTGTGTTCCTCCCCGCAGTCGATAAACCAATTTGCTTTTTTTATAGCCTCCTCCAGGTGATCGGGCGGAGGTGGAAGGAAATACAGAATTTCAACCATAACCTGCAGCTTTCCAGCCTCCGGAAGCTCCGGATCATTAAAGGCCGCTAATATGTCCAATACCGCCCGGAAATCTGTGCGAATTCCATATTCTGTCCCACCAACCTCCAGCGTTTCCGGGAGACTCCATGCCGGCATTATTTTGCCGGGGCTATGTAGCCGCCGGGTCCTGCTTTATATTTCGCCGTGTATTTCTCTACATGATTCTGCACTGCCTTAAGTTTTACATCACGCTTCGTTTCGATGATAATGCGGATCGCATCAATCACATTCTCTACAAAAAACTGCCCGTTTTTTAAGATCGTGAATGGACTGGTAATAGAAAAGAAACTTTCTGATACAGGCGCATTAAACAAATAATCCACTTGCTTTCCCATACGATCGTCCAGTTTCTTTATGTATTCGATTCCTCCATCTTCCTTGTCTTTCAGCTCCTCCTGCATTACCTCAAATGCTTTTATCGTTTCCTCGTAGCGCTTTATGAGATCGAAATCCGAAGGAATGAATTTAAACTGTCCCAGACATTCGCCCCGCTGATTTACAATGTCAAAAATCTCGCTGCCGTCATCAATTTTAATTTGATTCCCCATCGCATACCTCCATCATTACTCGCTTAATGAGGCCGGGATCGTTCCCTCCTTAAACGTCGGTGTCCCATCTTCGATCGTGACATATCCTTCTTTTCTATTCCCATCAAACGTAACCGTAAATGGGATTGCAAAACCGGCCGTATCGCCGCCATAAGAAGATGCTTTGACGACTACATCTTCGACCCACGCTTTATGATTCGTTGCGTCCGTATCCTCGACAACCACTTCAAGGATTTTCGTTTTGCAAGCGTCCCCCTTAAGCCGGTTCATGGCAATATCCAGCAGCTTCGGATAGATTGTATCGTCAGGATTTGCGTAATACGGATCCGCTTCAATCGAGGGTTCGTATCCATTATCCTGTACCGATGTTTCATCCCAAATATTTTTTACGCTGCTTACATCTGGATTCAGCTCCACATTCATTTCTTCCATATCTTTACCGATTCTCCACCATTCCGGGCCGCCTGTGCCGCCGAAGGTGGAATCTAAAAATGTGCGATATGCACCTCTTGTTAATTTCATTGCATTTCTCCTTTACAATTGAAAATCGTTGGTATACTCCACGACTACAGGAAGAACCCAATCCTGTACGCCGTTTGATTGGGGATCTAGGCCGTAGGAATTTTCCCTCGTAATCCGTTTGACTTCCCTTCCGTCGGATAGTTTCGGAAACTTCGACAGTCTCACATTACTTCCGTCAATCTCCACCGGCTCCTGGCAAAGCCATCGGCCTAACGTATCCAGAAAGGTTTGAATGGATAGCTTCAGCCGTTCCTTTGTGGTCGTGCTGCGATAAACCACAAAAAACGGATACTGACATTTTTGGTGAATCATATCGGTGATATCCTTTTTTTCCGAATACACCAAAGCACCGCTATTGTCAGAAAAAATAATTCCTTCGTCTGTGTCGAGAGTTTCAAACAATATCTTCTCGTCTGGGTAAAGACCGGGATACTGATTTAAAAGCACCTTTATAGCCTCCCGAACGGTTTTATATCCCTCGTCAGCTGAAAGCACTATAGGCTGATTAGCTGCGTTTACCACCGCCCGCAACCTGCTTGACATTAGCTACCCACCCCTTTCCATCTTTTTTCTTTGCGGCATCAAACCAATGGTCCGTTACTTCTGGATTGTGTGTCTTTGTGTAACGGAGAGGCCGATTTGTCGCAACCAGTTTTGCACCTTTGCGGTATCTAAGTACATATTCACCGCCTGGGCCAGTCGGAATCTTCATGGGGCCCTTTCCAGTCTCCTCATCTACCATAACCTTACCCTCATACAGATACCGTCCCTGTGGCCCGAATGCCGCATATACTTGCCCACTGCCCTGTACCGCTGCGCTCGCTGCCCTTGTAGTCTGTATGAATGTTCCGTTAAGATGGGGCATAAATGGCACCATACTATTCATGACCTGCCCGTCAAGCTGATACTGCGCCTGCACAAACTGTTTCTCAAACCGGCTCATATCCAGTTTGATGGTCACGCCATTTTTAATGATGGAATACTTTTTGAAATGAATCGTCTTTTGTGCCATACTAAGCCCCCAAAATCTCAAAATGCGGAATAACCGCATACGGACCGCCAACAGAGGTAATCCGGTACACAAAGTCATAATTCAAATTCATGTGTTCATAAAATCCACTCTCCCGTCTGTCCTGATAATCCTCGTCATTCACTGGGCCTTGCGTCCACTCTCCGTCCCAGAAAAAGTCCCCTGGAGTGAAGGTAATCGTATCGTCCAGAAGGTCGTTTACCTGTTTCCTCCACTCTTTCGGCGGGAGCCAGGGAAGCGGTTCTCCCATGGTGTTTAACGACGGCTCTCCGGTCAGGCCGTTGACGATGACCTTCTGACCGTCCATGTCTGCATAGGCGATATGTAACTCGGCGTTGTCCTTGCTGTCCGGACCATACTTTTTCAGAATCTGGCCCTTGTCCGTGTTTAGGTCAACGCCGGTGAGGACGTGGGGATACCAGATTGCCGCTGTGGGGGATTCATAGAGATTGAACAAGGTGATTGTTGCCCCGTACATAGTTACACCGCGCACCCATCACTAGGCACATAGCACCCAAATGGGGAGTATCCTGTTACGTGGAACTGCATTTTGTGATACAATTCCAGATATTTCTCTCCGGGCAGCTGCAGCAATGTCTCGTGGAGTTTGTCCACGTCAACCCGGCACTTCTCTCCCATTTCTGCTGTAATTTCTTTTACCATGTCTTACCCCTTAACCTGCTTATACGCTTGGTGTACTCCGGTAGCCGCAAATCCTGATACCACACCCACCGCCGCCGCCGTGATGATGTCGTTGGCGGGGAAGTCCGGCATAATCCTCATGCCTACAACGCCCAGAGCGCCGCCTAAAACGCCGCAAATGACCGGGAGCCATTTGTTATCAATGGCCGTGGCTTTTGCTCCCTGTGCGGCCAGGAAACAGAGAACGGTGATAGCCGCTATTCCTGTGATTCCAAAATCCATAATTTTTCCTTTCCGAATCAGAGAAGCTCTAATTCTGTAAATACTTTAAAAATTTTCGGGGATTGCGCCGCCAACCAGTCAACAAGCTGTTCATTCTGTGAATATCCTTCAAGGCCGCTTTCATCGAAGAATGCATGAAAAATCTCGTGCCGCCCGACCTCATTGAACCGTAGCGCCCTCTCGTAGTCTGTTGCCTCGCTGTCCAGCATGTCGGCTTTCGGTCGGAGCGAGATTTCATGAAGATACCGTCTTTCAGCCCCGTCCCTTTCAGTGCGGTGCATTTCATCATCAATCGTGATGTGATATTTTGCGCCTAAGATGTCAACCGATTCCTGCATGCAGCAGATTCACCCCCCTATCATCAGCCACCCCGGACAGATACGGTCTTGCTGTTTCTACCAACAGTTTATTGGTTGCCCCGGCATCCCCCGCCGCCGCATACACCGCCGACCATTCCTTAGCGCTTCCGGCCAGTTCGGACGGAGAAGCGTAGGAAATAGACTCGGAGCCGGAATTTCTGGACGTGATAACGCCGGTTGTGCCGGCCATGACACCCACTTGTGTGGACGTTCCGGAGGCGGCAGACAAGGCCTGCTGTTCTGCAAGTCCTATCTGATACAATGCCTCTGACACGGCACACACGGCCTTCTGTACCTTTGCGGCGGCCCGCTCATTTGCCGGCAGTCCGTCCACAAGCCGGTCAAAGGTTATGGTGTCTATAAAGTCGCTGGCACGTTCGGAGAGGCGTGGGAAGTCGGCCTCTGGTATCATGCTGCCGTAGTACCGTTCTTTGTAAAACTCATAATCCGTGTAGGCCATCACTCCACCGCCTTCCGTCTTGTCCTCTTTACTTTTGTCCCGCTGTCACCAGAGGACAGCGCAGCGGGGGTTATTCCCCCAGAGAGGCACCGGAGGCAGCGCTGATCTTGATGTTGGCGATTGCGTCAATGAACTCCGCAAACAGCTTCATTCCCATGAGTGCGTGAGTATCTCCGCTGACACGGCCATATACGCCTTCCTTGTGGATTCCGATCAGATTGGTTTCACCGTTGCCTGTGGTATAGCTTAATCCCAGTTCTTCAAAATCTGCGTCTCCGGGGTCAATGTAGTAGAGAACGATGTTATCTGCCGGAATTGCCAGGACGGTGCCCTCCGGGATTTCAGACGAGATGACAACCGTAGTAGCTCCAAGAAAATTCTTGAAGTATTCGATTCCATTCTGCGTCTGAATGGTAATCTCTGCCGCTCCCAGATATTTGCCAACGTCAATCGTATTTACAAACACAACGATATTGGTATAATCCCGGCGCATTTTCTTAAATTTGTCCTTTACCAGAGTGACCGCCATAGACACGGCCATCTGGAAAGTTGCATAGGAGCCGGTCAGGGTCCCGGTCTGTGCAAAGGTATAGAACCGGTCAAGGACCTTGTTCTGAAGCTCCACAAGAAAGGCATCATCCGTTTTCTGTACAGCAATCGGAGCGCCATACTTCGCCACGGCCTCTGCCGTCACCCTCTTACGGAATTTTTCAAGCTCCAAATCCTCGTAAGCTACAGGAGTAACGGTCGCCTGGGATAACGGAACCTCATCACCTTCCGGTACGTTTCCGTCCTGCAATTCCACAGTTGCCTTGCTGGAAACCAGCTTTGTTCCGGGCTGTTTTCTGATTGGACGCATGATTCCCATAATTTCCCGGAGTGCGTCCCAATTCTGTTCAAACCGGGTAATAAAATCAACTTCCTTCGCCTCAAGTTTAATTTGGGCTGTGGTAGTTGTATTTTCAATTACTGCCATAATTTGTTATCCTTTCCTGAATAATGAGATATTCTCGGCAATCTTGGCCTGCCTCTCTGACGGGTCCTTAATCGCCATAATATCTGCCTTTGTCATGCTTCCGGGCGGTGTCTGCTGCCCTCTCGGAGCCGTAAACCTCGCCGCGTTCTGCTGCGCCTGCTGCTGTGCTTCGTCCACAAATGCAGAGGCGTCCTTTTCTTTCATTTGGGAGATCAGGTCATTCAGTCCTAAGATTTTGCCGTCCTTTAGCTTCAGTCCGGCATCCTTGATATCTGCCATGACGGCCTTTTTGGCCGCCTCGCTGGAAAACTTCACGCTATCCAGGGCCATTTTTAGAGCGTCCGCAAAGTCCCTCTCATAGAGTTTTGCGTCCCGGTCCTTCTCGGCGTCCTCGGCCTTCTTTTTGTACTCTGCAAGTTGTGCCTGTACCTGTGCTGGGTTGATTCCCTCAAAGCCCTTTAAGGTTTCCTCTGCGGCCTCGGCCTTTTCTTTCCAGGTATCCCGGTCAGATTCCAATTTAGAAATCGCCTTGTTGTGTTCGGCGGTGTTTTTGTAGTGCTCTGACAGGGCCTTCTTGACGTCCGCCTGTTTGTCTGCGGGAATCTCAATCCCAAATGCTTTCAAGGTATCAATAAGTTTCTGCATAGTTATCCTCCTGGTCGTGTTTATTGACCTGCCGCCGCAGGTATGGATTAAGCCGGATTGACCTCCGGCGGGGTAGTTGGCAAGGTTGGAATCGAACCAACATATTAGGCATACTATAGCCGCGGAGATTTGCGCTCCTTTTCGTTTCGGTTGGCTCCCTACTCCGGCTCTACCATTAAGCTACTCGCCATCATGAAATGCCTATATTTTGCGATTTTCGCTTAGATTGTCACGTCGTTTGTGCCGCTTACACTGTCGCTTCCAGTAGCCGTTCTCACACAAATGCAGTTTTCAGCGAACATTTTTATTCTTTGTGGGGAGTCTGCCACGCCCACATCAGCCGGGAGCGAACCGGCAACTGACACACAGACGGAATTGAACCGCATTTTAAACCTTCCGCTAAGGCTGTGTGTCACTAAGAAAGAAGGTCAGAATATAGAAAAAGCCAGGCACGCCGCATTTCTGTGGTATGTCTGGCTCTGCGTCAAGCGTCTGGCTCTACTTATATTTTTAATTCAGGCGCATCAGAAAGACGCGCTTCCCCTTTTTTAAAATCCATTACAAAGTTATTTTTACAGATCGGGCAGAACACCGGAAATCTTACTGCAACGGTATCCGATCTGATTTTCGTTCGGGTTTTATTGTGGCAGATTGGGCAATATACCCAGTTGTCTTTTACCATATCATTCTCCTTTTAAAAGCATTGATACCGCAGGAAGCGCTTCACATTTGTTCCTGTCTATGTTTACATTCAGTGCCGTTTGGTCTTGCCTTATGCCGCGCCTAATTCTCAATGCTTTGTGCAATTATATTTTATCATAAATTAAAGAATAAAGTGGTGACACATATAAGGCCAAAGCGGCAGGTTTCCCCGCCGCCCTTTCATCACATCATATTTCGTAATTTGTCCACATACCGCTTAATGGTCTCCCGTTCCTCCCTGCAGTCTGCATCTTTTGACATTTCTCCTAACTCCTGTGTCAACATTTCCATGTGATCCTCAAGTGCCTCAATCATACGCTTTTTGCAGTCCTCTGTTTTTCCACCGGATCGGTATGACTGTTTATCAGACATATAATCATCATAAGGATCCCGGCCGTCCGCACGGCTGTAGTGTCCTCTCACATAATGCTGACCGCGATTCGCATACGAAGAATTCTGGCCGTAGTCCTGCATCATGCGGCCATTTGCACGGCTATATCGATCGCGGCCGTCCCGGCGCTCACTGTAGTTTCCGCCCTCATTAGAATATCCACGTTCGCTGTAACCGCCCTGCATCTCATCAAGAACAGCGTCATAATATTCACACTTCTTATCCCAGTACTTCATGTTTTCCAGATCCTTCATGATGTCGATGATTTTAAAAAGGCTATCCAGGCCTCCAGTCGTCAATTCGGATCGCTCCGCTTTGTCCAGAATCTTTCCGGTCTCGATTTCAAGGCGCTCACAAAGTCTTTCTTTTTCTCTTTCCTTCATTCCCAAGTCCCGCACCTCCTTATGCTACCCGGACAGCCATAATGTTTGCGTTATCGACGCTTACAGCCGCTGTTCCGGTATTCTGGACAGTTATGGTCTGGCAGCACGCGCCGCCGCAACAGCTCCGTGGCACATCTGCATAGTGCTGCGTGGAAACATTAAAAAATGCGTCTGTTGCTCCCGGAGTTGCACGCATAATGGATCCATACATAGCCTCTCCCTGCAGTGCGAGTCCAAGAGAAACCTCTCCCGCCGTCCCTCCGGCCGGTACTGCGATATTCCCGGAGAAGGTCACAAGATATCTTCCAGGCTGGGTAAGGACTACCTGCCCACTTCCGTCTCTCCACTGTTCTGCACAACCGCTTTTCACGGCCTTGTTGTTAAAAAGCACGTCCTGTCCAGGCGCTACGGTCTGGATCGTTCCAGTCAATTCAATCATCATTTTCTCCTCTCATATCGCAAAAAGACAGGCCGCACGAAGCAAACCTGCCTTCCTGCGTAATAACGACTATCCGCCGAACATTCCCGTTATGGGAAAGATACTCCGATATGAAATTTTAGCACCCACAGGGGGCACAGGCGTTTCCGCAACCGTTACCCCACACTCCATTAAACTGACCACATCCATTTGTCGGGAATGTCACAGGAGTGTTGGGCTGCACTACAACCGCATTGACCGGGTAGTCTCTGCCAAGTCTACGGATAAGTTCTGCGGTCTGGGCTTCCTGGCTGGCAGCAAAAACAGCATTCTGCGCCGCCTGGCTTGCCTGCAACTGCAACGCCTGAATCTGGGCCGCCTGCTCTGCAATCTTCTCGTTCTTTGCATCAATCTTTTCCTGACACAGATAATCAAGAATAGACCGGAACCCGTTGTTCTGATTATCAATAACGTCACGAGTGTGCATGCTCATTTGATTTGTAATGTCGCATGTACTCTTTGCCATTTCGTACCGCACATCCTGGATAGATGCTCGAATATCGCAACAGCACTGTGCAAGCTGTGCGCCAAGGTTAGAGATCAGCAACTGCATATTGCTAAACCCGCCATTGACCGCGTTTGTCAGTGCATATGTAGCGTCACAGATACCCTGCTGAATTGCATTGATGCCGCTCTGCAGATTGTTCATGGCGAAGCCATCATTGATGTCGGCGCGGGTTGCGTATCCCTGGAATCCAGGATTATTTGCACCGCCTCCGCCGTAACCGCCGAAGCCTCCATTTCCCCAACCGCAGAAAGCGAAAAGAAACAGGATAATTAAAAACCACGCGCCATCGCCGCCCCAGCCGAAGCCTCCGCCATTATTGCCGGTGTTTGCAGGCTGAACAGGCATAGTCATAGGTATTCCACCCGAATCCATCATAATTACCTCCGAAAAATTTTATTTATACTAAATCTGCGCAGATTTTTGTATCATTTACCATTTGACCCGGGGAATTTTCCCAGGAGCTGCCGAAACTGTGTTGCCTGTCCTTGCAGGACATTGTACTGTTCCTGGGTCATTTGACCAGAATTAAGCAGTTTTTGTACTTCCTCCTGCGGATTTCCCTTGAATCCGTTTGCAAATTCTATAAACTGCTGAATCATGCGGAACGGCCCCCCTGCGCCCGCATTTCCTATATTGGCGCCCATTGCCTGAAAAATAGGATTACTCATTAGCATCTCCTCCCTTAACTCTTGATTTATTTGTTGCCGCCGCTGGCTTTCTGGTATCCTCGGGAACCAAAGTAGAAGCATGAAAGCTGTCCAACTTGTTCATTATCTCTGCGTATTTGTCCTGTAAAGCGTCATATTCTTTCCGAGTGACATATTTATTGTCTAAGTCTTCCGGAATGCTCTGCGCGGCTCGTGGCGCCCCCTGCGGCATATTCTGTTGAGCATTTCTTTCTTTATAATCAAATATCCTTAATGGAAGCGGCATACCAGAGCTATCCGTTGATTTTAGGTAAAAAACTTGGCTCTCACTGTCCATCAGAAGAACCGTCGTGTTCGGCGCTACCAGGTAAGAACGTGCTGCTGCCTCCCCCTGCACCCATAAAAGCCCTTGATTAGTCTGGGGAGGATGTGCTGCCTGTTGTATTTGTGGCAATTGGTATTGCTGTGCCTGTAACTGCGCCAAACGATCCATAGGAGGTTGTACCTGCGGCATGGCTGTCTGATAATATTGACTATAATAATTGGGATTTACAAAAGGCTGCGGCATATCTGCTCCTCCATTCTTTTTTCTGTCTATATTTTCGCATAAAAATAAGGCGCATACCATTTCAGATATGCGCCAGAATAATCTCTCTAAAGTGTCACAAAACTCTCAATATTTTTCTTTTCATATTTTTATTGATCCGGTTCACCGTGGAAAGGCTGCAATTCATGCGTTCCGAGCATTCTTCCAATGGAACCTCTTTATTTCTCAAATCAAACAAACATTCCTCTCGCGGTGTCAGATTTGCGTTTCTCTTAATATATTCTATCTCTGCACCGACAAAATCAGGTATTCTCAATCAAGCACCTCTATTTCTGCTTAATTCTGGTCCCCTTTGATTTCTTCTTGCTGGATTTCTTGCGTTTCCGCGCTGCTACTTTCGCCATTAAAAATTCCTCCTGCATTGTCTCCGCCGACATAATTGGCGTTTCCATCGCCCGCTCCGCTGTCAACAACCACAGTATCAAACTGGCTCCATTGATATATATGATATATGTTAGTTGCGGCCAGGAGCACCACTAAAATAGCGATAAGGATCCACTGCAGTTTGATTACCGCTTTCACTTCGTGCAAAAGCTCTGACGCTAAATTCTCATGCTGCTCGGCAATTTTTTCTTCTAGCTCATCCATCTCAAAATCCTCCATTCAACAAATATCCAACAACCGCGCCAATAATGGCAGCTATTGCAGATGTTACTGCGCTGTTCCAGTTCCTTCCTGGCGCGGCCTTTAATTCTTCCAGCACTTTACTCATTTCTTCGATCTTCCGCATGATATTATTATACTTTTCATCGGTGCGGGCTTCAAAATTTTCAAGCTGGCCAAAGCGCTTATAAAACTCTCCATGCTGGATACTGTTACGCTCCATGTCCTTTTCCAGCTCGGCGACGCGCTGTTCCAACATACAATGTTCACATGTCATATTCTTACCGCCTATCATATCAAATTTTTTCCCAATAGTAAATAGGGATTTCTCCGCCGCTATCCCAGGAATCATAATATATTCCGTCCACCGCCGTGACTACATGGCCATCGCAGCCCAAAACATATACGCCTATTGGATGGTCCTTACAGAATTCTTCGATTGTGTACTTTCTTTCCGGGAGGCGCCTTGCAAATCCACGCCGCTCCAAATATTCTCCCCAAATATGATTTGCAGAGGGCATGTCGGCCCCCATAAAGCCGTAGAGGGATAGGCCAACATACACATATTCCCAATCTTTGTCTATGGCCTTGCAGATAGCCCGGACAGGGCAATCCCCGGTTCGGCTGTGGTGGGGGTTGGGGTTGTAGGGTTGCCATCTACTCATGTTTCTTACACTCCTTACATACCCACGCCAAAATAATCATCAATATGATAAAAGTAAACGGATGTGTAAAACTTGCGACCAAAATCGCTAACATACAAAAATCAATTATGCCTAATATCACTGTTATCATTTCTTCTCCTTCTCATACCGTCTCGCCGCCCCTACTGCTTTCGCCGCCTCTTTCCGGCTCCACCGCGCAATCTGCAGCCTCTCCGGCTGTGTCCTTAAATCATTGTCCCGGCAGAAATCGTTATACTCCTTATTTTGCTTATTTAGCAGATGGGATTTTCGGTCAAGGTCTTGCTGGAGGGAGAATTTCAGGTTATCGTCCTGACACTTGTCTACGGCCTCCTGCATACCCATGACCTCCCGTTTGGTTTTCCTGATTCGCCGTTCCAAAGCCCTTTGGCGCTGCTCTAACTTCTCTACCCGCACATTATCGGCGGTCTGTATGTCCTTATATGGGTTGTCCCTCGGGTCTCCTGTGCCACTCCCGAAGCTATGCCGGCAGTTCCAACCACTCAGGCCTTCCCCCGTCCCATATCCGGTCACAGAGAACGGCGGGAAGCGTTTATCTCTTCCGGTACGGCTGTAATACTGCCCTTGCCACCACAAATGATTGCCCGGGTTTTGTCCGCCGTCTCCCGTTCTGGCCCCGATATGGGCAGAGACAAGGATAATATCCCAGTCCATTTCCTCCATGCGTGTCATCGCGATGTCTCCGGCAGCCTGCCCCACACCAGTCCTCACAACCATAGCAGTCGCTGCCTCTATGGTCATTTTCCTGCCACTTGGATACCGCACATACACACCTTCTGTCACTATGCTTTCAAGCGCCTCTCTGACCGCCTGATTATAGGCTACAGCGCCGCTTGAGACCTTATGGTATGCCATATCGCACTCATTGATAAAAAGCCGCTGTGCGGCCTCTGCGGTGGTTCTGGTATAGTTTTGCCATTCACCTAGTGTGGCATTGTAGTTGCGCTCCATGAGCCTGACCAGGTGAGGGGACTCCCATAGGGGGATCGGGGAAAGGCCAGCCGCCTCATAAATTGCATGATCATAGGCCAGTGCTTTGATTCCGGCGTCCTGCATAGCTGCCATAATCTCTTTCTGCTGCAACTTTGTATATTGGGAGAGCTCTTTGGTGATGTCCTCCAGAAGATATCCAGCGTCTTGCAATATCTGAATACGCCAACGATCGGAAGAAGTCAAGAGGTATTTGTCACCACGGCCCAAACGAATCATCATGCGGTCTATGATCTGTCTGATTATGTACTCGTGAATCTGGGAGGCGATCTGCTCGCTACCTTCTGCGATTTTGGAGAGATAATCAGGATTCAGCATTAACAGCAGCTCCTCGCAAGCCAAGTATGGCGTGTCATTTTCCATAGTTTACACATTTGCAAACCAGTACATTTGCTTAAAATTTTTACAAACTTATAGCGTATTGATACCGGATAATTGTAAACATCTCTTATGGTTTCAATGAACATTTTCACACTATCCACAGCATCGATAAATTTTTCAGCTAATATGCTCCATGCTTTCGATATCTTATCACCAATTTTATTTATGCACTCCAACACATTTTCGATGTGCTTTTTTGCATTATAAAGAGTTCTCTTGAACTCAATGATTGACATTCCTTTGGATTCAATCACTTCTCTATGCTTTTCTTCAAGACAAATAATCACACTATTCCTCCTTAAAAAATTCAGATTCTTCCTTCAGCTGTGCTTCTTCCACTAATTTTTTAGCTTCCTGCTCTGTCATTCCTTCAAATTTTACAAAATAAAGCCACGCCGGCATTTTATTCTGTATGGTGTAATTCCACCAGTTCGCTCGATCCTCCTCCCGATTATACAGGATATCGCCAAAATTAAAATTAGTCTGTTCTTTCAGTCCGGTTCCGTCCTCTGTCTCCCACATCTCCGCCGGTATGGTTGTGTAAAGGTCCGCCATGACGTTAAGCCCATACATCAAATTTTGCAGGCAATCCCGCAAAGCGTCACGGATATTTTTGATCGTCTGTATGGTCTCTTGGTCATCAGCCTCAACCTGTGTGGCCGTCATTATGCCAGTTTTCTCGTCCAACACAAAAAAGCCTTGAGAAAATCCGCACTTTGTGGATATCATAGCCAGTATGGAGTTAATGTCTTTGATTCTCTGTTCGGTCAGGAGAGTGGATACATGCTCATGGATACTGTTATCTGCATCAACGCCTACCCCCATCTCTACGCCTTTAACCCAACGTGGCAACTGTGTACGCCGCTGATCCGCGTATTTGATAGTGGATTGAGGAAGAAATGTCATGTGCTTGCTGTCCCAAACCTCTCCAGACTTCCGGCCCCACGCCACATCCAGATCCTTTAATTCTTTGATCGCGTTGTGCCAGATAGGGACTCCCAGAGGGCTTGAGCGATCTATCCGGTTTGGCGTCGGATTCTTGAAGTAAGCAAAGAGCGGATGGTCTATATTTTCCAATGCCACATCTGGCTCTATACCCGCCCACTCCCGCACTTCAGATAGCTTACAGATGTCTCCTGGACTGTTGTAAAGGGTATTGATCCCCCTTTTTTTATAACAGTAGTTGGTGATCCGATAAATGCGCCGTTCTTCTCCGTTCTCACCTGCCATATCTTCAAACCGGTGCCATTCCAATCGGGTATATGTCCAGTCCTTGCGCTGAACCTGACTCTGGAATACGCAGCCTAGGATATTTCCGTTGCTGTCTGTTTCCGTTGGAGCAAAGTTCCCTGGCTCTATGTAATCCACATTCTTACCGTTTGGCTTAAACATGAGGCCGCAGTTTCCAATAGCCTCTGACACCTTATCATTTATTACCTGGAGGATATAATCAGCCTGCTTTTGCAGATACTTCCCGCGTGGAGTGTCCGGCAACTCAATGCCAAGATCCAGCGTAACCAGCTTTGCGGTCACGTCGTCGATAAATCCGGCAAAGTTTATGCTTTCAATATCGTCTTCCACATCTTCCCAGGATGGGCGGCCGCTGGTGATGTCGTAGAACCTGCCGATATATGACTCCATTGTGTCAGATAGAAGGATATCGGCGCCAAACCGCTCCTTGATCTCTCTTTTAAACAATTTGTTCCACACCGCCTTTATCCATGTAATCAGTCCCATTTAATCACCATTAACAATATCTGTCTTTCATGTTATGTAATAAACAATATGTCCTGTCATTCCAACGCTTTACAGCGATTTCTTTTGTATCATACCATTCTCTCACGCAATCAGCGGTGAAGTTTCCTTGAATTACATGGTACTTTCCATCTCTTTTTGCAATCTTTGGTTTGCCGCCGTAAAGCGGATTTAGGGTAATATCTAACTTTTTCATCAATACATCCACCTCAACCGTCTCCGCAGGAACGTATAGCAGTAATACCGTATATCGTCCATTGCGTGGTCATTTTCCTTAATCACGGCGTCTTCTTCATTGTCCTCATCCCAACAGTACAGGCCAAACTCATTGATACTATTCTCGCAGCTTTCATGTATCTGAATCATTCCTTTATTCAGGAATGTGGTTACTACTCTGATTCCGTCTAAAACGTCATTGTCCGCAGCCTTTACCACATACTTGGCATATTTCTTTATGACTTCGATAAAGGAAGCGGCAGACGGGTCTACAATAATAAATTCTACCTGCCTGTCTCCTATCATTTCGTCCATCATTTTATAATAGGCTTCATCGTCAACCCGCTTCCCTTTCTCTCGGCTGTCATAGTATATCTCCTGCTCCCTTATGGACTTTCTCCCGTCAAACGCCCAGAGACCGCAGGAGAACGGGTTTGCCGTTCCGTAGTCCACAGATACGATGTACTCATGTGGCCTTTTCATGCGTTCCTTGGTGACGTGCTTCTCCTCATCAAACATGGAGTAGACAAGGCCCTCAGCAACACACCAAATCCCCTCTATGTATCGTTTAAAAAATACGCCCACATACATACCACGGTAGCGGGCTTTTATCTTCTCGGAAAGAGAAAGATTATCGTCCATCGTGAAATGGAGATAGAGGATATTTTTCAGCGTCTCCCCTTCGCTTGTTCTCCTTGCTGATTCTTCTTTTCCGAGAAACCCGGTGGACTTATCAATCCACTTGACTTTGAACCAATGCCGCGGGTTATCCGGGTTGCAGTTAAACCAGAACTTGGAACCGTCCACCGAACACCGCCCGGTTGCCTGATTTACGAAGGACTCTGGCATAAGGGCTACTTCATCAAAGAACATTCCTGCCAGAGTGATGCCCTGTATTAAGTCCTGGGAGCGTTCGTCTTTTCCGCCGAATATGTAAAAATAGTTTGTTACTCCGCCTTTGCTGACGATCAGAAGATTGTCTGATCTATGATCCTTAACATCAAACTTCCGACTCCGCAACATCAGTTTCAGCCAGAAAAGCACGTTCCGTCGGAAAGAGCCGATGGTCTTCCCGGCCATACCAAAGTTCTGCTGATTGAAGGTACTCATGGCCCACAGGACATAGGACAGGGACATGGAGAGCGTCTTTCCACTTCGGATTGCTCCGTCTGCTATGATACCATCCATATCCTTGACCAGACTTTCAGGGCACCACCATGTGAGGACCTTTTTCTGTTTGATGGAGAAGGGCTGGAAAACAAACCCCTGCTTCTTTGCCTTTTCCTTCATGACGGCGGCGCGCTTCATAATGCCTTTGCGGATATTCTCTATCCGCTGTTCAATGTTGTTCAGGCTCATTCCATACCTCTCGCGCAGAGGCGTTCAAAGCGTCAAGGAAGTTGTCTTCTGCATCTTCTTCTGACGCACTGTCCTTCATCTGACTTTCAATTTTTAGAAGTTCGATTTCCAGCTTCTTTTCCTTCAGCCCGCTTTCTGCCGGTTGGGTCACAAATTTGTCAATCACGATTCCCATAGCCGTGGCGATTTGCTGTATCGGCGTCTTTTTCAGCTTTTCTGGATCCAATAACGCCTCCAAATACCTGTTTATGATTACTTTTGCCTGCTCTTTTCTGGACTCCATATATTCCAACATTTCGGCGGTATTTTGCTCTTTTTTTTGTGCGCATTGCTGCGCAACCTGCGCATTTTCATTGCATATTTTTTTTACAGTGTTATCTGATATTCCAAATTTTCTTGCTGTTGCTCGGTAGCTCCCAGACTCCACATAATCAGCTATTATCATTTTTTTCTGTCCATCTGTAAGTCTAGCAGCCACTTTCACCACCTCTCAATTCCAAATATCAGGATGCACGTTTCTCCGTCCCAACTATATTTTATCATGGTCGGGGCGGAGAAGTGGTGACACATTTTAGTGATTTCCTATTTTCATTTTTCCTGCCATATCCCTAGAATTTTAAGCAAGCGATAAAATCCTGCCATCGCTTTTCTTTGATAAGCATAAAAGTCCGCTTTTGTTGTAGGTATGTATTCTTTTTTTGATAATGCGTCATATCCTTTTCCAGTTGTCAAACTGCCATATACATATTTTTCAATTCCAGGCGCAGATGATACTATCGCATGCCATAGCAATTCTTTATATTCCGGATCTTTGCAATATGCCTTAAGCCTCCCTATATCTTCCATAGGCACTCCATGATCTGTCATTTTTTTCTGCCGATTTCTCAATCTTATCACTCCTATGCAACCCTGCGCCGAATGTTTCGTAATGTCTCGGGCGTGGATTGTGCATAATATTGTGCTGTCGTTGCCGGATTTGCATGCCCCATAATTTCTTGTATGCTTCCAAGGTCCGCGCCGGCATTTCTTAATTGCATTCCTAACGTTTTCCTAAGCTTATGCGGGTATACGCGGCACTCAATCCCAGCTCTTTTTCCTATAGATTTCAAAAGGCTCCTGATCCCGCAGGTATGCATCTGACCATAGGGGGCGCGACTCTGTGGGAACATATATGGGCTTGCTGTTTTTCTTCCCTGCAAATATTCACGCAGGTAATATCTCGAATCTTCGTCAAGATACAATGTACGATAGCAATCGCTTTTCTCGCTCAAAATGACTATGTCCCCAGTGTTCCATTCTATTTGATCCACCTTGATTTCGATCAGTTCACCAACCCTTGCTCCGGTGCTGCGCAAAACCTCTATCAAAGCACGCTCTCTTACATTTTTACAGGCGTCTCGTAAACGGATGATTTCTTCTTTTTGAAAATAATCAATTGGCTTTCTTACCATTTTCATCGGATCAATGCTCTCCACTGGATTATCAGCGATCAGTCTGGATTTCCTTAGCCACGCGAAAAAAGCAGATAAGAACCGGCGTTCATTATTGTATGTAGAAGGCTGTATTTTCTTTTCCCCCTTGTTTTCATACCAGGAAAGATAATTGGATATATCAAATTCAGTCATGGATACAAGCGGCTTATGAATAAATGTGAGCAATTTTTTTATGGATAAAAGATAGGCGGCCTTTGTATTATCTTTTATTTTCTTTTTGATAGTAAAAAGCTGTATGACATAGCGATTCTTTAAATCTATATCATCTTCCTGGACAGCAGGGAGTGTCGGTATGAGCTGTATGCTGATCGGGAGCATTTCTTTGATTAAAACCTGCTCTAAAATCTGCAGAGAATCCTTTTCTATGTACATAGACATCTTTACGATTACATTGTTTAAAAAATCTCTTTTTACGGTCTCCATATTCTCTCCTTTCGCTATTGCTTAAGAATTCAGAATATGCTATACTGTTCTTAAGCAGTTAATGCGGCGACATCATTTTGACGAGTGGGTCGCCGCATATTATTTAAATATCAATTACTAAATGAAATGGATCAATTGTTTCGGCAGTCCATAAAAATTTACCGGCCGGTTCAACTTTATCTCCATCATCATCAATGATTTGGAATTCTGGGCGTTCCGCCATAAGCGTTCCTTTTTCAATGCAGCAGATACTCCCTGGAATAATTCTAAATCTACATGAGCGATCATTGATCCGTTTGACCATTACTGCGGCCCGTTTTTCTTCAATAGGATATATATTCTTTTCTATTTTCAATTTTCTCCTTTCTCTCTGTGAATTTCCCTACCAATAACGCGGACGCTCAACCTTAACCTCCGCTATATCTGCTGACGGGATAGCCGTCTCATTATCCCACTCATCTATTATTACGACAAAGCCTTCTTCGTATCGAATCCCCTTCGTATAACTTCCCCCTGCCCTCCCCTCATGCCTGAATTCTCTTGTTGACCCGTCTTTCATTTTTACATAAATGTTTCTTGCCACCTTTTCCTTCTCCTCTCTGTTTCATATTTCTGTGCAGAATCCGGCCCACTGCTCTGCCATTGCCTTTGCAATGCCGGGAAATGTCTTTGACCGGATCTTCGGATCCCTCTCTTTCCTTCCCGGGAATCGCCTGTAATTTCCGTGCGCATCCTTACCGCCGCCATTTATATAGGGTTCATAATCCGACATGATTTCCGTTGCAAAGAGCGGAGGCAGGCCCTTCAGCCACAGGCACGTCCGTTTACTGTATGCATGTCCGAAATCATAGGGCTGAATCACCTGGTCACAAGGCGGCAGCCCGATCAACTTCATCGGTGTGGGATTTTCAATCGCAATTCGGGGGCAATCCGCATTATAAAACTGCATGAAAAACGCTTTTGCCTCCATCGCTTTCTGGTAACGTTCTGCCACAATCTCCCCGTTTACTCTCATTCTTACGGCGCCGGCTCTGGTCATATATGTACAGGGCGGGAAGGCAATCAGCATATCCCATTTTATTTTCAGCAGCGGCGTCACGTCCTGCTGCAAATGCCATTCCGGATGGCCGCCGGAACAGGGCTCTATGTCACAGGAGTACGCCTCATGTCCCAGTCTGCGCAGCTCCTTCGTTACCGCCTGGGATTCCTCACATGCCACGAGTACCCGCATCTTACTCCTCACACTCAACTACGCCGAAATGATACCCGCACGCATCACACAGGGCTGTTCCGTCGCTGTAGTATCTCGTGATCTCTGCTCCGCATTTCGGGCAGTAGGAAATGTCATCATTCTCTGTTATTCCGCTTATGAATCCGTACATGGTGTACCTCTGTTTAAATTCCTACTTATGGTTTCGTCTCTACTGTGACCGGAAACTCTGCATGGAAGAACATCTTGTAATGATATGGGTCCGTATGCGTTCCGGTGATGTCCTCTACTACGTACATTGTGTATTCATTCAGGTAAATATAATTCTTTTTATACTCATTTGGCCCTGTCTTCACCGTACAGACCAATTCTCCGGCGGAATCATTTGAAATTGACATGTACCCCTCCGCCTCCAGAACCACCATATCCGTTCTGGCATTGTATACCGTAATCCGCCTCTCACACTCAAAATAATCGGCCTGTTGAGAAATGTTTGCATTTACCTTGTCCGCCTCGCTGCAGCCTCCCATAAAGACGGTGATGCATACCATCAGTAAAAATAGTTTGATTTTCTTTTTCATTTCTTTATCCTTTCTCGATTTGCTACATTTACTTATTGCCTATTTGATACTCATAATTCTTTCAATGCGGCTTCGGCTTCTTCCTGTGTTGCAAACCATTTCTTTCCAAAATCTGCAATATCCATATCAATTTTAAGAAACTCATATTCTTTCATTTTGCTCGAAAGCCTTGCATATATTCCGTCTGTGTAAATTACAAAGCTGTCAACACAAAAAGTAAGGATTTTGCCAAAGGAAAAAGAATGCACTGTATCCCCCACCGCACAGGGAAGTTTCGGCAGTTTTCCTTGTTCCTCTAAGTCCTCGTATTCTGCCAGCTTGAACAGCGCTTTTCTTATGTCTTCGCAATCGGCTTTTCCGCAACCTGTGCAGAAATTACTACAACTTATTCCGTTTCCCCTACTATCAACCGAAACATGATTTTTTCCGTCATATGTATATCTTTTTGTTAGCCTATCCATAGTTCTCCTTCCTCCGGCAATACTCCCTCCACGTCTCCGACCGGTAACTCCCGCCATATATGTACCGCTGGGCAAACTCCTGCTGCTTTGCATTCGGCCGGATCCCCAACCGGTCATTCCGCTCGGCCTGCGCGTACAGATTGATCGTCTTATACCCTTTCAGCGCCTCCACCCGCTCCGCTGCATCTTCCAGGTCCGTTGTTACAAGCAGGTATATAAAAATCCGATATGGTTTAATCCCCCGCTTCATCAGCAGCTCTATGGTACGCCTGACCGGTTCGATCTGTCCTTTCTGGTCGCAGCTAAAACGGATAAACCGGATCCATTTCAACCTTGCAAGCAGGTCCGCCACGCTCCCGTCTACCAGCCGCGCGTCCATTCCCTGATTCAGGTCGATTTTATATCCAGCGCCGGCCAGGCTCTCCAACTGCGCAAGCCCAAAATCGGACGCCAGTATGTTGTTATCCATCAGCACTAACTTATTCGTGTCTGGCCGCACTACCTGCTGCCAGGTCCTGTACGGTCGTATCCCTCCTTCCTTTTCCGGTACGATGCACCATCTGCAATGATTCGGGCAGCCCCTTGTAAGATACCCAACCGCATAATCACACTCCGGATAGAGGCTGTAATCCGGATACATGGCGTCAATCTCCGGAGCGAGCTCCTGGTTTATCGGCAGATCCCGATAACCTGTCCCGCCCCGGATTGCCCCCTCCGGAAGATAGGGATCGGTGGGCGTAAAATCAAACACCTTGCTGCTGTAGACCCGGTCATAGTGATACAATGGATTCCACCATTCCACCGTATCCCCCGCTGCCTTGTGCCACGCCGACAGTTTCATGAGTGCCAGGTTCGGGAATGTTTTATTTTTAAAATAATCCTTTTCTGCGTCGTGCAGTCCAATCTTCATCGTCACTTAAATAGGCTCATCTGCCCTACCGGCTCAAAATTCATCCACAGTATCTCCTGCTTTTTGGTCCCTGAATGCGTATAACAGCCCACTTCCTCCCGATGCCAGCCCCGCAGCCGCTCCCTGTACATCTCGCTCTCATATCCGGACAATACCACCGGCCCGCGGTGCGACAACAGCACGTCCAACAGCTCCTCGTGATCCCGATCGGTCATTTCAAACGCATACTGCTTTCCGTGCCTCGTCCCCAGCAGGTATGGCGGATCGGCGTAAATCAGGACATTCGGGTAATTAAACCGCCCAATCAGTTCCACCGCAGTCCGGTTCTCGATCTGGACACCGCGGAGCCGTTCTGCTGCCTCCACGATCCTCCCCGGCAGAGTGCTCCAGTTCCACGAAGCATACGAGCGCTCCCTTCCCTGCACGTCGTTCTTCCAGCCTACTTTCTCCCCGTTTGTCCGGTATCCGTGTCCCATATTCAGACGGATAAAGAAATTCACGGCCCGCTCCAGGCTGTCCTCCGGCTCCGCCGCAAAAGCGGCCTCATACACCTCCCTTGCATACGGCGTATAATAGATTTCATGGGCCAGTCTTTCCGGATCCTTTTTGATCCATTCGAACAGGTTCACCACATTCCCGTCCAGATCGTTCACCGTCTCGATGCGGGAGCGCGGCTTGTTAAACAATACCGCCCCGCTCCCGAAGAACGGCTCCAGATAGCTGTGGTGCTCGGGAAAACGGCTGATAATCCAGTCTGCAAGGCTCCATTTGCTCCCCGGATACCGCATCAGCGCATGCATGCCTTCCGCCTCCCCCGGCTGCACCCGTCCTCCGGCCGCAGATCCAGTACATCAAGCCCGGCCGTGGACCGGCACCAATAAATTCCCGTCGTCTCCTCGCAGGCCAGGTATTCACACTCCCGGCACTGCACAATCTCCTGACGCCTTTCCAGCAGTTTTGCTATCCTTCTCGCATACGCCGCCAGGCGCTTTCTCATTCCCTGCATCTTGTCTCTCCTTTCCATTCCCCGGCACACACGCGAAATGGACATGCCGCTCTTTGCTTCCCCGCGTCCGGATCCGCACATGCGCCCCCGTAATCTCCCGGCCACAGATGCTGCAGAGATAAAATCCTCCGCTCATGACGCCTCCTCCTGCTGCCTCTGTTTCTCTTTCTCGATCTCTGCGGTCAGCAGCTCCACCCAGCCGATCGTCTCCTGCACACCGCCCGGCAGACGGATCACGGCAAAGCAGGGATACTTTGCAACGACCGTTCCGACCCGCTCTACCCCATTCCGCCGCGTCATGGGCGATCCTACGTCACAGGCCTTTAACGTCCTGCATACAATCTTGTCCCCGATCTGCACGCGCTTACGCATACGCTCCACATCTTCCTGGGTAATCCCTTGCTTTGAGTCAGGCCTTCCTGCTTTCACCTGGCTCCCCTCCTTTCGACCGCTGCCGGATATGTTCATACACGGCGCTCTCGTAGTCGTTTGTGCGCTCCTCAAAGTTCTTGAACCGGTTCTGGCTCTTTCCCTTCCGGGCGCCCGGCCGCTCTGTCTCCGCTTCGTCGTCCTTAAGCGGGAACACGTCCTTCCAGCGCCTCCGGATCGACTGCTCTAAGATCGCCGTTTTCACTGCCGTGTCTCCCGGCGCCAGCTCCTCCAGCCGCTTAAAGAGCATTTCCAGGCTCGCACTCGTAAGCGGCTTCCCCAGCTGCTCCATGCTCGCTATGTACCTCTCAAGCGTATCCTGCGGGATCGCTTCGGCCGGTTTTGGGGCGCACTTTTCTGGTATTGCGTTAGCAATACTCTTTTCTGTCTTAGTCTTTTGTCTTAGTCTATCTATGTCTGCACTTTGTACTGTACTTTGTACTTCTTTTGAACCTCCCTTTGTACTGTCGTTTGTACCCTCTTTTGTACTGTATTTTGTTGGGTACAAAATACAGTACCGGGTACATTCCCCCCTCTTTTTTGAGGGGATAAAGTCGATCAGGCCGAGCTGCTTTAACTCCGACCTCGCGTTCATAAACGCCTTCTCACTCACATTCATCATGCTGCTGATGCTTACGTTGGTCCTAGAGAACCAGTCCGACCAACTAGATTTGTTGTTTATCATCAGTAAGGTATGATAAAGCAACTGTCCGTTATTGGAAACCCGGCTGCACTGTACTCTTTCGTAAAATGCATTCAGCAACTCCAGATAGCTCATGCAGGCCCTCACCTGCCTTTCTGTTTAGCCCCTCCCTGCCCGCGTGACAGGAAGGGGCGTGTCGGTTTCCGGCATTATGAGATCACGGTATACTGCTTAAGCTCCTTCAGGTTCTCCTGCAGATACTCCTTGATCGAACGCATGGCTTCATTCTTCCAGGCGCCTCCATCTGCCTCAAAGATGGCGCACTCCACACGACGGCCTTCCCCCTGACGCATCCGGAACACAAATGCGCTTTCCGGCTGCTTGACTTCGACGAAAGTACGGAATGGCTGCAGCGTCACCGGGTTCGGCACCACCGCGTTCTCCACGGAGGCAACCCCCACTTTCACCGTGGCCTTCTGCGTCACACCGTCGTCCCCGTATTGAGTGATGGACTCGTCCTTGACTGTGCCGGCGAATTTCAATAAGAGGGCCCGGTCATTATTCTCTTTGAATTTGGACAGCAGCGCGATCACAAAGCTCTCCTGCTCCAAATACCTGCCGTATGCAAACTCCGGCACCAGGGCTTTTACCACCACCAGGCGCTCCCGCTTCCGGTCGTCGTCCAATTTCGATACCAGGCGGACCTCCGTCGGGGAAACCACCTGCACCAGCATCTGATCCGCCATTGTGTCAATCCCGGCTTTCAGATAGTCCACCAGGCTCGTGAGCGTGTTCATCTCAATGGCGTCCGCCCGCAGCTTATAATCCACCCGTTTTATGTCCCGGTCCACATAGGTATCACCGTTGATCTTCAGAGTCTCCGCCTTTCTAAGGCCTACTACATACTGTAACGCATCTTTCGTCATATCCATTCTCATTTTCCTCCTTGTTTTTATGCTTCTTTGGCTGCCCGGAAATCGACTACGTTCCCGGCCTCTTTGATCTCTCCCGTTTCCGCATCGACGGTCCGCCCGTCAATCGTCAGCTCCGAGGGGTTGTCCGGGTTCTGCTTAAACTCCATCTGCCCCTTTAGCTGCCCTCCGTACTCCTGCGCGTAGACCTCGCCGGTACGCAGATCCCGGCCGATTGCCATGCGCGTCGCAATCGGCTTGACCGGCGCCGTCTTCGTCTCCACGGATACGTTTACCGCAGCGTCGTCCCGCTCCTCCGTCTGCTCAAAGGTCAGCTTAATCGTGATCGCGCGCTTGTTCTTCCATGGCGTGTTGGGGTCCTGCATGTTGGAGATGACCGTTTCCATGGCGCGGTCAAATTTCTCCTGCAAGGCGCCACCTGTCAGCTCCTGTAACGATACTTTTTCCATTCTGTTTCCTTTCCGAACCGGCCTGACAGCCGGCCTCTCTGTTGTCTTCAATGGCTCTGTTGTGACATATCAATCCACCATTGAGGGGTTATAAATAAGACTTGCCAAATTCTTTTATGAAATCTTCCCGGCTCCCAACGTTCTGCTCGTAATATTCCTGGCATTTCCGCTTTAAAAAACCGTCGATCTGTTTGTTCTCCGGTGTCGGGTTGAACCAAACTCCATTCGGATGGAGGTCGCGCCGGAGGGGGATCACAAATCCGTACCGCTCCGATCGGTTCCGGTTATGGCCCCCGAATATGTGATGGCGTTCGATGCAGGGACTCCCGGTAAAATAGCAGCGATCCATGTCTTCGGTAAAAATGCTCCATACTTTTTTCAGATTCCCCACTCCCTTTGCATACGCTCAAGCTCCGCCGGCGGCAGCGTCTCAATCTCCATCTCCTTACACTCTTTTAGGAGCCCGTCAATAAAGACAGACATCTCTTTCGTGTCAAATGTACTGCTTCCAAAATAGCACTGCAGCTGCACTCCCCTCCTTCCGTTTACGATGATGGGACCGAGATTTTTTACGGTCCTCCATTCTGCCATGATCCGCTCTACTACTTCCGGCCGCACGATGATGTGGGTAAACACGCCGCTGTATCGCTCAAGCATGAGTAGATACACACTCCATTTATCGCTTCCTACCACTTCCGCGATCTTCTGCATTAATACCCATGCATATGCATTCGCGTCCAGGCTCCGGCGATTTCTGTGGATTTTGGCAGAAATAGTTAACGGCTTGTTTTTAAGCTTGTCGATCGTCCTGGTAAGGTCTTCATTGATCTCAAAGGTGATCTCCCATTTCTTTGTCAGCCAATTCCGAGAGATACTTTTAAGCGCTCCTGTACACTCCATCTATTTCACCTCTCCGGTGTACTCCAGGGGAGTCCCGGATCCTCCTCATCGGGAGGTACAGTCCCGGGATACGGCCCCTTGTCCGGCTTTGCCTTGAAAATCTCCATTGCATTTTTAAACTGTGCAATGGTAAGCTCGTGAATGTCCGATACCTTGTAATTCTTTAATAAACTGTTCAGCCCGATCCCAGTTCGCTTCATCTCCATGTACAGTGTGTTGATATGGACGGAATCGACACGCACCTGATTGGGATCGGTCTCAAATTGGGCGGCTGGTCCGGGCTGTCCGGCGCTGCCCTCTGCGGTCCCCTTACCCATACAATAGACCGTCCTTTTCGCTTCGTTCCCGATCAACAGCCGATTAATTGCGTTCTCGCTGTCATATCCGATCTCCTGGACATGAAAGCGTTCGTAGCAGGTATATTTTTTCTTTCCGCGATCGTCTAGGGCTTTTATCCTGCATGCGTCTTTGGAAATCCAGATGAAGGGGGCGGTGTACAACTCGCGCCCAATCCCCCAGTTGAAGCAAGCCCTTTTAAAGCTGTCCGAAGCCTGTCCCTTTTCTTTTTCTGTATAGCTCTCGGTCCCTACGTCCTGTTTAGATACCCATTCCCCCGTCTCCGGGTTCCGGATCGACACGGTACAATAGAGCCGGTCCCCGATGAGCTGATGGGAGCGGGACCAGTTATAGGGCCCCACGCTCTCATCTAAAAGGTTTTGATCGACCCGGGCGTTTTTATATAAAAGGAGCGAGATGCCGCTCTCCTTTACCATGTTGATCCGGCATTCGATCTCGTTTGCCTTCAACAGGCGGAAGTTAAACGGCTGCCTGTCCTTCTGGTTCTCCTCCATCGTCGGCTCCTTTCCCCTCTATCACGCGGGACGCCCACATATCTGCCATATGTAAGAGCAGATACAGCGGGGTCTCCTTCCCCTGGATCTCATACTTAAACGGCCCATACATGCCATTGTGCATCAGGATCGCCCAGTTCTCATCTTCTGCCAAATGGATATACCGATTTAAAATCTGGATCGAACGGATTTCATGATCTATGTATAAAAGCTCCGGATTCCCTATATATGGCTTGCTCGTGGATTGATACGGTTCTGGATTCGGATTGGCCTTCGTCGCCCGCCCTTTTAGCATGTTTGGGATATATCCGGGCTTGCCAAACTGCCCGGCTTTCCCCAGGTCATGAAGCAATGCGCAGATGGCAACGCTTTCGGCCGGTATCTCCGGATAAAGCATGGTACGCAGCCTCTCTGCGAGGCAGAATACATTCAGGCTATGCTCTGCAAGCCCTCCCTCATATGCAAGGTGATACTGCGTTGAGCAAGGAGATGTATAAAATCCATAATCGGACATGAATTTCAACAGCTTCTCCATTCCCTCCCTGCCTGTTTTTAACAGTATTTCCTCGATTTGTTTCCTCACTTCCTGAACATCTTTCATTCAGACAGCCTCCTCTACGTTTATTTTATATTGGTCCGGGTCCCACACGCCAACAGGCTCCTGCATACGCTTTCGATGGGAAATCCGTATTTCAGCCCTCTCCCTGCATTCTTCACACAGACGGCCCTCTCCTGGATCCAGGAAGCAGCCACACAGATCGCAAAGATACGGATGCTTCATTTCTCTTTTTCTCCCTTCCTGGCAGGAAGCAGGCTATCCAGATAGTCTATCGCTCTTTGTGCACGCTTGCTTCCCGCCAGTTTTTTGTAGGGAATATCCTCATATAAGGAATAATCGGATATATCATCGAGCGGCCCTTCTACCACTCTTAGCTCTATGCTTGAATATCCGGATATCTCAAAGCTTGCATAGAAAGAAGTCTGCTCCTTCACGTCCATGATCTTATCCATCAAAAGATGCAGCCTATCTCTGCAATCCTGCATCTCTTTCTTTTCTAAAATTTCTGAAGTTTCATTCGATTTCATTTGCATTCTCCATTTCCCCCATGTATAATGAGTGTGTGATTTGATTTTTTATTAAGGGATTCTCCGAAGCGGCGGCCACCGCTTCCCAGAGTCCCTTTCTGTTAAAATGCCACGCCAGCCAAAGCCAGCCCCAGCCCAAATCCGATCCCGGCCAGGCCGCTCACGAACAGGATCAATACGATGTCGCAGATCATGTCCCGCCGCAGGTAAATCCACCGGCGTACGCCTTTGTGCCTTGCGCGTTTGACGCGCTCCACTCCTTCGTTCTGCATTCCTCTCACCTCCCGATTTCTTTATTTAACAAGGCCCGGTAAACCCGGAACTCCCATCGGCTTGTCCCGTTCTTCTCCGGCGGGATCGCCTTCCCGATCGGAAGCGTCCCCCGCTTCATGCGGAACCGCACCATATGCGGGGCCATTCCGAGAATTTCGGCCGCTTCGTTTACGCTGACGCGTTCTTTCTCCATTTTCCTCCCCCTTTCCATTTCAGGTCACTGTGCTCAAATAAAATAAATATCCGAAAAATCCAAAGCCGCAAAGCATTCCGATTATGGCAACAAGGTAATTAAGCAGCAGTGTGAGGCGCTCTAATTCGTATTTGCGATCCTGCTCATGCCGTTGCAGCCTGGCCGCTTTTAAAAATTTATCCTTGTCGTTTTCTGTTTCCTCCATCGACTGGATAACGCTGTTAAAAGTTCTTTCTTCCTTCTTCATGCAAATTTCCTCCAAATTTCTCAAACAAATGTTTGCTTTTTTGCAGGAAACATGCTATAATGATCCTGCAATCAGCTACTATGCTTAGTTGACTGCCAGGCCTCGGAGCGTCACAGCGCTGTCGGGGCCTTATTTTTTCTTTGTGAACCAGACTGCGAATGCAATGAGTCCAACAATGCCTAATATGCAACCCACTACAAAGCCGCAGGTAAATGGCGATATGTACATGGCTTTTCTCCTCCTTATCCCGATCTTTTTAGTTCATAGTCCTCTCGTTCCCTCTGTCCACCGCAGACAAATACGCAAGCTCCAAAATCCGGCACATAGTCGCTTTGCGCTCCGCAACAATCTTCAGACAGCCCATACAATGTGCTTTGCGCCCATTGATGTACTTCATAACAGGATCCCCGGCCGATAATTCCAGTCCAGACAGCCTAACAAGGTTCGTGGCGGCCTCCATAATATCCTTTTCATGAATTATCTCATCTTCCCGCTCTCTTAGATCGGCAAGCTTCTGTTCGAAATACTCTCTTAGCATTTGCTTTTCGGCCGCCATCTGCTGCTGCGTCATGCCCGCCTTCTGGCGGGCCTCTTTTAGATTCTTCCTCAATCATGGCCTCCTTCCTGCGTTTCGTTTTCGGCCGGTTTATGCACTACCAATTCAAAGTTCCCTTCGTTTGATATCAGAATTTTTATATTTGGGTAATTCCTAAAATCCCTTACCGTGGAGCTTCCCCACATCTCGCCGACTGTGGAGCTTCCCCACATCTCGCCGACTGTGGAGCTTCCCCATATCTCGCCGACTGTGGAGCTTCCCCACATCTCGCCGACTGTGGAGCTTTCCCACATCTCGCCGACTGTGGAGCTTTCCCACATCTCGCCGACTGTGGAGCTTCCCCACATCTCGCCGACTGTGGAGCTTTCCCGCATCTTGCCGACTGTGGAGCTTCCCCGCATCTTGCCGACTGTGGAGCTTCCCCACATCTTGCCGACTGTGGAGCTTTCCCACATCTCGCCGACTGTGGAGCTTCCCCACATCTCGCCGACTGTGGAGCTTTCCCGCATCTTGCC
>OOIH01000715.1_pt1 | contig 44125 bp, 64 predicted proteins | sample 1691801 | NCBI WGS metagenome assembly OOIH01 (sample SAMEA1061690, study PRJEB22710) | metagenome
CCGTATCCGAAATATGTTTTTATGGGTGTTCGCGCTGGAGTGCTGCTGCTCTCTGGGCGTCATCCCTGGGGCCATCCTCAACGACGGCGTCCTCATCCGCTGCGCTATCGCTTTGTTCGCTATGCTCCTCTTCGCTATCGCCAGGGGGATCTGGCGTTGTACCTGCATCATCCACGAGCTGGAACGGCAGAAATAGTATCCCATCACTCCCTCTGCTCTTTCTCTGCCCAGTAAAACAGCCGCCTGTTCTAGCAGACGGCACAAGTTGACAAAATGCAGTGTATATCGTATAATGAAATAGCCGTCCTGGTAAGGATGGCCGGAAGTGCGCACTGTTGTATAAAAGGCGGTTGGCTCATTTCCCTGCGAGTTTCTTCGGAGGGAGGTGATGCGATTATGGGACACCGGGGAAAGCAATTTCTGCGGATTTGCGTGTGTCTGGCCGTTCTGGCCTACATACTCTCCATAAAAGCGTGCTAGCCGCTCGGCTGGTACCCGAACGGCTAGCTTAGTAAAAAGTTAGTTGTATGGGCCAACCGCTTGCAGCAGCGCCCTTTCTGTTTCTATTATACCACCCGCCTCTGTTTTGTCAACCACGAAACGGAGGTGCTTTTTTATGCTGGCCATTCACAGCGGGTATCCCTGCCACGCGGGGAACTGCAAGCGGGGGCGGGACGGCCCCGTTCAATACCTTGTCATCCACTATGTGGGGGCGGAGGGCGGGGCCAAAGCGAACGCGAAATACTACGGCTCCACGCCGGGCATCGGGGCCAGCGCCCATTACTTTGTGGGACACGGCTCAGAGAGCGGGGACATTTACGCCAGCGTGCCCGAGGGGGATACCGCGTGGCACTGCGGGCGGACTGATGGGAAATACCGGCATCCTGAGTGCCGCAACGCCAACAGCATCGGCATTGAGCTGTGCTGCCACAAGGCGTCGGACGGGACGTGGTACTTTGACCCGGAGACGCTGGCGGCGGGCGCGGAGCTGGCCCGAGATATCATGGCCCGGTATGGGATTCCGCTGGCGCGGGTGCTGCGGCACTACGACGTGACCGGGAAGATCTGCCCGGAGCCCTTTGTGCGGGACACGGGGGCGTGGGCGGAATTCAAAAATAGGCTGAAGGGAGAGAACGATATGACCGAACAAGACGTGCAGCGGCTCATTGCCGCCGCTGTGGAGGCCGCGCGGCCCTGGGTATACACCGACCTTGCCCAAGTGCCGGAGTGGGCGCAGGGGCTCGTGGGCAGGGCTATGGACGCAGGAATTATCCGGGGCTCCGGCGGCGGGAAGCTCCATCTCACCGACGACAATCTGGTCAGCCTCCAGATGCTGGCCAACGCGAAACTGTTTTAGGAGGGGTGATGATGGACAAGATTACGGCCTTTAAGGCAGGCGCGGCGGCGGTGTGCGCGGCGCTGACGGCGCTGTGGGGCTGGTTCGGGTGGCTGGCGGCGGCCTGGGCGGCCTGCATGGCCATCGACTATCTGACCGGATCCGCCGCCGCCATAAAGGGGGGTGCGTGGTCCTCTCAAAAAGCCCGGGAGGGGCTGTGGCACAAGTGCGGGTGCATCGTGGCGGTGATCATCTCCGGGGTGCTGGACTTTGTCATCGGCCTGCTGCTGGACAACATCCCGGCGGTGACCCTGCCCTTCGAGTACACCGTGCTCATCTGCCCGCTGGTGGTGGCCTGGTACATCCTCACCGAGCTGGGGTCCATCATCGAGAATGCCGGGGCCCTGGGCGCGCCTATGCCCGGGTTCCTGCGGAAGGCTGTGGCCGCACTCCGCTCCAGCGTGGAGGCCGCCGGGGACAAGCTGGATGGCAACGGCGGGGATACATAGATATAAAAAGAGGCCCGCGACAACACTGCGTCTGGAGGCGCTGGTGAGCTGGCAGAGGCAAAAAGGGAGGATACCTGATGCTCAGGTATCCTCCAATTCTATCTTATCAACCTTTTCCTCAAACTCCCGGACATATTCCCGGCAGGCCCATTCGATTTCCTTGATACGGGAACGACCATAATACTTGCCAATATAGCTCATTTTCTGCGCAAGCTCCTTGTCCATAACCATGGTAAAATTGACGTTCACGCTGATCACCTCATGGGTATTTTACCCGTGCGGCACTGATGCAGGCTCAAATCAGTATTGATTCAATACCGATTATGTGCTAAAATAAAAGCCGGACGGGAGCCGCATACTCCCGCCCGGCCTGCGCAGACTATTCGAGCATGTCCAGAACTGCGTCCTTCAGGTGCAGCGGTGAGAGGCGGCACCGGTTGAACGTCTGGACCATGCGGAGCACAAGCTCCCCATCCAAAGCGGCGTCCCGGACTACGGCCAGCGGATCGCGCCAGAGATCGCCATACGCGGCGATGTCATAGGTGTGGTACGTCCCGAGCTCCGGGGCGCTTGCTTTCCGACGGAACATAAAATAGGTGATGAACATTATAACACTCCCTTTTTTCTTTTTTTCAGGGCTGTGTTATGGCCGGGAGGCCCGCGGCACCGCGCCGGCGGGCCTCTTGTATTTTTGTGCATGAAAAACAGCTCCGTTCGTATCGAATGGAGCTGTTTTCACAGCTATACATAAACTTATTAAACCAACAGGTATAAAAAGTTTATGTAAAAGTGTTGGCAAAAAAATTAAAGCCGGAAAGAAAACGTGATTTGCCGGGTGGGGTGGATATAGATTCTATCCATCGCCGAGCGCCAGAACGCCTGTTTGTGCGGGCGGTCAAGCGCTGTGTATACATCTTGCCACCCCTGGCAAAATATCGAAAGGAGGCGGCTGGTATCAGGAGGCTCGGCGGGTGCTTTGCGCTCTTCTGCGGCCAGGGCATCCAGCTGGGCGGTCAGGGCCTCGTAGTCTTTCCGGTACAGCTCCAGATCGATTATATCATCCACATACAGATCTTTCAAGCGGGCAAGCTTCTTTTTGAGCTTTGCCCGTTCTGCCGGGAAATCCCGCTGCTCCGCCCTGGCGGCATATAAGCTGTTCAGCTCGTAGACAAACCGCTTCATTTCCACGTCGATATGTTCCAGCAGGTACTTTTCGATCTTCCACTCCCGGATGTTGACGCCGTTGGGGCAGTCGCCGTTGTTGTACTTCCCGCGGCAGTTGTAGTAAATGTTGTCAAGATTTTCGCCGGTCGTTGTGGCGGAGCAATACATTCTGGAGCCGAAGCGGCGGCCGCACTCCGGGCAGTACACGATCCCCGTAAACAGATATACCCGGTCAGCGGCGGTACGGCGCTCCGCCCGGCGGCGGTTCGCGGCAATCTCGTCGAATTGTGCCTTTGTAATATATGCGGGACACATTCCGTCCACACCCTCAAACCGCCCGTAATAAGCCTCTTTGCCCAGCATGAGGCGGCAGAGATAGTAGGTAAAAAGCACCCCATAGCGTTCCTGGACGGCCCGCCGGGCCTTCTCCGTGGAGCGGCAGGCAAGGAAGCTCTCAAAAAAGCAGGACACAGGCCCCTCCATTTCCGGGTCTTTGATCATCCGCTTCCCCTCTATCTTGTAGCCGGTGGGGACCTTCCCGGTACAGGGCTCCAGGCGTTCCTTTTTGGAGTCGAATACGGCCCGGATGCGCTCACTGGTGCGGTCCGCCTCGTCCTGGGCGACACTGAGCATGATATTGATTTTCAGCCGGCCCGAGGCGGTGGACGTGTCGTAGTCCTCGTGAACGGTTTTCCAGTTTACACGGTGCTTTTCCAGAACCTCCTGCACTTTGTAATATTCTGAAATGTTGCGGAACCACCGGTCCAGCTTCGTAAAGACGATGAGGTCAACCCCGCCCGCCTCCACGTCCCGGAGCAGCCGCTGGAGCTCCGGGCGCTTCGCGGCGGATTTCCGGGCGGAGATCCCCGCGTCTATGTAGTGGTCCGCCACCCTGACCCCGTTTGCCTTCGCCCAGGCATCAAGGGCCTCGGTCTGCGCCTCGATGGAGAGGCCGTGGAGGGCCTGCTCCTCCGTGGAGACCCGGATGTACAACGCCGCCCGTACCATAAAAAAAATCACCTGTCCTTTCAAAAATGGTTGCACAAACCCAAGGACAGGTGGTATAATCACTTTGTCAGGAGTGATTATCGGGCCTGTCCCGGTAACGTTCGTTGTTCGCCCTCGGTGTCGCAGCACCGGGGGCGGTTTTTTATTCTTGAGGCGGCACTTCGATATAGCCCATTACTTCCCGATAATTAGGCAGGGATAAAAATGTTCGCAAATAAGGCAGTGCCTGCGGATCTCGCTCTGTAAAATATTTCTCTGACTTCGTTCGGAGCCATTCTTCGGTAAAAAACCGTCGAAGTTCACCCACAAGCTCATTGGGATATGCTCTCGCATTTACAATACGGCCGTCCTCAAACTTATGGGGGTACGTTGGATACGAATCTACAGGGTAACCTAAATCCCTAAGATGTTTGGAAAAGGTCCTACCTAAAGATATGTCGGGGATCATGCTGGATCGCACAGTATACCCGAGTTGCTCCAACGGCCCAATCAAAGACAGTGTTACCTCATTGAGCATGGAAAAATACCCGTATGGCACGTTTGGCATATTTACCATGTATCTGCGAAGATGGTATGGGAGCGTTGGCTGACGTACACTACCGGAAGTCCACTCTAGCACCCACTGGGATACAAGCACCGCAAATTTAGGGGATAGCCACTGAGCTAAGTTGATGGCTACTTGCGGGTGTACCCATGTGCCCTGTAAATGCGGTGGTCCGCCCTGGATGGTTTGAACCAATCCCGTTACGGGAATTCCCGCAACGGGAGAAAGCTCTGATAAAAATGCCTTTGTTACAGATAAACGGCTATAATCATTAAACTTTTTCCCGCTTACTCTACACATAGCCGTGGCGTTAAAATATCCGTCGCTCACACGCTGGGTGACAACGTCGTTGTCCGCCAGCCTGTCGATGAATCCGGACAGTAACTGCAATTGCGTATCAGCCAAGATATTCGCTCCTTTCCCGCCCCCCCTCCGGTGTTACCGCACCGGGGGCGGCTTTTCTTGTGTTTTGCTGGATTGTGTGGTATTCTGTCAATGGCGCTGCCAGTAACGGCAGGCGGTTGGCTCCTCCATCCCGGAGGGGACTTCTTGCCCCCTCCGAGCAAAGGAGGGGGTGCCCATGCTTACATACTCGGAGCTGTTTCAGTTCTGCCTTGTGGTCATCGGCATTATTGGCCTGGTTCTCCAGGCGCATAAAAAGAAGTAACCGCCCCAGGCTACCAACCAGGCGGTTACTTCTAATCGCATTGTAAGGGGCCAACCGTCTACCGGCAGCGCCCTTTCTATTTCCAGTATAACCGCCTGATTTGAAATTGTCAAGCCTCCGCCTCTGGGCGGGGGTTTTATTTTTCAGAAAGCCAAGAGTGAATATCAATTATCCGGCCTTTTTCCCCTGCCCGGTTGGGTGGGGGCTTTTTCAGCCCGTTTTTGTGCCGCCGCTGAACGGTTTCCCAAGCGATAACTCTGCCGCCGCCTCCATTTTGGCGTCTTCTTCCTCCATGGCCGCGACTTTCGCGGCCAGCTCCTTATTTTGACGCTCTAACTCCTCAACTCTTGCTGCAACGTCTGATTGCGCCCGCTCCTGTCCGCCTGTGTCCGCTTCTGTCCGCTCGTGTCCGGTTGTGTCCAGATCCGCAGCCTTCGCCAGTTCAAGCATTTTTTCCTCCAACAGCGTCCATTCGTTATCGCCCAGGCCGGCCAGGATTGATACCATACGGCGCTTAAAATTAGGGTTTCTCCCCTTTAGCATGGACTCGACGGCCCGCGTCAGTTCGTCCTCGTCTGTCTTGGGGGCAAACATATCACCTTCTCCGGTGCGGAGCCATTCCTCACTGACGCCGAACTCACGGCAGATGAGGTTTACGACAGCATCGGCGGGATTATTTTTACCAACCTCATAGGTAGCAATATTGCTTCTGCTTACTTTAAGCCTGTCTGCAAACTCCTGTTGCGTAAGGTTCAATGCCTTGCGCAATTTTTTTATGCGTTCGTTCAGAGTGATCACCTCCCTATTGACATACTGATAATAGCACGTGAAAAGTCGGATGTCAACAAAAAAGTTGGAAATCGACAAAATGGGTCTTGACAAATGTCGGATAATGATTTATTCTTGTCGTAACCCAACAACACAGGAAGGAGGTGACAAGTATTGAACACAAGCATTGAAGCAGAGAGGGCCAGACTCCAGTTGACCCAGGAAGAGCTTGCCAAAAAACTGGGTATTTCCTCTAAAACGTACTCAAACTACGTAAAAGGGATTAACCCGATCCCTTCCGATGTCCTTCTTCACATGGCTCGTATATTCCACTGCTCAACTGACTATCTTCTTGGCTTTGATGCCCAGAGTAGCACATAAGGAAGGAGGAGTCTGCATGGAAAAAAAAGACCCCAACATTTTCGCAGACTTGGAGCTCTGCTCTCAGGAAGGGTATCCTAGTCTTTATTCGTTGAAACTCAACGGGCAGGAAGTCGGCCAATGGGTCCGGAGCCTTAACCTGCATTTGGATGCAGGTGGTTTTCCGGTTTTGACGCTCCAGGTAAACGCAGAGAAAATCTCCATTAACTGCCGGTGCATATGGGAAATTCCCGAGCCTTATGCCGGGCTGTTGGAAGAGAAAAAACTCACAAGCCCTGATATCAAGGCTTGTGAGCAGTCAGTGCAATCGGGCAATGGGAGCAAGTTGGATTAGTGCTATCATCAGCAGAACACTTATACCCTCCCGCTTTGAATTGGGGTTTTCCGTCAATTACCGTTCCGCGAACAAATTCAACGGATATTTCCATTTCTTGCTGATGTACCGGACAATACCCCGTAACAATTTCCCGCATGGTGTGGCCTCCTTCTACATTCGATTTATTTTTCTGGAAATCAGCACAATTATACAGAAAATCAATAGAGAAGTAAAGGCCGAGCATTGTAAACAATCCGTGAATAGCGCATTCCTGTTGAAAATGTGATCACCCGGGCGGGTATGGCTCAAGCTAACCAACAGGACAGCGCGTGAAAGGAGGTGGTGTAGTGGACAGATATAAAATACTTCTGGTCGATTTGTTGCAAAGAATCGACCAGAAGTTGGAGAAACTCTCTAAGTTACTTGAAGTAAGCAAGGACGCTAAAAAGAGCGGCGATGATGGTGCAGATCCCGATCAATAATGACCATAGGGCGTGAAAACGACTGGTCCATTTCCTTTGAAAATGAACCGCACGGAAAAGCTCTTGTAATTGATCCTCGCTGAGCCGTTCTCCAATTTTATAATTCCGGGTGTTCCACCAGGATTTTAAACCTTTCAATTACTTTCTACCTCCTTTCTCCGTCCAAATCATACCACAGGCCAGAGAGGGAGGCAACCCACAGGGAAGGTGGTGAGGGAAAATAAAGGTCATTTTTGAGGGCGATCCGAAAGAAATCGCCGCCCTTGTATTAGCGGTACAAGAGCGGCGAAGCGGTGCGATGGTTCGCATTGGACCTGCTGGTAAGCAATCTGAGGACGAAAGAGCTGCAATGGTGGACGCTATCCGTCAATGCCTAACTGGGGGAGCTGAGGAGCATCCCCAAACGCAATCACCCGATCCCAAAGAACGCAAACGCCATCCAGGCGAAGCACCTGGTCAGCCGGAGCCCGACCTGTAATGGGAAGCACTATCGCATCCTTGAGCCACAACCCTACGTACTCCGGCGACGGCTCTTTTCGTTCCAGTGTTCCGACAAACATTCTGGTTTCGGTGTAAAGAGCGATTCTGGCCCCTGGAGTCGGAAACGGCACAATCTCAGCCATATCTAATCACCTCCCCTCTCCGCCCACATTCTACCACAAGGCGGAGAGGGAGGCAACACAGGAAAGGAGGATCCATAATGTCCAACAAAAGGAAACGAGTGCTGGACATCTTCACCAGCATCATCCCTAAGCTGTCTGACGCGGACATCGAGAAGCTGCTGGCCTTCGGCGAGGGCGTGGCGATCATGGCCGAGCGCAAGCAGGCCAGTTCGTGAGGCTGGCGCGAAGCAACACAGGGAGGAGGTGGAGCAAAATGGATAACAAGACCTATGGTGACCAGCGGGGCAAGCTGTGCAAGGAACTCATTGAGTTCCTGCGGGAACGGGAGCTTGACTACGGACAAGCCCTTATAACGCTCAAAGATGCGCAGTCCTATGTGGAACGCGCATCTTTGAAGAACCGGCTTTAGAAATGTTCATCGAAGCCTTCGTACTCAATTGGCATCTGATAGCTGGCGTAATCGTACGCTTTCAGAAAAAACCGGAGTTCATCATTCGACAAGCTATCCTTTGGATGCTCCTGCTGGTACTGAAGCAATTTTGCCTGAGCATAGGCAACGGCCAAATCGTGAATCGCGGAATCAGACATTTTTGTTTTCCCTCCTTTCTCCGTACTCGGCCCTGGCGGGGGCCTGTACCGCAATTCTATCACACATCGGGGAGGGAGGCAACGCAAGGAGGTTGGATGGACGGACTACGAGACAAAAGAACGCCCCGCCAAGCGTGGCAACGCTTGACAGGGCACAGAGAACCGACACTCACAAAATCAGTCCTGCGCTTTGATTTTATCAGGTTGCGGGACGGAAATCAAGGGGTGAAACGTGGAAAAAGAGATTGTATCGTGTACCCCGCTCAACCATATGAGCGCGGCCACAGCGGAGCGCGTATTCCGCGTTCTGATGGACGGACTTGCGGACCGGTATGGCCTGGAAGCGGACGGAAAAGTCCGAGAGCGGAGGTCCGGAGAAACCGGGTTCGGCGTGGACAGCCGGAAAGAAAGCGTTCAGCATCTGGTGAATGAATAGGAGGCATACCCTATGAAAAAAATACCGGACCAGTCGTATCCCATTCCCGATGAAATCCTGACGGCCACCATTGAGGCCCTGCGGAACTACACCCTGCGGCTGGAGGCGGAGGCGGTGATGCTGGCCGGGCTGAAAAGCCCGGAGGCGGAGAAGCTGGCCCAGGAGCGGCTGGAGGACGCAGAGGTCGCTGAAAAGCTGTTCCACTACTTTCTGAGCCTGTGAAGGAGGGTTTGCAATGCCGAAGCTGAAAGAAACCCCCGCCCAGCGGATGGAGCGGGTATTCCGGGCGGCCGTGATGTACGGCCTGGAACGGCGGGGAGAGAATGTGGAGGACCTGGCGAAGGTAGCTCCGCAGAGCCGGGCTACCGTGTACCGGCGGGTCAAGCAGCCTGGATTTTGTACCCTGCGGGAGATGCTCTTCTACGCGCCCAGGTTTTTCAATGACCGGTAGCTCTGCGAAATGTTCGGCGTGGAGTACCACGGCTCTACTCCGCCGTGAAAACCGACAGAAAGGAAAATCCACCATGCGTAGAATTCCCTTTGATTACATGCTGGAGACGGAGGCGGGCGACCATGACTAAAAAAACAGCGTCTGTATGCGATAAAGACTGTTTTAATTGTAAATTCCAGGATTGCATTTATGATGCCCTAGATGCACTGGATTATGCAGAGAGCAGCGCCCGCGACAAGATTCTAACACAAACGCCAAAGCAGAAAAAGCTGGCCGCCCAGCAGCGGGCCTACTATGAGGCCAACCGGGAAAAGCTGGCCGCCCAGCAGCGGGCGTACCGTGAGGCCAACCGGGAAAAGCTGGCCGCCCAGAAGCAAGGAGTGTGATTTTCATGAAAGCCAAAGTATGGGACGCCGCGCTGTTTTTCAGTTGCCTGGGCGCGGCGGTGGTGATTGGCGGCTGGGGGGAAGGCCCGGCTCCGGCGGAGCTCGCAGCGTCGGATCTGCCCCGGCCCCCGGCGGTGACGCTGCGGTTGGACAAGCCCGCCCGCGAGGGCGAGGACCCCGACGAGGACGCCAAAATCCTGGCGGCGCTGGAGGCGCAGGGCTATTTCCGCCCGGAGGCGCCCCTGAGCTACGAGCTTCAGGATTCCTTACAGACTGCCTGTGAGCGCCACGGGGTGGAGTACGCCGTCGCGCTGGGGCTGGTGGAGGTGGAGAGCGGCTTTGACCCGGAGGCGGTCAATCCCAATTCCGGCTGCTACGGGCTGACGCAGCTCTCGCCCCGGTATTTCCCCCGGGATTTGACCCCCGCCGAAAACCTGGATGCCGGGGTGGCCTACCTGAGCGAGCACCTGGAGCGCTATGGCGGAGACATCCGGGCGGCGCTGACGGCGTACCACGACGGCCACGACACCGGCCGCAGGGGCTATGCAAACGCCGTCCTTGCGGCGGCGGAGAAGTGGAGGCGGCAGTCATGAAGAAGCGCTTTTGCGACGTGAGCGGGCGCTACATCTACCCGGGGATCGCCCTGTGGATGCAGCGGACCCAGACCACGCTGGGGGCTCTGGCGGAGCAGACCGGGATCTCCGACACGGCACTTTTGCGGATTTTGAAGGGCTACACGCCCAGCCCCGGGAAGCACGCCATCGACACGCTTCTGGCGGTCACCGGCCTGACCTATGAAGAGGCGTTCCGGCAGGCGGAGCGTAGGGCGGAAGAAAGAAAGGAAGGGAACCATGTCAGTGAAAATCACGCAGTTTGAGGCTGAGAACGTCAAGCGCATTAAGGCGCTGACCCTCACCCCGGCCCCCACCGGCCTGACGGTGATTGGGGGCCGCAACAACCAGGGCAAGACCTCGGGCCTGGATGCCATTGTGTGGGCCTTGGGCGGGGACCGGTACCGGCCCTCCCAGGCCCAGCGGGAGGGCTCCGCCCTCCCGCCCCGGCTCCGCCTGGAGCTGTCCAACGGGATCATTGTGGAGCGGTCGGGCAAGAACAGCGATTTGAAGGTGACGGATGCCTCCGGCCGCAAGGCGGGCCAGCAGCTGCTCAATTCCTTTGTGGAGCAGCTGGCTCTTGACATGCCCCGGTTCATGCAGTCCACCAGCAAGGAGAAGGCCGCCGCCCTCCTGCGTATTACCGGCCTGGAGGAGCAGGTGGAAAAGCTGGAGCGGCAGGAGAAGGAGCTGTATAACCAGCGGCACGCCATCGGCCAGATCGCTGACCAAAAGGCGAAGTACGCCAAGGAATTGCCCTGCTACCCCGAGGCCCCCAACCAGCCGGTTTCCGCCTATGACCTCATTCAGCGCCAGCAGGACATCCTTGCCCGGAACGGCGAGAATCAGCGCAAGCGGGAGAGGGCGGCTCAGTTGGCGTCGGAAATGGAGCGGGTGGGCAAAGAGCTGGCACTGCTGGAAGAACGGTACAAGGCTCTGTGTGCCGATTACGAGACCGCCAAAAAGTCGGCTCTTGACCTTCAGGATGAGGCTACTGATGAACTGGAGGCCAGCATCCGGGATATTGAGGCGGTCAACGTCAAGGTCCGCACCAACCAGGACAAGGCCCGGGCGGAGGCCGAGGCCAAGGAGTGCAGCGACCAGTACGCCGGCCTGACGGCCCAGTTGGAGGCGGTACGCCAGCAGAAGACGGATCTCCTGCAAGGTGCGAAACTGCCCCTCCCCGGCCTCTCCGTGGAAGATGGGGAATTGACCTACCAGGGCAAGCCCTGGGACTGCATGTCTGGTTCAGATCAGCTGAAGGTCTCCACCGCCATCGTCAGGGCCCTGAAGCCGGATTGCGGCTTTGTGCTCCTGGATAAGCTGGAGCAGATGGACTTGGAAACCCTGCGGGAGTTCTCCGCCTGGATGGAGGCCGAGGGCTTGCAGGGGATCGCCACCCGTGTGTCTACTGGCGGGGAGTGCTCCATTATCATTGAGGACGGTTACGCCAAAGACCCGGCGGCCCCCGCCCCGGCATCTTGGAAAGCAGGTGAATTTTAATGAACCAGCTGAACATCCATACCGGCAAGGCCGGGGGTGCGCTGAAGGTGGTTGTCTACGGCCCGGAGGGCATTGGCAAGTCCACCCTGGCCGCACACTTCCCCCGTCCTGTGTTCATCGACACCGAGGGCTCGACCCGGCACATGGACGTGTCCCGCACGGATAAGCCCTCCAGCTGGTCCATGCTCATGGAGCAGGTTCAGTACATCCGCAGCGGCCCGGACGTATGCTCCACGCTGGTAATCGACACCGCCGACTGGGCGGAGCAGCTGTGCATTGCCAGTATCTGCGCCGGGAAAAAATTGAGCGGCATTGAGGATATGGGCTACGGCAAGGGCTATGTCTATCTGGCGGAGGAGTTTGGCCGCCTGCTGAATCTCCTGGAGGAGATCGTGGGCCGCGGTGTCCATGTGGTTCTGACGGCCCACGCCATGATGCGGAAGTTTGAGCAGCCCGACGAGATGGGCGCTTATGACCGCTGGGAGCTGAAGCTTCAGAAAAAGACCTCTGCCCTGGTGAAAGAGTGGTCCGACCTGCTCCTCTTTGCCAACTATAAAACTATGTCCGTGGCCACCGATGAAAAAGGGAAGAAGTTCAAGGCCCAGGGCGGCCGCCGGGTGATCTATACCTCCCATCATCCGTGCTGGGACGCCAAGAACCGGCTGGGACTGCCGGAGGAGCTGCCCCTGGACTTCTCTGCCCTGGCGCAGTACATCGGCGCCGGGACGGCCCCCTCTGCCCCGGTGACGCCGCCCCCGGCTCCGTCTGCTCCTCCGCCTACGCCCCCGGCACAGACCAGTGCTCCCGCCCCGTCTCCTGATCCTGCGGGTATGAATGCGCCCACGCAGCCCGCCCCGCTGCCCTCTCCTCCTCCGGCACCTGATCCGGCCCCGGCTCCTTCCCCGGCACCCCAGGAGGATACCAAGCCCCAGGATAACGCCGGCGCGCTCAAGGCGCTGCGTGACCTGATGAAAGCCAATGGTGTGGATGATTACCAGGTACAGGCGGCCTTTGCGGCCCGCGGGTACTTTCCGGAGCAGACGCCGCTGGAGAACCTGCCGGCTGACTTTATCCAGGGCGTTTTAATCGGAGCATGGGCGCAAGTCTATAGTTGGATCAAATCCCACGACCCTGTCCCCTTTTAGAAAACTGATAACCTGAACGATTGGAAAGGAGCAGCAATATGAGCGAATACGACATGACCTCCCGGGAGTTGGGCTGGGATGATGAAATCCAGCGCGACGACAGCCCATTTCAGGTTCTCCCCGAGGGGGACTACAGATTTACCGTGAAGAAGCTCGAGCGCGCCCGGCACAGCGGCAGCGAGAAGATCCCGGCCTGCAACAAGGCCATCCTGACGGTGGCCGTCAGCAATGCCGGGGCTTCCGGCGATGTGCTGACCAACCTCTTCCTCCACAGCAAGTTTGAGTGGAAGCTGTGCCAGTTCTTCACCTCCATCGGCCAGCGCAGGCACGGCGAGGCCATGCGGATGAATTGGGGGGCCGTCCCCGGCGCCACCGGCGTCTGCCATGTAGGCGTCCGCAAGTGGACAGGCAATGACGGCAAAGAGCGTGAGGGCAACGAGATCGCGGAGTTTTACGACCCGGAGCGTGCGCCGCAGATCCCCGCAGGACCATCTCAGGTAGTGCAGGAGACGGCGGCTGGATGGACCGACTTGCCGCAGAGTACACCTACTCCCTGGGATACGGGTAAATTCTGATGGAGCTGAGACCTTATCAGCAGCAGGCCCGGGAGGCGGTGGAGCAGGATTGGGTCTCTGGGTTTCTCAGGACGCTCCTAGTATTGCCGACCGGCTGCGGAAAGACCATTGTTTTCTCAAAGATCATTGAGGACATGGTGCGCTCCGGCCGCCGGTGCCTGATTCTGGCCCATCGCGGGGAGCTGCTGGAGCAGGCCGCAAACAAGCTGCTCCAGGCCACGGGGCTTCGGTGCTCCGTAGAGAAAGCCGGGGAAACGTGTCTGGACAGCTGGTACCGGGTGACTGTCGGCTCTATTCAGAGCCTTATGAGGGAGAAACGGCTGGGACAATTCCCGGCCGGCTACTTCGATGTAATTGTAGTGGACGAGGCCCACCATGCCCTGTCTGACGGCTATCAGCGGGTACTTACCTACTTTGAGGAGGCCCAGGTGCTGGGCGTCACCGCTACCCCTGACCGGGGGGATATGCGGAACCTGGGCCAGTATTTTCAGCACCTGGCCTTTGAGTACACCCTGCCCAGGGCCATCAGGGACGGGTACCTCTGCCCGATCAAGGCCGTCACCATCCCCCTGACCCTTGACCTCTCCCATGTGGGAGTACAGGCTGGGGACTTCAAAACCTCCGACATTGACACGGCCCTTGACCCCTACCTGCACCAGATTGCCGGGGAGATGCACGCCTACTGCGAGAACCGCAAGACGGTGGTATTCCTGCCTCTGGTGCGCACTTCTCAAAAGTTCCGGAACATTCTCAATGCCCAGGGGTTCCGGGCGGCGGAGGTCAACGGCGGCAGCCAGGACCGGGCTGCCGTCCTCCGGGACTTCGAGGAGGGAAAGTACAACGTCCTGTGCAACTCCATGCTGCTGACTGAGGGCTGGGACTGCCCCAGCGTGGATTGTGTGGTGGTCCTGCGGCCGACAAAGGTACGGAGTCTTTACAGCCAGATGGTGGGCAGGGGTACCCGCCTGTTTCCCGGCAAAGAGGACCTGCTGCTCCTGGACTTTTTGTGGCATACCGAACGCCATGAGCTGTGCCACCCCTCCAACCTGATTTGTGAGTCGGACGAGGTTGCCGGTCAGATGACCAAGATCATCGAGGCGGCCGGATGCCCGGTTGATATTGAGGAGGCCGAGAAAAAGGCCAGCGAGGATGTGGTGGCCCAGCGGGAGGCGTCACTGGCAAATCAGCTGGCCGAAATGCGCAGCCGCAAGCGCAAGCTGGTGGATCCGCTCCAGTTTGAGCTCAGTATAGCAGCGGCAGACTTGACGGGGTACACGCCTGCGTTTGGTTTTGAGATGGGACCACCGTCTGATAAACAAAGAGCGGCACTGGAGAAATTCGGTATATTCCCTGATGAAATCGAAAATGCGGGCAAAGCCTCTCTGCTGTTAGATCGACTGGCAAAGCGCCGCACGGAGGGGCTTACAACACCTAAGCAAATTCGCTTTTTGGAGGGGAAAGGCTTTCAGCGCGTAGGCACATGGAGATTTGATACCGCCAAGCACATGATAGATAGGATAGCTGCAAACGGCTGGAAAGTCCCCAGCGGAATTATTCCATCTGAATATAAGGACGGATAACAATGGGCAGCATTGACCGTATAGACGTTAATGGAAACTATGAACCAGGAAATTGTCGGTGGACCACCGCTAAAGCACAAGCAAATAATCGACGGCCCCGGCGCAAGTAGGAGTGTAAACGCGATGGAAAACACCCTTGATCTGCTGGAGGCACTGGAGCACATTGACCCGGCGGGCCTCTCCTATCAGGATTGGGTCGCCGTTGGCATGGGATTGAAAGAGGCGGGCTACCCCGCCTCCGCCTGGGAGGACTGGAGCCGCCGGGACGGGAAGCGGTATCATCCGGGGGAGTGCCTGCGTAAGTGGGAGAGCTTTACCGGGAATGCGGAGCCGGTCACTGGCGGCACGGTGGTGAAGATGGCCATGGACATGGGCTGGCGGCCCGCCAAGGCAGGGCATACGCTGAACTGGGACGATATGATCGGAGCGGACAGGGATACGGTAGTTGTGGTAAACCAGGATTGGATAGAGACCCGTGAGGTGGAGGAGCCTCAGGTCTGGGATCCGGTCCGAGAGGTGGTTTCCTACCTAAAGGCCCTGTTTGACGAGGGCGATTATGTCGGCTATGTGACGCGCAGCCATGCCAATGAGGACGGGCGCTATGTCCCATCTTCCAAGGGGTGTTTTGACCGCACGGCAGGCCAGCTTGTTCAGGCGCTGAGCCGGTGCGGGGGAGATATTGGAGCCGTATTGGGAGACTGCACCCCAGAGGCCGGAGCCTGGATCCGGTTCAACCCCCTGGACGGAAAAGGCGTGAAAAACGAGAATGTTGCCAGCTTTCGCTATGCGCTGGTGGAATCCGATACGCTGCCCATTGAAACGCAGAACGCCATCATCCGTGAGCTGGAGCTGCCGGTGGCCGCATTGGTCCACTCAGGCGGAAAAAGCCTTCACGCCATTGTCCGCATCGATGCCAACTCCTACGAGGAGTACCGCGCCCGCGTTGATTATCTCTATAGCGTGTGCAGAAAAAACGGTCTCGACATTGACCGCCAGAACCGCAACCCCTCCCGGCTGAGCAGGATGCCGGGCGTCACCCGGAACGGCCGGAAACAGTTCCTGGCAGATACCAGCATCGGAAAGGCGTCCTGGGAAGAATGGCGGGAGTGGATCGAGAGCGTTAGCGACGACCTGCCCGACATACAGAACATCTCTTCGGTAAAAGAAAACCGCCCTCCTCTGGCTCCAGAGCTGATCACCGGAGTTTTGCGGAGGGGACATAAGCTTTTGTTGTCCGGCGCATCAAAAGCCAGCAAATCTTTCGCTTTAATCGAGCTGGCAATCTCAATTGCCGAGGGACGCTCTTGGCTGGGTTTCCCCTGTGCGCGGGGGCGGGTTCTCTATGTCAACCTGGAACTGGACACAAACAGCTGCTGGAACCGTATTCTAGACGTATATGACGCTCTTGATTGGAATATCAGCAATAATCTCGATGTATGGAATCTGAGAGGTCAGGCGCTTCCTATGGACAGGCTGGCCCCGAAGCTCATTCGCAGATCAAGAAAACAACACTATGACGCTATTATTATCGACCCGATCTATAAGGTCATCACTGGCGATGAAAACGCCGCCGATCAGATGGCAAAATTCTGCAATCAGTTTGATAAGGTATGCACCGAGCTGGGCTGCGCAGTGATTTACTGCCACCATCACAGCAAGGGCAGCCAGGGGAGCAAGCGGAGCATGGACCGGGCCAGCGGCTCGGGCGTGTTCGCCCGGGACCCGGATGCGCTGCTGGACCTCATTGAGCTGGAGATAGGCGAGGACCTGCGCAAACAGGAAATCAATAACGCTGTAGGCCGGGCCTGTGCGGCAGCCCTCCAGGCGGCGGGGAAATTGGATGAAGCCGGCCAGGATGATTTGTGCAGTGAGAAGGCCGCTCTCGCCGCCTGCGAGGCCGCTCTGACACCTCGGGAGTATCAGGATATGCTCCCCGCCGTAAAGGCCGCGAGAAGGGCCGCAGAACGGCTGATTGCCCTTCGTATTGAAGGGACTCTGCGTGAGTTTCCAAAGTTCCCGCCGGTCAATATCTGGTTTGACTATCCGATTCATAGGACCGACGAGAGCGGAGTTTTGGCCGACATCAACCCGGATGGTATAGTCCCACCTAAGCGGAAAGAGAAACGCACGGTACAGCCAAAGGAAAAAAAGCAAACGCGATTGGATTCCCTGAGTATTGCTTTTGACGCTTGTGACCTGGACGGAACAGGATGTGTCTCGATTGCTGAACTGATGACCTATACAGGAAAGACGAAGAATACAATCCGAAATTGGGTGGACGAACACCCAGATTTTGAACGAGGAGATGATGGGGTCAAAAGGGTCAAAAGGGTCAAAAACACATAAATTGACCGGGTCAAAAAAGTCAAATTGACCCCTGTAAAAAAGTTGACCCGGGGGGTCAAAAAACAGGGGTCAAAAAGGGGTATATATATACCCCTTTTTTGACCACCCCCCTGATTTTGACCGCCCCTCCCCTTAGCGCGCGAGAAAAAATATACTTTAACGAGGTGAAGTAAATGAGTGAGCGAAAGAAGCATCTGGTGTGGAAAACATGGAGGCTCGATATCGCGAAGCAAATGCCGCCGCTGCACCACACACAGCCAGGCACAGATTTCGACATCACAAAGAGTGACGTTGTCAAGTGGCTTATGAGCCAATCGGAAATCATGCAGTTGGTTTTTAATGCAGTCAGAACCAAGTACATCGTTTACAACAAGGCCACAAAAACATGGCATGGTGTTGATTATGAGGATTGAGTTTTTCATGCCGATGATCCCGCCCACCGCTACCCATCAGGAGAAGAAGGTCCGAATGGCTGGCGGCAGGCCGGTGTTCTACGATCCCCCAGAGGTGCAGGCGGCCCGGTCCAAGCTGACGGACTACCTGGCCGGACACAGACCGGATCGGCCGCTGGAAGGTGGGATTCGCTTGTTGGTGAAGTGGTGCTTTCCCCGCGGCAAACACCGGGACGGCGAGTACCGGATCACCAGGCCGGACACGGATAACCTGCAAAAGCTGCTGAAGGACTGCATGACCGCTGCGGGGTTCTGGAAAGACGACGCTCAGGTAGCCTCGGAAATCTGCGAAAAGTTTTGGGCCGAGGTGCCGGGGCTCTACATCTGCCTGGAGCAGATTGAAAAGCCGGCCTGTGGGCGGTGCCGTTGGTACGAATCGTTCCAAGGGGTCTGTTGCAACGGGGACAGCGAGTACCGGGCAGATTTTATGAACCCGGAGGACAAGTGCCCTCACTGGGAGGGGGACTGAATATGCTGATATTGACGTTTCAGGCGGATTGCGGCGCTGCGCATATTTCCGGCATCAAAGAGGCGCTGGCCATGCTTCTGGAGCGCTGGGGCGACGTCAGGCTGGTGAATGTTCGGGAGGTTCAGGAGCCCGTGCCGGACCAGGCTAGACTGGCCGGATTTTAAACTGACAGAAAGGACGAGATCTGTATGGCAGTTACATGCAGGGGCTGCATCTATGCGGGATATCTGGGGAGCGATATCTGCTGCGATTATCTTTTGATTCGCGGGAAAATGAGGCCGTGTCAGGGCGGCGCAGAATGTACGGTAAAACAATGCCAGAAAGGAAAATCGGGCGCGGCTGCACGCGTCCGGCATACCTGGGACACAGAGAAAGCGTTTGCGCTGTACCAGGCCGGAAAGCTGGACGCGGAAATCGCGGAAGCGGTCGGGGCTGCACAGTCAACGGTAAGCGCGTGGAGAAAGCGGGAAAAACTTCAGTCGAACAAGAGCCGCATGGCCGGCGGCAGACGGGCGGACAACCCCTTACTCAGCGACGGTTGTGCGTTTGGTAAGCGCTAATGTCACAAAAGAAAATCAACCCACGCCGCAGACCAGCCACTGCCGCCGATGTGGAGCGGGCAACACGGCAGGCCCAGAGCTTTGCAATGGAAACGGTTTGGGCGATATTCTTCACAGTTATGCGGGACAAAGAAGGGTATGGGGTAAAACGGCTACAACGCGTATGGGCGGAAGCCGAGGCTTTAGCCGATGGGATATCTCAGGGATATGTCAACGTGCAGGACCTTGTGAAGACGCTGGAAGAGGAGGCGGGGATTATTCTGAAATGAGAGAAGCGGACGATTTCCCGCACAGGCTGCAAAAGCTGCGCGAGCGTAAGAGGGTGAGCCGAAAAGCGCTGGGCGAGTGCTGCGGGCTGAGCAAGAATATGATCGGAAAGTATGAGCGGGGGGAACGGGAGCCCTCGATGAAGGTTTTGGTTGCGCTTTCGGATTACTTCGATGTATCCGTCGATTACATACTTGGCCGGTAAAATTTTTTGACGGCGTCCCCCTCAGAGGGGGACGGTCCCTCAAAATTTGTGGTATGCTTTTGGAAAAGCCATGAGAAAGGCGGTGAATCCATGGGGCGGCCCCGGAAATTCAAAACGGCCAAAGCGCTGGCGGAGGCGTGGGAGGCATATAAGGCATGGTGCAATAATCAGTCCGTGCTGACCCATGATTTCAGCGCCAAAAACTCGGAATTTGTCAGCAAGGAGCTCAAGCGTTCCGTCACCTGCACCATTGAGGGCTTCTGCGTGTGGGCGGAAATGCCGCGGTCCATTTTTTACGACACCTACGCTGCCGACAGCCGGTATTCGGACATTGTGACGCGCATGAGGGAGGAGTGCGAGGTGGACGCCCGCATGAAATTCGAGCTGGGGATCATCGACACCCGCCTGTCGTCCCTCTGGATGGGCAAGTACGGCTATGGCGCGAAGGCGGAGGCCATGCCGGCGGCGCCGGAGGACGACCCCATCACCAAGAGCCTGAAGGAGGCCATGGATGCTATCGCCAAAACAGATTGAAATTCTGCGGTGGCCGTACCGGGGAAAGCGGGCGCTGATCTGCGACGGGGCCATTCGCTCCGGCAAGACCTCCATCATGTCGCTGTCGTTTGTCCTGTGGGCAATGGGAGCCTTTCACGAGCGGAGCTTCGCCCTGTGCGGAAAGACCGTCGGGAGCGCGGAGCGCAATATCATCCAGCCGCTGCTGGGCGTGGAGTACCTGAAGCAGAACGGCTTTGCGCTGGACTACAGCCGGTCCAACCATGTGGTGACGGTGACAAGAGGGCAGAAGCGCAACCAGTTCTATGTGTTCGGCGGACGGGACGAGAGCAGCTATATGCTCATCCAGGGCATGACGCTGGCGGGGGTGCTGCTGGATGAGGTGGCCTTAATGCCCCGCAGCTTTGTAGAGCAGGCCCTGGCTCGGTGTTCGGTGAAGGGGGCCAAGCTCTGGTTCAACTGCAACCCGGACGTCCCAGGCCACTGGTTCCGGCAGGAATGGCTGCTGAAGCTGGCGGAGAAGAACGCGGATCATCTGCACTTCTGCCTGGACGATAACCCCGGCCTGGATGAAGACACCAAGGCCATGTACCGCTCTATGTATGCGGGCGTCTTTAAGCGCCGGTACATCGACGGGGAATGGACGGCGGGGGACGGCCGGATTTACGATATGTTCACCCCGGAGGTCCACGCCTACGGCGACGGGGAACGGCCGCCGGGCCTGCCCTACCGCTCCGCCCGGTATATCGCCTGCGACTACGGCACCGCCAACCCCATGGTGCTGCTGGATATCTACGACGACGGGGAGACGGTTTGGGTGGATAACGAATACCGGTGGGACAGCCGCAAAACCTTCCGGCAAAAGACGGACGGGGAGTATGCGGACGATTTTCTGACGTTCATGGGGGAGGACCCGCAGTTCTTCTGCCCCGCCGTGGTGGACCCGTCCGCGGCCAGCTTCATCGCGGAGCTCCGCCGCCGGGGCGTGGCCGTCCTGGAGGGCGGCAACAACGTCCTGGACGGCATCCGGCGGGTGAGCGCCCTGTTTGCCCGGCGGGTCCTGCGGGTCCACCGGCGATGCGAGGGGCTGATAGAAGAGCTGGAGAGCTACGTTTGGGACGGCAAGGCCGCTTCCCTGGGGACCGAGCGGCCGGTAAAGCAGTTGGACCATGGGCCGGACGCCCTGCGCTATTACGTCAACACCTGCCTGCCCAAATGGCGGTACGGGGAGGAGGGATAGCTTGAGCAAGCATAAAAAGAACGCCCCCCGGAACACGGCGGCGGAGCCCGTTCGGACGGCGGACGCCTTTTCCAATCCCCTGTTCCGGCTGGGGTATGGCTCCCAGTCCCCGCTGGAGGCCACGGAGTACCCCCTCACCCGCTTGACGGACAACTACGCTCTGCTCAACTCCCTGTACCGGAGCGCGGGGATCTGCCGCAGCGTGGTCAGCATCGTGCCCAACGACATGACCCGGCGGTGGTACGAGCTCCGGGGCGCCGGGCCGGACAGTGTGCAGGTCCTCCGGCAGGCGGAGCGGGAAACCGGCCTTAGAAACAGCCTGGACCTGGGACTCCAGTTCGGGAGCCTGTACGGCGGCGCGGCGGGCCTCATCCGCGTGCGGGGTCAGGAGGGGCGGCTGGAGGAGCCCCTGGACCTGGAGGCGGTGCTCCCCGGCGCCTTCGAGGGAATCCAGATTTTTGACCGGTGGACGGGGGTGGCCCCGGAGGAACGGCTGGTGTTCCAGCGGGGGCGGATGCTGCCGGAATACTACCGCATCGACAGTGCGGAGAGCGGCATCCACATCCGGGTCCACCACTCCCGCGTCGTCCGGTTTACCGGCGGCGTGCTGCCCTACCTGGAAGAGCTGGCGGAGCTGTACTGGGGGGAATCGGACATTGAGCCGGTCTATGACGACATTGTGCTGTACGACAACGTAATGCACAACATGGGGGCGCTGACCTTCCGGGCCAACACGGACACCCTGGAGGTGGACAACCTGGACCAGCTCTTTTCCGTGGGATCCGGCCAGCAGCAGCGGCGGTTCTGGAACACCATGCAGGCCCAGAGCGTCCTGCGCTCCAACTTCGGGATGCAGCTGGTCAACCGGGGGGACCAGATTCACAACACCCAGTACAGCTTTACCGGGTTTGACCATGTGGTGGAGGGCGTGCAGCTCAATCTGTCGGCCAAGACCCACATTCCGGTCACCCGTTTGTTCGGGCGGTCCCCGGCGGGGCTGAACGCCACCGGGGAGAGCGATATGAAAACCTACTACGACTACGTGGACACCCTGCGGGAGACCCGGCTGCGGCCCATTCTGGAGCAGGTGATCCCGGTGCTGTGCATGTCCGCGCTGGGGGAGGTCCCGAAGGGGTTGGAAATTCAGTTCCCGCCGCTGTGGACCCCAACGGCCCGGGAGACGGCGGAGATCGCCGGGCAGAAGGCCGCCGCCGTGCGGGATATGTTCCAGGCGGGGCTGCTGCGGGCGGACACCGCCATGAAGGAGCTGAAAGCCCTCTCCGACGAGACGGGGATGTTCGGCAGCATCAGCGGCGAGGAGATCCAGGCGGCGGAGGGGAAGACCTACCAGGACGTGACCGCCCTGCGGGATCCGTTGATTGGGCTGGGGTTTGAGACGGAGACCGCCGGCAGCCTGACGGTGGACTACAATCCCTACCACGACCCCAGCAACGGGCGCTTTACCACCGGCGGCGGCGGTGGTAAAATAGGAAAGACCAAATACGCGCCGTCGCCGCAGCGGAATCATGAAGGGATTCAGCTCAAGCCAAAGACCTACTCCAGATTGTGCGGGACATTGGGAACGCAGTATCCGAATTTGCCGGAAGGTGCAGTCCGACAAATTCGGGACGGTCAAAGGGTATACACCGTCAAAGCGGATGGCTATGGCGGTATGAGCGTGATGCGAATCAAGCAAATCAGGTAGGAGGCAGTGACTGTGGAGAAGAAGCTGAGAAAATTTCTGGAACAGTACATTGGTCGCGGCACGCAGAAAAATGATATCGTTACTCAGGAGGCTGTAGACCTTCTCATATTAACTGCGCAGGATGACCACATCGAACAGGAAATTATCGACTACGGTACGGCCAACCCGGACGCTCCGTTTTGGGATTTCCTGAATTTTATCAAACCCGGCCTGCACGGCGTCACCCAGGAGGAGCTTTTGGCTGAGGACGAGGAGGACTGAATGCCGTCCCTGAACCGGGGCCCCGCCAACAAGGAGCAGGAAAAGCTGATCGCCCTGTTTCTTCAAGCGGAGACGGACATCATCAATGAAATTGGGCGGCTGCGCTCCACGGGGAACGTGGATTACCACGCCCAGGCCGCCCTGGACCGCATCCAGCGGACGCTGTACGGCCTGGAAACCGAGTCCTGGAAGTACGTCCCGCTGATGATAGAACACGAGTTTTACGTCAACCATCCGGAGGCCCGGCGCATCCCGGAGACTGTGGAAAAGCACGCGGCCGGGTACGCCAATGCCGCCGTCCTGACGGCGGAGCAGCACGCCGTGATAGACCTGCTGGTCACGAACCTGATGGGGGAAATCACGGAGGCCAACGTGACGGCCCTGCGAGGGCTGGAGAATGCGCTGCTGGGCCGGACGGAGGCGGACCCGCTCCGGCGCGTGGGGCTGGAGTGGACGGCCCGGATGGAGGCTCAGGGGGCTGGGGCATACAGGATGCTCCCGGGCTTTGTGGAGGCCCTGCGCCGGGACGGCGTGACGGCTTTTGTCGATAAAGCGGGGCGCAAGTGGAGCCTGCACACCTACGGGGCCATGGTCCTGCGCACCACGTCGCGGCAGGCGTCCAATCTGGCCGCCCTTACCGCAGATCCGGGCCATGACCTGTACCAAATCAGCAGCCACGCCACCAGCTGCCCCCTCTGCGCCCCCTACGAGGGCCGGGTTTATTCCAAAAGCGGCACGGACCCGGATTTTCCGCCCCTGGCGGCGGCGTTCGGCAAGATGGACGCGGCCGGGCCGGATACGCTGGCCAACACCTGGCTGAACATTCACCCCAACTGCCTGCATGTGCTGCTTCCATGGACCGATGCGGGGCGTACGCCGGAGGAAATTCAGGCAATCAAGGATTTCTCCAGCCCCGAGAAAAACCCCTTCGACCGGGATCCCCGGACCCAGGAGCAGATTGAGGCGTACCGGCGGAAGGAGCAGGGGCGGCGTAAATGGCTGGCCGATTACCGCCAGTGGGAGCGCTATCGTGTGACCCTAGGCGACAAGTGCCCACGGTCCTTCCAGACCTTCCTGCGGCATAAGCAGGCGGGGGATGAGAAGTACCAGAAGTGGCTGGAGGAGTACCGGCAGGCAAATTTCCTTGCAAAGTACGGGAAAGTGCGGTATCATGAGGACGGAACCGTTGTGGTGACGGATACATGGACCATTCACAGGTCTATTCCAGCTATTTATCGTCCGAACGCGGTGATAGAAACGCAGTTTCCGAGTAGACAGGTTGACCGAATATTTTATGACGAAGATGGAAAGATGGTCCTACAGATACATAGCGGCGATCACGGATTTCCTAAACGGCATCCATTTGGCCAACACGGAGAGCATCAGCATCAGATAACCTGGGATGAAAGCCACATGACGGTGCAGCCCGGAAAAGAGCTAGAAGAAAAGGTTTGGTTTGAGAATAGGGATATCTTGGGGGATGATTAGATGACAGTTGAAGAGTTTAGGGATATCATTCGCTACAACGAGCCCTATTTTCTGTACCATGGAAAAACGTATAGTATTTGCCGCCCAGATGATATGTTCTACGCCAGATGTGATGATTGGCCTGCTGATCAAGACCTTGCTTTTCAGAATGTGGATGACTTGCTGGAGCATTGGATGATTGAAGGCAGACCGCTTAAAGATGTTTTGCCGGAGACTAAGTTATGACTGAGGATATAATCCGCGCCATTGAGGCTGCGCTGAAGAAAGGTTTGCGGGTGGAGCTGACGCTGAACAGGGACGGGACAGTTACGGTCCGCACGGTGGTCCGGCAGACCCTCAAGCCTTGACAAAACGAAATCGGGCGGTTATACTGAGCATGGAAAGGGCGCTGCCGGCAGACGGCTGGCCCCTCAGTTGGTTACAGGAGTAACCGCCTTGGTTTGGAGCCTGGGGCGGTTACTTCTTTTTGTACGCCTGAAGAAACAGGCCGCAAATGCCGATGATAACCAAACAAAGCTGTAACACTTCGGATGTACTCATGGCATCCCCCTCCTTTCACCGGAGGGGGCAAGAAGTCCCCTCCGGGACGGAGGGGCCAACCGCCTACCGCATACTGGCAGCGCCGCTGACAGAATAACACAGAATCCGGCACAAATCAATAGTGTACCCACGCCCGAAACGGCGGGCGGGAAGGACCAATCGGGGTCAACTGCTGAGAAATTCTCGGCGGTTGGCCTCTTTTTCTTTTGCGAGGTGATGCAGTTTGCTTGCGTATTACGGGACCCGGCTGAGCCCCCACATGGACAAGACCCCGGAGGGCTATCTCATCTGCCGGGACGTGCCCATCGCCCGGACGGGGACGCAGGTCTACGCGGCGGGAGAGCTGGGCCTTGACGGGGATCCGGGCCGGGCCGTGACGGTGGAGCGGCACCCGGAGGACGTGTTTGAGCCGGAGGCAATGGCCAGCTTTGAGGGCAAGGACGTGACGGCGGGGCACCCGCCGGAGCAGGTGGGGCCGGAGAACCATGCGCACTACTCCAAGGGCCATGTGCAGCGGGTCCGGCGGGACGGGGATAAGCTGGCGGCGGATCTGCTCATCAAGGACGCCGCTCTCATCTCCGACGTGGAGAACGGGGTGCTGCGGGAGGTCTCCTGCGGATACCTGTGCGAATACGTCCCGGAGGGGGATGGATTCAGGCAGAGGCACATCAGAGGCAATCACGTGGCGGTTGTGCCGAGGGGCAGGGCCGGGCACGAGGTAGCGATACAGGACGCCGCCGGAACGGCGGAGAAAGGCAGGAAGTGCATGGGAAAATTCGCGGAAGCCATTCTGACCGCCCTCGGCATGGCGGCGAAGGAGGCGGAGGACGAGGAGCAGGTAAAGGCCCTGGCCGCAAAGGCGGCTATGGCGCTGGACGCGGCCCCGGAGGACAAGTCCCAGGAGGGCGGCAAGCCGGAGGAAACGCCCGCCGGGGACGCCTGCGGGGCGCAGGACGAGATGGTGGAGAAGGCTCCAAATGGGGACGATCTCGGGAGTAAGCTGGACAAGGTGATTGCCATGTTGGCGGGGCTGGAGAAGAAGAACGACAGGGAGGAAAAGGCCCTGCGGGACGAGAAGACCCTGGACAGCCTGCTTGACCGGCTGGAGCGCGGCTCCGGCTCTGTCACCCTCCAGGCGGACGCGGCCCCCCTGGAGCTGCTGCGCCGGATGCGCCCCGCCGTGGCGGCCATTCCGGACCGGGAGGCCCGGGCCCGCGTGGTGGACGCCCTGCTGGACGGTCTGGACGGGGGCGTGATGGACCAGCTCCAGACGGCGGCGGAGCAGAACGCCAAAAAGGCTCTGGACGCGGCGAAGCCCATGTCCTTCGAGGACCGCTGCCGGGAGGCGGAGGCGGCCTATGCCGCCCGGAATCCCCACAAGAAGAAGGAGGATTAAACCATGACCGGACTGAACCCTCAGAACATCGGCAAGACCATGAACCACGGCTATGCGGGCAGCTACGCCCGCCAGCCGGATATGATTGTCAACACCCACCCCGCCGGAGCGGAGATCGCCTTCGGCGCGGCCCTCAAGTACAACACCGCCGGGGCCGTTGTTCCCATGGGCGCGGGCGATACTGCCGCCGCGTTTGTGGGCGTGGCCGCCCGGGAGGTCAAGAGCGCGCTCAACTACCTGGAGCAGAATACCGGCTCCTACGCCGAGACCGAGGCCGTCCCTGTGTTCATGCGCGGCGCAATCAATGTCAAGTGCAATGCGGGCACCCCCGCCCTGGGCGGGGACGTGTACGTCCGGGTGACGGCCAGCGAGTCTGTGCCGGCGGGCGTTGTGGGCGGCTTCGAGGCCGTTGCGGACGCCACCGCCGCCAATACTGTCCTGCTGACCAACTGCCAGTGGGCGGGCCCCGCCGACGCCAATGGCATCGCGGAGCTCCGCATCCTGACCATGAATAAGGCGTAAGGAGGAAACGGAAATGAACAAATTTCAGAACGTGGGGACCTTCGACGCGGGTGTCATCCGTGCCCCCGGCGGCGGATCCGCGCCGGCGGGAGCCATGACCATGGACGCCGCCGGGATCGCCTCCGGCATGGCGTTCCTGACCAGCGAGCTGGAGAAGCGGGACCCCATCGTCCGCAAGCCTCTGACCAGCGTCACCTACCCCCGGGACATCGTGGTGAAAACCGGCGGCGGCTGGGTGGATTTTATCTCCGCCCAGTCCGTAGGCTACGGCCTCACCGGGGGCTCGGGCGACGGCCCTGTGCAGGCGGGAGGCTCCAACGGCCTGCCCATCGTTCAGGCCAACGTGGACAAGGGGTTATATAAGGCCCACGCCTTCGCCGCCGCGCTGCGGGTCATGTGGATCGATATGCAGAAGGCCAACTACATCGGACGGTCCCTGGACCAGCTGCTCCAGGACGGGATGCGCATGGCCTACGACAAGCATATGGACCAGAACGTGTATACCGGCATCGAGGAGTACGGCACCTACGGCCTGGTCAACAATCCCAACGTGACGGAGACTGCCGTCTCCGGTGGCGCGTGGTCCGCCAAGACCAAGGAGCAGATTCTGGCCGACATCAACAGCGCCATTACGGCGGTTTGGGAGGCGGCGGAGTACGACGAGGACGCCATGCCCAACCACATCCTGCTGCCCTACGCCCAGTACACCTACATCCTCAACACCATGGTGACCGACATTGCCACCGAGACCATCCTGGACTATGTGCTGAAGAACAACATCGCCGCCAAGAACGGCCAGAGCCTGTATGTGGGGGCCGTCCGCTGGTGCAAGGGCGCGGGTACCGGCGGCACGGACCGTATGGTGGTGTATGTCAACCACGAGCGGTTTGTCCAGGTGGAGGAGCTGGCCCCCCTGGCTCGGGTCATGAGCCAGCCCAACGCAACGGAATTCTGCTACGACACGGCCTATGCGGCCAACCTCTCCGAGGTGGAGCTGTTCTACCCCCAGACCATGGGCTACTTCGACGGCATCTGAGGAGGGCGCGGACATGATTGTGGTATCCAGGCGCAATCTCGTCATCCCCGGTCCCAACGGGGAGAGGTTCCGGATGGCGAAGGACTATATGGGCCCTGTCCCCGCCTGGGCGGAGGAGTCCGCCTACCTCCGCGCCCTGGCGGCGGACGGGAAGGTGATTCTCTCCGGCGGCGGGGAGAAGCAGTCCGGCAAGCCCAAGAAGCAGAAAGGGCCTGACAGTGCCGTGGCCGGGTAAGCCGCAGTTCTTCGGTGTCCGGGCGGCGGCCGCGAACATCGGGCATGGAACCGGCGGCTATACCGTGGAGATGTTCCGGGCGGATTTTCCCCAGTTCTTCACCGGAGATGGGGAGTTTCTGGTCCCCGCCGCCATGCTGGAGGCGTTTATCGCTCAGGCCAACGCCGCTATCGCACCGGATAAATGGCTTGAGGGCTGGCGTTATGCCTGCGGGCTGTACGCCGCCCACCAGGCGGCGCTCTACCTGCGGACCTACGCGCCCAGCTCCGAGACCCCCGCCCAGGCGGCGGCGTCCGGGGCGCTGGTGGGGGTGGTGAAGTCGGCCGCCCTGGGACAGGACAGCGTGAGCTATGACACGGACGCGCTGACCAAGGCCACGGCGGACTGGGGCGGACTGAACGCCACCCAGTACGGACAGCTGCTGGCCACCCGGGCGCGGCTGGTGGGGATGGGAGGGACCTGCGTGATATGATCAACTACCGAGATTGGTACACGGACCGCATGGATATTTTCCGGGTGCAGGCGGTCCAGGACGGCAGTCTGACGCGGCATGAGCGGTCCCCGGTTCTGGAGGATATCCCCTGCCGGGTGTTCCAGATAGACGCGGAGCGGCTTGTCCCGTCCCAGACGGCGGCGTCGGCGGGCCGTGGCGGGCAGGGCTCCGGGGACTGGGTTCAGTGCGCGAATGAGGTGGATATCCGCCCCGGGGATGAGCTGCGGCTCCGCCGGGGCGCGGGGCTGGGGAAAACCACTCCGGAGCTCCGGGCCTTTGCCGGGGAGCCCAACTACTACTTTGAGCCCTTCGGGGCGGTCCTGCCCGGGTTGGCCCACCAGGAAATCCCGCTGATACAGGAGGAGCGCGTGAAATGAGCTACAACGTAAATCTTCAGCAGCGCCTGCACCAGCTGGAACAGATGCGGGCCGCGCTGCCCGGTACGCTGCGGCAGGTCCAGACGAAAGCCGCTGTGCGGGCGGTAGAGGCCGCCGCAGACGCCACACCGCCCAAGGCGGGGACGGGGCGGGGCTCCCACAGCGGGACCAACACCCTGACCGGCCAGCTCAAGGCCCACTGGAGGCGCGACAGCCAGATCGAGCCGGTCAACACCGGGGCGGGATATGTCAGCGTCCTGGCCAACAACATGGAGTACGCCCCCTATGTGAACGACGGCCACCGGATGGACTGGCACTTTGTCCCAGGGCTGTACATCGACCCCAACACCGGGCAGCTGGCCTATGACCCGGCGGCAAAGGGGGGGCTGGTGGTGGGGACCAAAACCCGGTATGTCAAGGGGGAGTTTATGGTGGACAAGGCCAAAAAGGTCTATCAGGACACCATTTTGAAGGAACTGGATAAGGAGATTGAGAGGGCGATGCGGTGAATTTCACACTGGAGACCGTGGCCCGGTCCCTGGCGGACTATCTGGCCGAAACCCTGCCCGGCTGCACCTGGTACGAGGACCCCAACCAGCAGGATTCCCAAATGCCCTGCGCCTTCCTCCAGCAGCGGTACGCCAATACCGTCCTCCAGACTGGCGGACGGTGGCTGAGGACCATAGGGCTGGATTTGACCTATCTGGAGGACTACAACCTGCCGGACCTCCAGCGGCGCTATCAGAGCGCGGCGGAGGCCCTGGACCTGGTGATGGAGGCTTTTCCGTACCAGGACGGGGCGGGAAATACCACCCTGCTGCGGACCTATGACCGGGATTGGCGGATCGACCTGGACGCCATGCACTACAAATTCGAGCTGAAGGTCCTGGTCTCCCTGCCGGAGCAGGAAACAAAAATGGAACGTCTGGCTCAAGAATTGGAGGTGCATCCAACTGAAGCTGAATAAGGCGGAGGGCGGAAAGGCCCCAGATAAAACCTATACGCGGGAGGCGCTGCTGAAAAGCGGGCGGTTTGCCGCGTATCAGAAGGATTTTTTAGGCGCGGTGCTGGATAAGCCTGCGTACACCCTGGCCGAGGCCGAACAGGCGGTCCGGGATTTTTTCAAAGGGAAGGAAGTGTGAGCCATGGCGGGAGGAACCTGGACCAGCCAGAACAAGGTGCGGCCCGGCGTCTATATCCGCTTCAAGAGCGCCCCGGAGTCCCTGCTTACCGTGGGGGAACGGGGAACGGTGACCATCTGCGAGCCCCTATCCTGGGGCCCTATGGGGCAGGTGATGGAGCTGGAAGCCGGGGCGGATTTCACGCCCTATACGGGCTATGACGCCACCGCGCCACAGAACCGCTTTTTGAATGAGATTTTCAAGGGGACCAACCGCACCGCGCCCCCCAAAAAGGTGCTGCTGTACCGGCCAGCGGCGGCGGGGGCGGCCCAGGCGTCCGCTGTAGTGGGCGAGGGGGATTCCACCCTGACCGTCGAGGCGCTCTATATGGGCGCCCGGGGCAACGATATCTCGGTGGCCGTGACTGCGCTGCCGCCCGGGGACGGGGCCGAAACGGCCCTGTTCCAGGTCAGCACCATCGTGGACGGGACGATCGCGGACCAGCAGACCGTGGAGACCATTGGCGGCCTGGAGGACAACGGCTGGGTGACCTTTTCTGGCACGGCGGAGACGCCCCCAGCGCCCACCACGGGCGTTCCCTTGACCGGAGGGGCGGACGGCACGGTGCAGAGCGCGGCCTATGCGGCCTATCTCTCAGTGATTGAGCCCTACTCCTTCGACATCTTGATCTACGACGGAGCCGACAGCACCGTACAGGACGCCATGACGGCCTTTATCAAGCGGATTGCGGAGGAGAACGGCAGCTATGCCCAGCTTGTGGCCGCCAATTTGACCGCCCCCGACAGCCGGTTTGTCATCAACGTGTGCAGCGGCGTCACCCTGTCTGACGGCACGGTTCTTACGCCTCAGCAGGTCACCTGGTGGGCGGGCGGCGCACAGGCGGGGGCCAGGTACAACGAGAGCCTGACCTACGCGGCCTATCCCGGGGCGGCGGCCGTCTCCCCCAAGCTGACCAACACCCAGTACGCCGCCGCTCTGGCCGCCGGAAAGCTGGTCCTGACGGAGGACGGGGGCAAAGTGAAGGTGGAGCAGGACATCGACACCCTGACCACCTTCACGCCCGACATCGGGAAGGTGTTCCGCAAGAACAGGGTCATGCGCCTGTGCAGCACCATCGCCAACGACATCTACCGGCAGTTTTCCGCCAACTACATCGGCGTGGTCAACAACAACGCGGAGGGCCGCTCCCGGTTCAAGGCGGACATTGTGGGTTACCTGCTGGATATCCAGGCCAACCAGGGCATTCAGAACTTTACGGCGGACGATGTGGAAGTTCTGCCCGGGACAGAGCTTGACGCCGTGCTGATCAACCTGGCCGTTCAGGCGGTGGACGCGGTGGAGAAAATCTATATGACCGTCGAGGTCAGCTGAGGAGGCGAAACGAGGTATGAGCTATCTTCTGGCAAAGGACACGGTGAACGGCGCGGAGGGCAAAGTCTTTATTACGGTGGACGGGCGCAATATCGAGGTGGCCGGGATGAAGAACATCCAGACCGACGCCGATATTCAGTCCCAGGATATGCGCGTGATTGGCACCCGGAAGGTGCAGCAGAAGCCCAACGGGGCCAAGCTGACCGGCAAGGGCAACATCTACTATGGGACTCCCCTGTTTACGGATATGGTGCTCCAGTACGTCAACACCGGCGTCATGCCCTCCTTCGATATTCAAATTACCAATAACGACCCCACCACCAGCGTGGGGCAGCAAAGCATGGCCTACTACGGCTGCGTGTTGACGGGCTCGATTCCCCTCTCCATCTTAAACAGCGAGGAGTCCATGCTCAACTATGACTTCAACTTCTCGTATACGCGGGTGGCAAAGCTCCAGGGCTTCAACGCGCCCGCGCAGCTGGGAGATTAAAGGAGGTTTTTGTATGAGCAAGCTTTCCGCATTTCTGCACCCCGCCGCCTTTGAGGAGGAGCGGCTGGTTGCCATATCCGACCGCTTCGTGGACGAAGAGGGGAATCCGGTTCCCTTCAGAATCCGGGCGCTGACGCAGGAGGACATCGACCGCTGCAATCGAATGCCGGCCAAACAGGCAAGCGGCAGGAACGGCGCGCAGGCGTTTCCGGACCCCGCCGAGTTTTCCAGACGGATGGTACTGGCCGCCGTGGTGGAGCCGGACTTTTCCAGCAAGGAGCTGTGCGAGGCCTACGGTGTGGCGGACCCGATGCTGGTGCCCGGCCGTATGCTCCTTCCCGGCGAGTATACCCGGCTGCTCCGGGCGATCACCGACCTGGCCGGGCTGGGTAATCTGGAGGACGATCTAAAAAACTGATAGACGGGGACCGCTGGGACGCGGAGACTTTGACGGCCTACTACTGCTTCGTCAATCTCGGCTGGCCCCCGTCCCAATACGACGAATTGCCGCTGCGGGAAAAGCTCCTGGTGACGGAATTTGCCCTGAAGAGCATGGCGGACCAGAAAAAGGCCGTGGACGAAGCAAAACGGAGGTGATCGCATGGGGGTTATTCGGGAAGAGCTGATTCTGGTGGACCGGTTTACCAACGCGTTTAACCAGTACATCCAGATCGCGCAGAGGGCCGCCCGCATCTCCCTGGATATGCGGGGCTCCCTGCTCAATATCGAGACGGCCACCGCCTCCACCGCCCTGCTTATCCGGGAGCTGACCGAGGAAATCCGCAGGATGAACGACCGGATGCGGGACGGAGACAGGCAGGCGCGGAACCACGGCTCCGCCATGCGGGGGGCCGCAGGCTCCGCCGGTGTTCTGGGCAACGCGCTCCGGCAGCTGCTGAGCGTTTACATGGCGTTTCGGGCCGTTAAATGGGCCGTGGGGATGTCGGACGGGCTGGCGGGCATCAACGCCCGGCTCGGCATGATGAACGACGGGCTCCAGACCACGGCGGCGCTCCAGGATAAGATCTACGCCTCCGCCATGCGGTCCCGGGGCGTCTATGCGGACACGGCGAACTTTGTCTCCCAGCTGGGTATGCTGGCCGGAAACGCCTTCAAGAGCAATGAGGAGCTGATTGCCTTTTCCGAGGTGCTGAACAAGCAGATCGCCATTTCCGGTCAGGCCGGCACACAGGCCGCAGAGGGGGCCCTGATCCAGCTCCAGCAGGCCCTCTCCTCCGGCGTCCTGCGCGGGCAGGAGCTGAATTCCGTGATGCTGGGCCTGCCCAATGTGGCCAAGGCAATCGCGGACTATATGGGGGTCGGGCTGGCGGAGATGCGGGCCATGGCCGCAGAGGGCAAGGTGACGGCGGACATTGTGAAAAACGCGCTGCTGCAATCCGCCGCGGAGACTAACGAGCAGTTTGAGAACATGCCCCGGACCTGGAAACAGGTCATGAACCTGATGAAAAATGAGGCGGTCCGGGCGCTCCAACCCGTCTTTGATTTGCTGAGCCGGATCGCCAACAGCCAGTTCGTGGACAATGCGATTGCGGGCTTAGCGAACGCTCTGCGGATGGTGGGCGCCGCGGCGCAGTTCGCGTCGGACCACGCGGAGGACATCTTGAACGTACTACAGGGGCTGGCCCCTGCGCTGGGTATTGCCGCCGCCGCGTTCCTAGCCTATAAAATCGCCGTGGGAGTCGCCACGGCCCAGCAGTGGCTTTTAAACGCCGCCATGACGGCGAACCCAGTAGGGCTGGTGATTGCAGCAATAGTCGCTTTAATCGCAATTATGGTATATCTCTGGGAGACGTGCGAAGGTTTTCGAGATTTTTTCACAGAGGTATGGGCCCACAATATGCGGGTAATTTCCGGATTTATCTCTAACGTTTCCGCGGGGTTCCGGTCCTTTGCTGAGTTTGTCGTCAACTGCTTCGCCGATATGGGCGTTGGGGTGATCAATGCCATAAACGTCATGATGACGCCCCTGAGAAATTTCGTTTCTGCTTATAATTCTACGGCGCAGGTTTTCGGAAAAAAGACAATTGATGCAGATTTCACACTCTCCACTAGCGGTATCGAAGCGGCCAGGCAGAAAGCGCTGGGACTCGTCCGCAAACTTACTCTGCCTGCGGAATGGGACACGAATAAAACCGGGGAGCTCATAGAGTCGTGGAAGGAAGATATCCGCGATTTCAGCATTGTGGATTTTGTAAAAGAAAAAATCTTTGGAAGTTCCGCTTTTTCCGACCTCGCGGCTCTGGCGGCTAAAATCGCGAATGGACAAACCAGCGGCGTGACCGGCATCCCCTACGGCGAACTGATGGGATTGCTGGAGGGCATCGACGAGTCGGTCAAGGACGCGGGCGCGGCGGCGGCCAAGGCCGTGGATATGACCCAGGAAGATCTGAAGGAGCTGATAGACGTGGCGGAGCGGCGGTATGTGAACAACGTCAATCTGACGGCCCAGACCCCGGTGATCACCGTCAACGGCGCCAACACCGGCCGCACGGCGGCGGACCGGCAGAATCTGGCGGACACCATCCGGGATATTCTGATTGAGCAGACGGCCTCCGGCGCGGTGCGCACGACAGCGAGGACTTTTTAACAAAGGGAGGCGGGGGCTGATGGCGGAGAACAATTTCGGGCTGTTTTTCACGCGGGAAGATTTGGTTGTCCGGCTCCCGGTCAACCCGGCCAAGCTGCCGGATGCGCGGGACACGGACAACGGCTCCTATAATGTGCTGGGCATCGGGCCCGTCATGGTCCCCAGAATCCCCCGGCAGCGGGAGATCTCGATATCCTCCTATTTCCCGGGGCGCATGTTCCCCGGCGTGCTGACCGTGGGAGGCTTTAAGCCGCCGGAGTTTTATATCGGGTTCTTTCACAATGCCATGATTGACCGGGTTCCCATTCTCTACACCCCCGTCCGCTACTACGAGAACGGGGAGCCCTTCATGACGGGAGATACCGGCTTTCAGGTCCTGGTGACGCAGTTCAAAACCGAGGAGCGGGGCGGGGAGACCGGAGATTTCTATTATGATTTGACTCTGACGGAATACCGGGACTATGCCCCAAAGTCCGTCCAGCTCAAGCAGGAGACCGGCGGGGTGCCCGATATGTCCCAGAACGGGCAGACAGTGTCGGCAGCGGCTGAGCCCACGAGGGAGATGCCCGCCGGGCAGCTGGCGGTAGGGGTGACCGCCGTGGCAAACGGCCCCTGGTACGCCTCCAGCTACGGGGACGAGCCCCATGGGAACGGGAACGGGCGCACCGTGAAGGTCTCCCGCATGGTGGATGCGTCCCGGGCCTACCCGGTTCACGTGACCACGCCCGCCGGCGGCCCCCTGGGCTGGATGAAGGTGGACGCGCTCCAGGCGGTGCGCGGATGAAAACGGAGCTTTACATTGCCAATAAGTCCAGCGGAAAGGTCTGGGAGTGCTCCAACAGCGTGACGCAGGTCACCTGGTCCACCGAACGGACCGGGGCCCCGGGCACGCTGAAATTCACGGTGCTTAAGGGCGGGAATCTCTCCTATACCGAGGGGGACGAGGTGCGCTTTTCCGTGGACGGGGAACTCCAGTTCTTCGGCTGGGTCTTTACCAAGGTCAAGAACCGCTGGGGGGAGATTGAAACCACCTGCTACGACCGGCTGCGCTATTTCAAGGCCAACGCATCCTATTCGTTTTACGGCATGACGGCGGGGGATATCCTCCGCCAAATTGCCGGGGACCTGCAAATAGCTACAGGGGATATCGAAGATACTGGATACCGGATTCCCTCCTTCATCCAGGAAGATGAGAGCTGCCTGGACATCATGGGGGAGGCCGTCTACCGGACCCTGCTGAACACGGGGAAAATTTACATTTTCTTCGATGACGGAACGGGTGTCTCTCTCCGGGAGTCCGGAAAGATGCTGGCCGGAACGATGGTGGGGGAGGAATCCCTGCTGACGAATTACAGCTACAAAACCGACATCGACGAGCAGACCTATAACTTTATTAAGCTGGCCCGGCCCAACGAGGAGACCGGCCACGCCGATGTGTTCGGGCTGCTCGACAGCGACGCCGTCAAGAAGTGGGGCCTCTTGCAGCTCTACCGGCAGGTGGACGGGGCCCTGAACGACGCTCAGGTACGGGAGCAGGCGTCGGTTCTGCTCCAGACCTACGACCGGAGAATGCGGACGCTGAAGGTCAGTTCCCTGGGCGTCCCCGGCCTGCGGGCGGGGCAGATGCTCTACATGCAGGTTCCGGGTCTGGGCGATATCAACCTGGACCAGTGGGTCATGCTGGAGAAGGTTTCCCATACCTGGGAGAACGGCGTCCACACCATGGAATTTGAGACGTACCCCCTGTAGGGGCAGCCCTTCCAGGGGCGTAAAAAAGCCGCCCCGGCGGGCGGCGAAGTTTGACAAAATGCGGCGCGGCGTGGTAGGATAGACATGGCGCTGCCATAACGGTAGGCGGTTAGTCACTTCCCTGAGAAGGGAGGTGAAGCTGATGTGGAAGGAAAGGCTGTACGCTGTACTGCGTTTTCTCGTATGTCTGGCCTTTGTGCTGTACATATGCACCATAAAAGCGAGATAGCCGCCCCGGCCAAGGAAACGGCTATCTCATGATACCCAACTCTTAGGCTAACCGCTTATCGGCAGCGCCCTTCTGTTACCATTATATCATTCGCCTCCGTTTTGTCAAGGATGATGAAACGGAGGCGTTTTTTTGTGCAGCTGCGGGATGTTTTGTACCAGATGATGCAGGAGAGTCTGCGTGCGGCCCAGCCCGCCGACCTGCGGGTGGGGACGGTGACGGGGATAAATCCCCTGGAGATCTCCATCAACCCCGCCATGGCCCCGCTGAAGCGGGAGGTGCTCTATCTCACGGCGGCGGTGGTGGAAAAGAAAATCCCCGTGCTGGGGCACGCCCACGAGACGGACGGGCTGGCCCACAGCCATACGGTATCCGGACTGAGCCACGCCCACACAACCGGAGGGCTGAGCCATACCCACGCGGTGGACCCGGAGAGCACTGGAGGCGCCGCGAAAGCCACGGGTCCCGCTCTAAGCAGCTCCTACGGCTCCGATACGGCCCTGACGGGAATCTATCCCACAAATGTGGCCCTGAGCGGCGGTGTGGAAAGTACTTCGGCGCTGGGGAACGTGCAGTGCCTGGAGAACGGGACGCCGCTTCCGGTGGAAAACGGGTATATCATCTTAAACCGTGCCCTGGCGGCGGGGGATAAGGTGCTCCTGCTGCGAGTGCAGAGCGGGCAGAAATTCATTGTACTTTCGCGGATTTTTAAGGGGGGATGATCATGCAGGCGCTTCCGGAGAGCGGAGATGTCAGCCTGGCTCAGGAAATCCAGCCGGGACGGCAGCCGTCGCTGACCTGGTACATCGACCGGGACACGGGCCGGATCCGGGGCACGGCGGACGGGTTGGAGGCCGTGAGGCAGGCGGCAGAGATCATTCTGAATACCAACCGCTTCCAGTGGCAGATTTACCGGCCATACTCCGGCGTGGAGTGGGACGGCCTGCTGGGCCATGACCCCGGATATACCGCGGCCGAGCTGCGCCGCCGGATCTGGGCGGCGCTCCGTATGGACGACCGGATCACCGGAGTTTCCGATTTTTCCTATACCGTTTCCGGGGACGTGATGACAGCCTCCATAGCCGTTCAAACGGTCTACGGAGAGACGGTTTTATCTGTGGAGGTGGCCCTATCGTGATTGATTTCAGCAATGATACCGCCCAGGCCCTCCTGCAGCAGATGCTGGAACAGGTGCCCGATACCTTCGACAAGCGGGATACCGCCCCCATCCCCACCGCGCTGGGGCCCGCCGCCTGGGCGCTGGAGGGTTTTTATCTGGTCCTGAATCAGGTGCAGCAGAGCGCCTTTATTCAAACCGCCGGGGGCCAGAGTCTGGACAACCTGGCCGTCATCGGCTCCATCTCCCGCTATCCGGCGTCCCCGGCGGTGCGGCTGGGCCGGTTCAATGTCCCTGTCCCTATCGGCAGCCGGTTTTCCACCGTCAACGGCGCGGACAGCATGGATTTTACCGTCACGGAGGCGGACGGCACGGACAGCGGGTCCTATCTGTACAAACTGACCGCCGACACTCCCGGCACAGCCGGCAACGACTACAGCGGGCCCCTGCTCCCCATCACGGTCATTCCGGGGCTGACCTCGGCGGAAATGACGGATATCCTGACGCCGGGGGACGACACGGAGACCGACGGCGCCCTGCGGGCGCGGCTGATTACCACCCTCAACGACAGGCCCTTCGGCGGGAATATCGCCTCCTACCGGGATGCAATTCTTGCCATCGATGGCGTGGGCGCGGTGCAGGTGTACCCAACCTGGAACGGAGGCGGGACGGTCAAATGCTCCGTGCTGGGGTCCGACTGGCTCCCCGCCTCCCAGGACCTGGTGAATGCCGTGCAGACTGCGGCAGATCCGCCCCCCAACCAGGGGCTTGGGCTGGGTTTCGCCCCCATCGGGGCGCAGGTCACGGTCACCGCCCCGGAGGCCGTGGCGATCAACATAGGCGCAGATTTGACCCTGACACCCGGCACGACGCTGGCCCAGGTTCAGCCCCAGGCGGAAGCGGCTCTTGCGGCCTATCTGCTGGAGCTGCGCAAGAGCTGGGCGGACAACGTGGGCGTCTCCGGTCTGGAATACGCCTGCGGCGTGTATCTGGCCCGGATAACGGCGGCGCTGGTGGGCATTACGGGGGTGGTCAACGCCGCAAATGTGACCATCAACGGCAGCGCCGCCGATCTGACGCTGACCGAAACCAGCGAACTCCAGCAGGTTCCCACCCCCGGGGAGGTGTCGCTGAGTGTATGACCTGGATACCGACCTGATTGCCCTGCTCCCTCCGTGGTACCGGGAGATTTTGGACTATCAGGCTATCTGCCGCACGGAGGGGGAACGGCTGAACGCTTTGGCGCAGGAATTGACTGCCGTGGGGGACAATTTCTTTTTTCAGACGATGGGCGAGAGCGCCGTTTCTCAGTGGGAGCAGATTTTTCGCATTGTCCCCAGCCCGTCCACGGAGTCCCTGGCGTTCCGCCGGACCCGGGTGCTGAACCGCATTACCATCCGGCCCCCGTACACCCTCGGGTTTCTGTACCAAAAGCTGGACGAGCTGATCGGAAAGGGCGCGTGGACCGTCCGTGTGGATTACCCCAACTACACGCTTTATATCGAGAGCAGCGCGGAAAACCAGCTCTTTGCCCACGAGCTGACGGTCACCGTCAACCGCATCAAGCCCGCTCACATTGTCTTTATCAATACCCCTTATTTGAGCAGCGGCCTCTGCTTCAACGAGGAGGTAGAGCTGGCACAGAGAGTCTATCAATACCGCCTCGGCGCGTGGGGTCTGGGCCTCGGCCCCTTCGCGCTGGAGGAGAGCTTAGGAGTGGTTAAAATGCCGTCCGTCCCATCCATCCAGCCCGCTTTGCTGGAGAGCACGGCGAACTTTGCCGCCAGGGAGGTGGCCTCCGTCCGGGTCAATGGGGAGATCTCCATAACCGATTTTGAGAGTACGGCGGCGGACGATACCGTAACCGTCACTTATCAGGTGACGCCCGAGCAGGCAGACGCGATAACATCCCTGGAGCTGCTGGACAACACAGAGGGTGTGCTGACGGCAGCAACCGTCTATATCCCAGTGGAGGCAAGCACCCTGCTCAAGCATGTGATCAGAGTAACCGAAGGAGGTGCTTAAACATGGCAGAGAACCCTATCAACCCGCCGCTGCCCGCGGACCTGCCGGAAGACTGGGCCATCGGGCAGACGGTGGCCCCCTCCGGCACAGACGCCGGACTCTCCGAGCAGCACGGATATAATTACCTCATGAAGCAGGTCAATGCCGCCCAGGCGGGGGTAAACCGGCTGGGCGGGGCGATTGAGGAGACCCTGCGCCCGTTCGGGCCGGTGGCGGTGACGGTTCCGCTGGCATGGGAGGGCACAGGCCCGTGGACGCAGACGGTGGCGGTGGAGGGGGTGACGGCGGACATGGAGCTGCTGCACCTGTCGCTGGCCCGGATTGAGGACAACGCCTCCCGGAAAGCCCAGGAGCAGGGGCTCGTCTGCGTAACGTGGTGCGAGACGGTGGACGGCGGGCTGCTGCTGACCTGCCAGGAGAAAAAGCCGTCTGTGGCACTGCAATGCGTGCTGAAAGGGGTGGAGTAATATGAGCGAGGTTTGGATTGAGGGCCGCGTCCCGGCCCACGACCACGGGAACATCACCCCGGAGGGGGCCATCGGGACAGTGGCAAATAAGGCGGTCTATACCGGGGCAAATGGTGTGCTCCAGGCGGGGACGCTGCCGGTGGCGGCTGGGGGAATCGGGCGAAATACACTGACCGCTGGGGCGTTTCTCCGGGGCAATGGGACTGGGGCGGTCACCCAGACCCCCGCCGCCGATGTGCTGGGCGCGATCGGCGCGGCGGCTCCGCTGGCCGTCAATACCGGCTGGAAGCTCCAGTTCTCCCGAACCACCGCCGGGTCCTTTACCTGGACCGCCCCGGACCTCTTCGGCGGGAAAGGGTACAAAATCGGCGTGCTGGTGATTGGCGGCGGGGGGAGCGGGACGGCAAGTTCTTATTTTACATCCAGCGGAAACGGAAGGTATGCGTCCGGCGGGGCAAGCGGGTATGCCATATCCTTTGAAATGCAGGTGACGCCCGGAACCGCTTACAGCGGCGTCGTAGGTTCCGGCGGCGGTTCTGTGACCGCCTCCTCCGCCAGCGGCACGGCAGGAAACGCTGGTGGGACAAGCAGCTTTGCTGGAAAGACGGCCTATGGCGGCCAGGGCGGCCCGAGATCGCAGGATTATGGCTCTACTGGCGCAGTGGGTGGCCAGTGCTCTTTCTATGCAGGCGCGGCATCAAGCGAAACATCAAAAGCTTACGGGGGGCGTAATGTCCGAACAAGCTCCTCGGGCGGTGTTGGCGAGGGAATGCCCGGCTGCTGTTTTAATCCGTTTGAAAACAAGCAGATTCTTGGCGCTGGCGCATCCGTTACCGGCGGAAATGAAAACAAAACAGTTTCCGGCGGGAAAGATCCTGTGAATCCTTCCTATGGCGGCGGTGACGCCAGCGTCGCTACAGGGGCGGCGTATGGTGGGACAGGTAATCAGTCCGGCTGCGGCGGCGGGGGCGCGATATCCCTAAACGGGGCAACCGCGCGTTCCGGCGCGGGCGCGGCGGGCGCAGTTTACATCTATGTACAGGGGGTGACGTAATGAAGACAGTACGGCTGAAAGACAACGAGGTATGGGAAATTATCCCGGAGGACGCCCTTCCGGCGGCGGACTGGTACGGGCCGGAATTCGCGGAGCAGTGCGTGGAGGCCCCGGACGAGGTGGAACAGCGGTGGGTGTACGACCTGGAGACGGGGACCTTTAGCCCGCCGCCGGAGCCCGTGCCGGTGGAGCCGGAGCCCTCGGTGGAGGAGCTGATGGATATTCTTTTGGGAGGTGCATAATGTGAACAAATTACAGGCAGCGGAACAGCTGCGGCGGGCGGTACAGCTCTTTGCGGCGTCGCTGGAGGAAGATAAGGCGCTGGAGGTAGCGGCCCTCTATCCGGCCTATGCCGTGGGACAGGCCTACGCTGTGGGGGACTACCTGACCTGCGGCGTCAACGCCCTGGGAGATCCCCAGCTCTACCGGGTGGTGCAGGCCCATACCAGTCAATCGGACTGGCCACCGGAGTCCACGCCCGCGCTGTACGAGCCCCTGGGGCTGGATGGGGCTGGATATCCTGTCTGGAGCCAGCCCAGCGGGGCGCATGACGCCTATAACGCGGGGGATGTGGTCAGTTACAAGGGAGCGCGGTACAAATCACTGATGGACGGCAACGTTTGGAGCCCGGCGGAGTATCCCCAGGGCTGGGCACGGCAGGAGGAGGGGTAGCAGGATGCACAAATACCAGTTAATTCCAACGGGGGGGGGGTGCTGGGTCTAGGGACTTAGCACCTTGCACAAAAGCGCCGGGAGGCGGCCGGTAATGGGGCGGGTCATCATCGACTATCCGGAGACGGAGCGCTCCCACGGGAACATCACTCCAGAGGGGGCTGTCGGTACGGCGGCCAATAAAGCGGTGTTCACCGGGCCCAATGGGGTACTACAGGCGGGAACTTTGCCAGTGGCGGCCGGGGGGACTGGGAGGGCCACCCTGACCGCCGGGGCGTTCCTGCGGGGGGCCGGGACCGGGGCCGTCACCCTGACCCCGGCCGCCGACGTGGCGGCGCTCATCGGCGCGATGTCCGACATCAACAAAATTAGGTATATGGCGTTTACCAAATCGGGGACCTTTTCTGTTCCGGCGGCAAAGAAAAATAAATTTCGGGTTATTTGTGTCGGCGGCGGTGGCGGCGGAAACAACGGCGCCGCCAGCGGCACTAGTTTTGGCGGCAACGGCGGTGGCGGAGGCGGTGGAGGAACTGTCACAGTGACAGACGTTACGCTGACCTCCGGAACCGTTTCAGTCACTATAGGCGCGGGCGGCGCCCCTAACAGCAATGGCGGAGCAACTAGCTTTGGGTCCTACGCGTCCGCTTCCGGCGGCGGTCATGGGGGCACCAGTTCCGCCGGCGGAAGCGGAGGCGGCGGCGGAGGAGGAAACGGATACAACAGCACCGCCACAGCCGGCGCCGGTGGGGCAGGCTCAACCTATAGCGGCGGAGGCGGCGGAGGAGGGGCAACCGTCGGCCGCGGAGGAACTGGGGGAACCGGGGGCAGAAGCGGCGGAGGCGGCGGCGGGGGAGGTGGACCAACCGCAGGCAGCGGCGGGAGCGGAGGGTCTTACGGCGGCAGCGGGTCTGGAGGCAGCGTGAGCGGCTCCAGCACCTCTCCTTCGGCTGGCGCCTCCGGCAGATACAACGGAGCGGCAAGTGCCTATGATTTTCCGCTGGAGCCTCTGTTCTTTGAAACCGCGGCCCCCGGAGGCCCTAAAACGTCTATGTCTCCAGACAGAACCGCAACGATTGGCGGCAACGGAGGCGGAGGAAACGGAGGAAGGGGGGCCTCGGGCGGTATAGGACGATTCAGCAGCGACTACGGAAGCTGTCAAGGCGGTGGAGGCGGCGGAGGCGGCCACAGCATCGGCGCGGCAGGCGGCAACGGAGGCGGAGGTTACGTTGGCGGCGGCGGCGGTGGTGGAGGTGGTGGCGGCTACAGCGGCCCGGGCGGCGCCGGAGGCGGCATCCCAAGTGGCCACTATCAAGGCGGAGGCGGCGGAGGCGGCGGAGGCGGCTTCCGCTACAACGGCTCCAGCGGTGCGGGCGGTGCAGGCGGTCAAGGAAGCAATGAAAGCGGCAAAAACGGGGAAGCATACGGCGGCGGCGGTGGCGGCGGCGGCGGTGGACGCTATGGCGGAACCCAGTCCGCCTCCGGCGGAGGCGGAGGTCGCGGAGCCGATGGTATCTGCATTGTCGTATGGCAAGTGATTTAAAGGAGCGCGATATGGTATACCTCATTTTCAAAGACAACAAGCTTCTAAACCGTATTGTTGCAGACCAGGAGTTCATCGCTCCCTACTGCGCCGAAAACGGCTATACCTGGGAGGAGGAGCCCGAGCCGGAGCCACCCCCGGAGCCGGAGCCCGAGCCGTCTGCGGACGATATCCTCAGCGCCCTTCTGGGGCTGGCGGACTGACGGAACCTGTGAGCGCAAAAATGCCGCCCTGAGCGGGCGGCGAAGTTTGACAAAACGCGGCGCTGCGTGGTAGGATAAAAGCGGCGCTGCTGCATAAAAGGCGGTTTAGCTAATCCCCTGGAAAGGGGGTGAAGCGTATGGGAAAGGTATGGAAAGTACTGCGGTTTATAACAGCCATTCTTTTTTGGCTTGCAGTACTGATATACATAGCACCAAAAGCATGCTAGCCGCCCGGTCAGGCCCCGGACGGCAAGTGTATTTCACTAACTGATTCACAAAG
>OOIH01000953.1_pt1 | contig 43800 bp, 60 predicted proteins | sample 1691801 | NCBI WGS metagenome assembly OOIH01 (sample SAMEA1061690, study PRJEB22710) | metagenome
TATTGGTATGCGTTGTTTATGCAGGAGAACTTTCCGTGGTTTAAGTTGAACGGCGACAATGAGAAGGACTGGCAATGGCTGCGTTCTGTCTATGCTGGCGGCACGTACTATTTCTGCCGTGTCTACACTGACGGTTCTCCGGCCGCCGGCTCTGGCGATTCCTATGGGGTCGCCCCGGGCTTCTGTACCTGAGTTCATCGGTTCATCACCATTATCTTGTCTAAGGCGTAAGCCGGGACAGATAATGGATGATGAACATTCAAACCAAGTAAAACGAAAGGAAGATATAGATGAGGGTTCTGCTTTTGCTCCGTGGGTCTGCTGGAGTGGGTAAGTCTACTTATATTAAGGAACACGATCTGGAGCAGTATGCACTTTCTGCTGACAATATCCGCTTGATGTGTCAGTCGCCCGTTTTGCAAACAGATGGATCAATGGCAATCAGTCAGACAAATGAAAAGCTGGTATGGAATCTCTTGTTCCAGATGCTTGAGGCCAGAATGCAGCGTGGCGAATTTGTGGTGATTGACGCAACCAATTCTAAGACACAGGAGATCAACCGTTATAAGGACATGGCAAAGACATATCGGTATCGGATTTTCTGTGTTGATATGACTGGCGTTCCTATGGAGGAATGTAAACGGCGCAATAAATTGAGGCCGCTTTATAAACAGGTTCCAGATGAAGTAATCGAAAAAATGTACGCACGTTTTGAAACACAAGCTATTCCTGCTGGTGTGACTGTAATCCAGCCTGACGAACTTGACAAGATTTGGTATAAGCCGAGTGACTATTCTCATTACAAAAAGATTCATCATATCGGTGATATTCATGGTTGTTATACTGTCTTGCAAGAGTATCTAAAAGATGGATTTAAGGATAATGAACTGTATATTTTTTGTGGTGATTACATTGATCGTGGCCTTGAGAATGTTGAGGTTGTAAGTTTCCTGTTTGAAAATATGAATCGTCCTAATGTAATCTTGCTGGAAGGTAATCACGAACGCTGGCTGTGGTATTGGGCGCATGGCGGTACGTCTAAATCGGCAGAATTTGAGAAAGTAACTCGCAAGCAGCTTGAAGCTGGGGGGTTGGATTCTAAAACTGCTCGAATGTTGTATCGTAAATTTAGTCAATGCGTGTATTATACATATCATGAAAAGACTGTGTTGGTTACTCATGCTGGTTTGAGTGTAATTCCTGATAATCTGACAAAGATTGCTTCTGAACAGATGATCCGTGGTGTTGGACGATATAGCGATTATTTGAAGGTCGCAAAGACTTTTGATGAAACAATGCCAGACAATACATATCAGGTATTTGGTCATCGAAATACTGAGGATTCTCCGATTGCAGCATCTAAACGTTGTTTTGATTTAGAGGGCTGTGTAGAGTTTGGTGGTAATCTTAGGGCAGTAGTTTTGGATGCAGACGGTTTTCATCCTGTAATGGTTCGGAATACAGTATTTAAGGAACATATCACAGAGGCAGAAGTTGTTCCTGCTGAATATACTAAAACCGAACAGAATGTTATGGAAGTTGTTGATCAGATGCGTCAGAACAAATATATCTACGAAAAGAAATATGGTGACATTTCCTCGTTCAACTTTACACGGGAGGCTTTTTACGATAAGAAGTGGAATGAACAGACTATGAAGGCCAGAGGTTTGTTTATCAATACCACAAAGGGCGTTGTAGTGGCTCGTTCTTATCCGAAGTTCTTTAATGTAAATGAGAGGGCAGAAACTAAGTTCAATATGCTCCAGCACAAATTAAGATTCCCTGTTACAGCGTATGTAAAAGAGAATGGGTTCCTTGGTATGGTGTCATATAACCCCGATACAGATGATTTCTTTATTACCAGTAAATCCAGTCCTGACAGCGAGTTTTCTGCATGGCTAAAAGCAATGTTCTATGAGAATGTTAAAGACGCTGCTGGCCTGAAGGAATATTTGAAACAAAAGAATGTGACAATGGTATTTGAGTGCGTGGATATGGAGAACGATCCGCATATTATCAAATATGACAAGTCTCATTTGTTCTTGCTGGATATTGTTAAAAATCAACTGGAATATGAAAAGTTGCCTTATTCGCAACTTACTCAGATTGGTAAGAAATTTGGGTTTGAGGTTAAGACACTGGCATATCAGTTTAATGACTGGCAAAGTTTCCATAACTGGTATAATGAAATTACCGATGAAAGTTATCTTTATGATGGCAAGTACATTGAAGGCTTTGTTGTAGAGGATAGTGTTGGCTATATGGTGAAGTTTAAGGGCTACTATTATCATCTATGGAAACATATGCGTTCTGTTGCACAGGAAGTATTTAGAAGCGGTCAGTATCGGCGTATGGGGTCTTTGCTTACACCTCTTGAAAATAAGTTTTATGGATTCTGTAAAGAGATTCGAGAGCAGGATCATCCAACACATATCATTGCGTTACGTGATATGTTCATGCAGCGTTTAATTGAAAGCAAATAACGATATATTCAATATGTAGGGAAGGGGGCGATAGCTATAAATCCAGTATTGTTAAGTACAGGAAACAATAACTGGTCTACACCACAATGGTTCTTTAATCGTCTTAATTCAGTCTTTGGATTTACTCTTGATCCTTGCGCAGACAAAGACAATCATAAATGCGAACAGTATTTCACTGTAGAAGATAATGGTTTGGCGAAAAATTGGGGGGGCAAGTAGTTTTTTGTAATCCTCCATATGGTCGTAGGACAAAGAATAATCCGGGTCAAGAGGATTGGATTGAAAAATGTTGGGAGGAATGTAAAGAGCATCATATTACAAGTGTGATGCTCATTCCTGCCAGAACAGATACAAAGTCACAACATACATATATTTTCCCAAATGCTAAATATATTTGCTTTGTAAAAGGACGGTTGAAGTTTGGTGATAAAGACGCAGCACCATTTCCAAGTGAAGTTGTTGTTTTTACAGAGCAAAATTATGATAATGAAATTAGGACTTTATCAGATTTAGGATTTTGGATTAAACTAAAAGAGTAGGTGATAACTATAAAATATGTTGGCAGTAAATCTCGAATTGCCAAGCATATTGTTCCAATTATTCAATCATACATAGATCAGATAGATGCCAGCTTTTATTTAGAGCCTTTTGTTGGAGGCGCAAATGTAATTGATAAAATTTCTTGTGATAAGAAAATTGGATATGACATAAATCATTATCTAATTGAATTATTCAAACATAGAAATTTGATTCAAGAACTGCCTGATGAAATTACAAAAGATGAATATGATGCAGTACGAAAATCTTATCAAGCAAATGATGGTAAATATCCAGATTGGTATATTGGAGCGGTAGGATTTCTTGCATCGTACAATGGAAAGTTCTTTGGCGGCAGGGCTGGCATTGTCAAAACTAAAATTGGTACAATGCGCAATTATTACGATGAAGCAAAACGTAATCTTTTATCTCAACTTCCTCGATTAAATGATGTGATATTTGGTGAATCTGATTATAGATTACTTGATATGTCTCAGTATAGACATGGCGTAATTTACTGTGATATTCCTTACAAAAATACAACAGGGTATCAAGATAGTTTTAATCATGATGAGTTTTGGCAATGGGCCGAAGAATGCTCCAAAGAAAACATAGTTCTGGTTTCAGAACAAGTTGCTCCTGATAAATGGCAATCGGTATGGGAAAAGCCAGTAAAAAGAACGCTGGATAATGCTTCACGGATTGATATTACAGAACAACTATACATATTTTCAAATAACAGTTTAATCAACACAGAAAGGATGATATTATGACTTCTACAATTCGCATTAAGAATTTGGCAATTCTTATTATTTGTGTAGCTATTATGGCGTGTGCGCTGGCCTGTTGTTCGCCCCATCCTGAACTTGTTCCAGTATTTAATATTATGTGAGGTGAAAATATATTAATACTAAAGTTTTAAGTGGAACAAATTTAGCTGGTATGTCAACCACACGAGACAGAGTAGATAATGATTTTTATGCAACTCCATTTAATGCAACAAAGGCAATTCTTGATAAAGTTACATTACATGGATCAATATTAGAACCTGCTGCTGGACAAGGACATATTAGTAAAGTAATTAAAGAATACTATCCAAATTGTGAAATTATTTCAACAGATTTAATTAAAAGGCAAGATAAATTTGATTGTAATATTCAAGGTGGAATTGATTTCCTTATATATGATTATGGGCGTACTTTCGATACTGTTATTAGCAATCCTCCTTTTTCTTTGGCAAAAGAATTTGTTGAACGTGCGCTAACTCTCGCAACTGATAAGGTCATAATGTTTGCTAAAATTCAATTTCTTGAAGGGCTACAAAGAAAAGAATTTTTTGAAAAGAATCCTCCTTCTACTGTATATGTATTTTCTAAACGAGTTAATCCTTTGCGAAATGGTGAAGAATTAGATGAACGAGGCAAGCCTTGGTCAAGTACAATGTGTTTTGCATGGTTTGTATGGGATAAAAATTATAGTGGTGAGACTATTGTTAAGTGGATTTAAAAAATAAGGTCATATGTTATTTTAATTGGAGGTTATATGTTTGGAAGAAAACAGCAATAGATTTTTGAATTACAAAATCGTGTTAAAGAATTAGAAAATATTCTTTGCCCATTTAATCAACATGATTATGTTGAAATCGGAAGAACATATGATGGCGGTGATCCCATTTATTCAAGAGAAGAATGGATTGTTTCATGTGAATGTAGGCGGTGTCATAAAAAGATTATTAAATACGAGATTTAAGGAGTAATACAATGAAAATTTATTATGCTCATCATCTTTGGAAGTATGGAACACCTATTGAGGATTATGAAATTGAATGTATTAAAAAGAAATTTGAAGATGCTGAGATTATTAATCCTCGTACATTGTTGCCACAAGATAAACCTGAGTCAGAGATTATGCAATTAGCATATGACACTATTAAAGGTTGTGACGTACTGGTATTTTCAACTGTGTCTGGAATGATTGGACACGGAGTTTTCAATGAAATTGCTGTAGCTGTTAATTCTGGCATTTCAATCTATCAGTTTGAAGGCAATACTTGTTATGAAATGAAGGACGTAGATTTGAAAGACATTGTATTTCAAGGCGATAATCGGGTTTATGCACTCGTTCGTATTCCTTATGAATATCAAGAAGATACGGATTGGTGAGTGATGGGGTTAAAAGTATTATCAATTTGTGGCGGGTTAGAAACTGGTCTGCTTGCTTTAAAGGAATTAGGGATACCAGTTGATGAATACCATACATACGAAATTTTTGCTCCGGCAATCGAGTTAAGCAAACGACACTTTCCAGAAGTACAACATCATGGGGATGTAATTGGAGCGGATTTTTCACAGTTTAAAGGCTTTGATCTGGTGATGGCTGGCACGTGCTGCCAAAGTCTATCCGTAGTCCGACAAGAGAATGATGAAGTATGTTCAGGGCTAAAGGGCAAGTCTGGTATTTTCTTTGAGTATGCAAGAGCCGTCAAAGAAATTCAACCAAAATGGTTTCTGTTAGAGAATGTAGTTCCAAAGAGTAAGACCGATCAGAGTATTATTACCGATAACTTGGGGGGGGCAAGTTCCTCAGTTGATAAATTCAAATCTCTTTTCTGCACAAGACAGGGAGAGATTGTATTGGACGAATATTCATATCGGTTCGTTGCCTAAATCAAACACAACAGTCCTGAAAGATATAATGGTATCAGATGTACCAGAGAAAGATTACTATGATAAACCATATATTTTTCATGGTGAAGATAAAAAGGTAATCGCCACATTACAAATCAATACACATGATATGTTGAAACGAGTTTACAATCCTCAATTTAAGTGTGCAACTTTGACTTGTGTGAATGGTGGGTATCAAGAAAAGAAAGTTTGGGATAATGGACGTATTCGTAAACTAACACCCATTGAATATGAGAGGTTGCAAACATTGCCAGATAATTTTACAGAAGGATATAGTGACAATGTTCGGCGTTCACTCTGCGGCAATGGGTGGACAAAAGAGGTTATAAAGCATATTTTTAAAGGCTTATAACGATATAATCAATAAGAAAGAAGGTAATGTATGGCAAAGATTTTAGAGTTAGAGAGTAGTGGTACTGATCCGATTCCTACTGAGACAAAGCAAGACAATATGACAGACACAGAAAAGGTAATTCAAGGTTTGATGCGTAAGGCTTATGCTCTCGGCGTTTCGTCTGGTGTGCGTACTATGTGCGTTTCTGTTCTGGCACAGTTAAACCAGACAAAGAAAATGAACCCGCAGAAGCAACTAAATCTTTTACGCCAGATGTGTCAAAAGAACATTGAAAATCAAAATAAGGTTGCACAGAACGCAGATAATTCTACTACTGAAACTACTACAAATAATGAAAAGGAGAATAAGTAATGTTTAGTCGTGATATTTTGACTGTTAAAGAGGCTCAGTTGAACGCCCTTGTCGCAGAATCGGGGGGGGGCAGTATCTTTAATCACAAGTACGATTGATCGGTTAGAGACTATTAATAGCAAGATTACTGATACACGTCAGGAGATTGCTAATTATCAGTCTGAGTTGAATCGAATTGATGGCTCAATGGAGCAACAGTTTGGTCATAATGCGAAGATTATTGGTAAATTTAAGAGTTTTCTGGAGGACTAATGAAAGAATGTTTTGAAAATGAAATTGCATGGATTCATTCACAGGATATTCAGCAATTTGCAAAATACTGTGTAGATAATTTGCCTGATTATTTCTTTACAGTTCCAGCATCGTCCAGCGGTAAATATCATCCATCATATGCTCTTGGCGATGGCGGTCTTATTCGTCACACTAAAGCTGCGGTGGCGGTTGCGCATGAATTGTTTAATCTTGAAATGTTCCAAAAGCAATTCACAGAGAATGAACGGGATTTAATTCTGTTGAGTTTGATTCTTCATGACGGAAAGAAACAAGGTAGCGGTAATGGTAAACATACAGTATTTGAACATCCCCTATATGCTGCTGACTTTGTAAGAGAATGTAATTTTGAATGTTCTAAACTAACTGATAAACAAGAACAAATTGTGTGTAATGCAATTTCTTCACATATGGGCCAGTGGAATACAGCACGAAATTCCAGAACTGAATTGCCTAAACCCGCAGATAGGATTCAGAAATTTGTACATATGTGTGATTATCTTGCGTCACGCAAATTTTTAGAAGTTAATTTTGATGCAATAAGTTATTAAAGGAGAGATGTAAATGAGTTATCAGGCACGATTTAATTTTGTTGGTACACCTGTTATTCCCAAGCAGAAGGCAGATACCAAGCGTCCGTTCTGTAAGGAAATGACTAAGAAGGATGATAAGGGCAAGAAGCGTGAAATGCTTTCTATGACTTTTGGGGTCAAAGAAAGCGATTCTAATATGGCTTTTGTTGAGGCTTTTGACAGTGTTCAGGAAACTATTAAGACAATGAACACTGACAATGAGAAACTGGATGTTGCTTGGGCTGACCGCTTTGATGAGGAAATTGTTTCTCAGGTTGCCAATTATCGTAAGTACATTGTTGATCTTGGCGAGGATCATGGTGGGCGGCAGGAGTTCATCACTGTCTATGATATGATTAAGCACTTGCAGGAGTATCTTCCCGATTATGAAGGCCGTGTAGTTGTTACAGGCCAGTTTACTCGTGATTGGTATGGCAAGAAGAAGATGTACTACAGCAAGTTCCGTATTCAGAATGTTTTTGCTGCTCCAGAAGAGCGTAAAAGCCGCCTTATGATTACTGCTGATCTGTTCTATAACAAGGATAGCTTTGATGATTCTGATTTTGATGAAAACAAGAAGATTACACTGGATTGTTATATTGAGCAGTACATCAACAAGGATGAGGGCCGTAAGTATGTTCCTATTCAGGTTGTTTTCTCTGGCGCAAAGTATGATATGGAGAACGAGCGTCATAAGAAGCTGCTTGATTATAAGATGAAGTATATCAAGGTTAAGAGCAAGGATATGGTTCATATTCCGTGGGAAATGGTTCTACTGCGTGGTGCTGAAGAGGCTGATTTTGATGAGTCGATGTTGACTGATGCTCAAAAGGAGCAGATTGAACTTGGCATTAAGACACTGGATGATTTTAAGCCCAAGGGCAATATCTACGGTGATCGTATTGATGAGTTCCGTTTGTTCGATCCGAAGCTGGATGGCGATTTTGCTGATGGCTTGCTGGATGCCGATGACAAGGGTAGCGAGTTCGAGGAACGGATTTATCAGCCGCCGCAGGATGAGACTTTGGATGAGGCCAAGAGTAATTCTAAGAAGGGCAATAAGTCTGATGAGGATGATGAGCCGCCATTTGATAAGGATGATAAGAATGATGGCGTAGATGAAGATGACCTGTTTTAATGAAAGGAGTGATGTGTAATGGCAAGGAAATTTGGTAAGAAGCGTGAAATCTGTATTGATCCGTTGGCATATAACATTGGCCTGATTGGTGAAAGTGGCATTGGTAAGTCTACTGTCATTAAGGAGGTTTGTGAGAAGCTGGCTGGTGATGAGGGTTATATTGCCCTTGATATTGGTAAGGAAGATGGTCACGATGCTATTAATGGTATTGTGTCTGAAAAGATTCCTGATTGGGCTACTTTCAAGGAGTTCTGTGATGATGTGATTGAGAACAAGTTGACTGATTATAAGGAACTGCGTGTTATTGTTCTTGATACGTTTGATCAGTTGCTTGAAATTGCAGAGCCGGAGGTTATTCGGATGCACAACCGAGCCAACCCCGATAAGCCTAAGATTACATCTATTAAGGCTGCATTTGGTGGTTTTATGGCTGGTGAGGATAAGGCGATCCAGATTGTTCTTGATAAGCTGTGGGAACTGAAGGGTGTTGGAGTTTCTTTTATTGCGATTGGACATACAAAGAAGAAAGACGTGGATGATCCTATTACTGGCGAGTCTTATTCCATTCTGACTACTAATATGAGTCAGCGGTACTTTAATGCACTCAAGACTAAGTTGCATTTCCTTGGTGTCGCTTATATTGATCGTGAGATTGTCAAGCAAAAGACAGGTAAGAAGAATGTTGTCACTAAGCAGGAGGAAGTTAAGGGCAAGGTTTTGGGCGAAACTCGTTGTATTTCTTTCCGTGATGATAATTACAGCGTAGATTCTAAGTCTCGTTTTGCTGATATTGTTGATAAAATTCCTCTTGATTCTGACGCTTTCATTAAGGCTTTGACGGACGCTATTCTTGCCGAGCATAGCAAGGGCGACAAGACTATTGAGCAGTCTAAAAAGGAACTGGCTGCGGCTCGTAAGGCAAAAGAGGCCGAGGTTGCCGAGAAGCTGGAGCAGGATGCAAAGAACAAGATTGATGAGGAACGCAATGCAGAACTTATGAGTGTGATTCAGAATAAGTTCTCCGATGCCAATGCTGCCACTAAGAAGAAGGTTAAAGCAATTATGGCTGAGAATGATATTCCGAATTTCAAAAATTCTGATGATATTCCTACCGCTATTCTGGAGAATATTGTTGAGGTTCTGAATCAGACAGAGTAATAGGAGGTACTTATGGCGAGGCCATGCAAATGTGCTATTACTGGCGAAAAGGGAACTACAGATACATTTGTAAAAATCAATGGTAAGTATTATAAAAGCCAAGAAATTTATGATGCTGACCAAAAGAGTAAGGCCAAGCGTAAAGAACTGATTGATTATGTTTGTCGGGAGTTTTTAAGGTATGGAAATGGGCAACCATTTCCTACCTCCCTTCCTAAAAAGCTAAATGAACTGTCATTTTATGATGATGATGTAATTTTAGAAACATTTAAACGATGTGCGTCTGATATTCATTATCAGATGGAACATAAGCAGTTCTCCGCTGAATATAACAAAGTCGCATATATGTTTGCGATCATTAAAAACTCTATTGCAGATGTAAATGCAGAGTTCCAACGTAAAAAGAAACAAGAGAATACCATAAAAACAACCGAAATCGAGTGTGGCGATTTATCCAGTATTGGGACAAAAACCCGTGGAAAGGATATTAGCAGCTTTCTCAATGATGATGAGTTTTAAAGGAGGGTGATCAATATAGATTTAAAAAAGTATCCTGAAGAACTGATTAAAGGTCGAGATAGCGCAGAAGCCACATTCGTTTTTTGTTTATGGAAACAGCCTGACTTATATGATGATTTTCAACGTGTAAATGCAAATGAAGATCAGACATTAAAAACAGATGATGGTGTTTTCTATTTTTCACTTGGGCGGCAGATGTTCAATCAAGGCTTTAAATCTTTTGACAATGTAACTATATATACATTTTTAGAAGGTAAGCCAACAGTCAAAAAGCATTTCGATGAACTTGGTGGTTATGCTACAGTAAGTGAACTTTGTTCTTTAGTTAATCCTGAAAATGTCGATGCTTATTATGACAAAGTTGCAAAGATGAACACGCTTATGACTTTGTACGATAAAGGGTTTCCTGTATTGGACAATGTTGATCGTTTCTCTAAAATGACAAATCAAGAGGTGTATGATTATTTTGATTACATTTTAAATAGTGTAAGCATTAAAAACACACACGATATTGAAATTGAAACATTGGAGATTGATGAGAAATTTCTTACTGAATGTAATGACGGATCAGCGCAGGGCATTAGTTATGGTGCGCATTGTCCTATCTTAAATTACTTAACGCTTGGTACTCCGCTTGGCGATATGTATATGTTTGCTGGTCATAGTGGTGTTGGTAAGACTTCATTTGTATTTGAAAATATGATTCTTCCAATGACTGAGGATGGTACAAAATGCGCTGTAATCAGTAATGAACAACGTTCAAAGGATTTTAAGCAACTCCTACTTGTACATATACTTACTGCTGAATTAGATTATTGGGGGCTGACCCGAAAGAAGCTGAAGATGGGAAAGTTCACTAAGGAACAATGGGAAATGCTTCGCAAAGCTAAAGCAATTTCTAAAGAAAAGTATTCTAATATTCAGTTTGTTAAATTGTTTGATAATGATATGAACAAGGTTAAGCGCATTATTAAGAAGCTGGCGAAACTTGGTTATCAAGTGGTTATGTTTGATACTATGAAATCTGAAGATGAAATTGATGAATCCATGTGGCAGCAGCTTTTGATTCATAGTCGTAAACTGTTTCAGATTACCAGCCGTGAAAATATTTCATTGATCTGTACATATCAGCTTGCCTTACATACTTTAAATAAACGATATTTGGATGCCAGTTGTCTTTCTAACGCCAAGCAAATTAAGGAAGTCTTTTCTGAAATGGTTTATGCAAGACCATTGTGGGATGATGAATTTCCGGGAGCAAAATTTGATGTAAAACCATATCAACTGAAAAAGGATGAGAGCGGTAAATATACCAACGTGCGCAAGCTAATTCCATTAGACCCGGAAAAGAAATATATTGTGGCATTTCTTGATAAGACCAGAAACGATGATGATAAAATTCAAGTTCTTTATGAATTTAATGGTCGTTTCAATCGTTGGAAGGAAATCGGATATTGTTCGGTGTTTAATGAACATAAATAAGGAGGATTAATGACATATCGTGAGTCTTTAGAAAAAGAGAAAATTACACTAAATGGAAATGACTATGTACCTCTGGAGAAGGTAAAAGAAATTCTGGATGAAATAGAGAATGAGTTGGGCGTTATTCCAAATTTGTTAAAATTATTGTATTAGAAAGAAGGATGTAAAATGAAGAATTTTAAGCCTATTTTGATTGGTATTGCCGTTGTTGTGGCTGCAATTTTGCTGTTTGTTTTTGCGTTTCAAGGGGTTCAGAATAAAGCTATTTCTCTTGAGGAACAGATTAATACGGCACAGTCAGAGATTAAGGTGCAAGAGAAGCGCAGGGCTGATTTGATTCCCAATCTGGTTGATTGTGTTAAGGCATACGATGAGCATGAGTATCAGACACTTATGGGTGTGATTGGACAGCGTGGTAGTTCTTCAGATGAGAGTGTGCAAGAAATTCGGACTATGATTCAGGCCGTGGCGGAGGCATATCCTGATCTAAAGAGTAGTGACAATTATAAGGAACTGATGAACGAACTTGCCACTACAGAGAATTTGATTGCAAATTATCGTAGCAATTTTAATACATGGGTAAAGAACTATAATCAGTATGTTCGGAAGTTCCCTAATAAGCAGATTTTGAGTATGCTTGGGTATCAGCTTATGGATTATACATATCTTGATTACAATGTTTCTTCTGATGCTCCAACTAATCTTTTTGACTAAAGGTAAGCAATATGAAAATCACAAAGCGGGAAGTTATTTTTAGTATTGCGTTAATTTGCATTATGCTTGTTATTGGTATTGTTATCTCGGACAAAATCAATGATAGTTTAATGGAGCAATACCAGAAATATAATACTGCGCTTCGGATTAACGATGATCCAGAATTGTTCAAATATGGTATGCGTACAAATGTTGGTAATGCGTTTGTACATGGCGATCTGGTTGCGGTTGATCCTGTTTCCTATCCTGAAGTAGATGGGTTATATGGTTCTATGACTAAGGTTACTGAACGTTATACAATGCACACACGGACAGTAACAAAGACAAGAACTGTTAATGGTAAAACACAAACTTATACTGAAGTAGAAACATATTGGACATGGGATACTATTGATAGGGATTATCGTAATGCAACTACAATTTCATATCTTGGTGTAGAATTTCCATATGGAACTATTGAGTATTTCCCAGAGAACTATATTACGACAATTAAACTTTCATCACATTTGAGAGATAAGTATTATGGTTCAGATATTTCATATACAGGCACATTGTTTGCGAATTTAAGTGACAACACAATTTCTCAAACTTCATTTTATAATGATATGCCAATAGATAAAACAATCGAATATCTGGAATCAAAAGTTCAACTGGTTATCTTTTGGGTGTTCTGGATTATTTTGATTGACGTTGCTACATATGGATTCTACTATTTGGACAATAAGTGGCTTGAGGGATAATTGGTTGTAGATTGAAAGGAGGGCGGTATTATAGTAAATGCACTATCGCTGTCCAATTACTTATCTAACAATTTAGATGCCTGTATCGTCCTCCTTGAATCTATGGACTATACGCAGATTACATATAGAAGTAAACAAAATGAATTGCGTTTTAGCCGTGAGGATGGGCATAATCCAACAGCAATGCGATTGAAACTTGATACCTTAAAGTTTGATGGGTTTTCTATAAATGAACATGGCAATCTGTATTCACTTGTAATGAAAACAAAAAAATTGTCATTTCCAAAAGCATTAAGATATGTCGCAGAAACTCTTGGCCTTGAAAAAAGCCAGTTTAGTCAAAAAATTAGGTATCCATTTGGCGGATTTTATAAAGGTCTAATGAAGGAAATTCAAGAACCAGAATATTCAATGACTACATATGATGAATCTATTCTTGATGAGTACGCTAATAAATTTAATCTGATGTTCTTTAAAGATGGAATTAATTTTCAGACGCAAAAGCATTTCAATGTAGGATTTGATTTGGAGTCATTAAGAATTACCGTTCCTGAGTACACTTTAGATGGTAAGCTATGTGGGATCATGGGAAGGTTGAATGATAGTAGGTGTTCAAAAGATGAACGCTGGTTGCCAATCATTCCATGCTCCCGCAGCCTTACCCTTTATGGATACCATCACAACTATGAATCCATCCAGCAAAAGAATATTGTTGTTGTAGGTGAATCAGAAAAATTTGTACAGCAGCTTCATTCTATGGGCAGCTATGTAGGATTGGCTACTTGTGGATGCGATGTAAGCGATATTCAAGCAAAACATTTAAAAGCCCTGATGACTTCAAAAATTATTCTGGCCTATGATGAGGGCTTAGAAGAAGAACAGATAAGATTACAGGCTCAAAAATTGCTTTTAGATAATGCAGTATTTCATAATCATGTTGGTTACGTGTTCGATAGAGAGAATTTGATCTTGCCCAAGGGAAGTAAAGCAAGCCCATCTGATTTAGGGAAGGGAGCATTTACCGAACTTATTAAGAACTATGTTGTATGGTTATAACTACTTAATCAATAAAAGAGAGGTATATTATGGCGAAACGAGATAAAGACCCACGACTTCAAGCATTGTTTGATGCTAATAAGAATGTATATAGCATTTCAAAATGTAATACAATCGAGGAATGTTTATATGAAACATTTAGATCATATATCAAACATGACAAAGGTACAAATGGAATCTATGGTGTATTGGGAACCAAAATTCACGATAAACTGGAGGAAATTATTAAAGGGGAGGCAACAGTAGATGAATTGCCTGAAACTTTAAATCAAGAATTGTTGGATTTAGATTTGATTGGGTTAGAGTTCCCCAAGGACTTTAAGGGTAACGATACTATTCGTAATAATTGGATTGCTGATATGAAGCATTTTTGTCAGACGTTCCAGCCTCCAAAGGGTGTATTTAAGACTGAGGAATTAGTTATCTATCCGCTTTCAGATGATCGTTATGTACAGGGCTATATTGACTTGATTCGTGAAAATTCGGATGGAACAATTTCGATTTATGATTGGAAAACATCTACTGACTTTAAGGCCGCTGAACTGGTACATCATGGACGGCAGCTTGTATTCTATGCTCTGGCAAAAGAAGCTGAAGGATTCAAAGTTCGTGACGTATCATGGATTATGTTGAAATACTGTGAAGTCAGCTTTATGGGTAAGAAGCGTTCCAATTCTAAAAATAAAACTGAAATTGTTAAAGTTCTGAACCGTGGCAAATTGGTTTATGAACTCAAGGATCATATTCAGTGTGATCTTGAGGAACTTGGATATGATGAACTTGATATTGAGATCATGTACAAGAATGCTTTGCAAGCAAATTCTTTGGATGTGCTGCCGCTGGAAGTACGTGAGCGGTATACGATCAAGCCTTATGTGCGCCAGTATAGTATTACCGATGAACTGCGGCAGGAAACGATTGACTATCTAAACCGTATGGCTGATTTGTTTGAATCTCTGGATCAAGACGATGAGAGTCAATGGCCTCCCCGTCAGTTTACACGGATTAATGGAAATGGTAATGAGGTTGAGGATACATTCTTTTGTAATAACTTGTGCAATTTCCGTAATACGTGTGTTCATGTTAAGCGGTTTAATGACCAATGGGCTTTACGAAAACTGGATAAGGATGAGGATGCTAATTTGTTTTAATAAGGAAATGGTAAAGAAATATGAAACTTGTAAATGCAAAACTATATGAGGAACAAATCAAACGTAAAATGTGGGAGATTTGGTATGATGAAAAATACCAATATTATTTCGGTGGTAGCTGGCGCAACGATTTTTCTCTCGCAGACAATAACGGTGACTACCAGAAACGTGCATTTGCTGTACTAAATAAAGACGTTGAATTGATTGGTTATATCAGCTATTCAGTTGATAATGAGTTGCGTATTGCGCAATGGTTTGGCGCAATTAATTTCAGTAATGATAAATTCACATTTGGCAAAGCACTTCGACAGGTTATTACAGATTGTTTTCTTAAATTCGGCATGGAAGTTGTTGAATGGAATGTAATTTGTGGTAATCCCATTGAATCAAGTTATGACAAAATGTGTGAAAAGCTGGGTGGTCATATTGTTGGAATTAGACACCGTAGGGCTTTAGATTTGGCTGGCAATGTACATGATGATAAAACCTATGAAATACTTCGTGAAGATTTTTTGAAAGCACTAAAAGGTTGACTTATGAAATGTTCTTATTGTGAAGTTGATACTAATGATTTTGTTCAGATGAATCAAACTGTTGGATATAGTGGCATTGAAATTGCTATAAATAGGCAAGGAATGTTAAGAGCAAGAATATTTGATACTTATAACAATTTAATTAGCCAAGATATTGTAGAAATACATCATTGCCCGTTATGTGGAAAACGATTTATGAAAGGTTAATTTTATGAGGTATAAATTTTGGTTTAAAGTTGATATTCCCGATAATAAAGCATCTGATGAAGTTCTTCAAAAGCTGTTTCAAGATGTAGCTAATGCTATTCAACCAGTCTGTTCATTTGATGATGAGGATTGGGATTTTGGTGTAGATCATGAATAGCTTTCAAAAATTAGCTTGGTGGTGATAAAGTGCGACTAATTATTGCTGGAGGGAGAGATTTTAACAATTATAGTTTGTTAAAAGAAACTGTAAATAAGTTTTTGACAGATTATAATGATGAACCTTGCATTATTTGTGGCAAAGCAAAAGGTGCAGACACACTCGGAGAAAGATTTGCAAAAGAGCAAGGTTATAAAATCAAGTATTTTCCTGCTGATTGGAATACGTATGGTAAATCTGCTGGATTCGTTCGCAATATAGAAATGGCTGAAAACGCAACTGCCTTGATTGCATTTTGGGATGGAAAAAGTTCTGGAACAAAGCACATGATTGAAACAGCTAAAAAATATAATTTAAAAATTTTGATACAGAGGTATTAATATGTGGTTATATAGAAAAATTCTTATGTCTGATTGGGAGTGGCTTCAACGAGCAACTACTATTGAAAATGATGGGTTTTATATTCGATACAAAGTGTTTGGAATTACAGTTGCGAAACATGAGGCGGTGAGATATTAATTTGTTTGGTAAATATAAAGTTGCACATTTGCTTGGGATTACAAGAGAACACGAGCACAATTTCGCAAGGTTGAAATTGAATTAACAAAACAAGGTTACATATGTTTTGCTCCAGCAATATATTGCTTTGAAACATATAAACAGCATCCAGAGTTGTTAGACGATATGTGTTATGAGAAGCTGTTAGTTTGTGATTTTTGCGTTGTTGTAACACCTGAACATATTGGCAAATCTACATCAAATCGTATTCGTCAAGCTATTTCTATGAACAAACCTGTTTATGTATGAGAAAATGATGGTTTAAATGGAATTATTAAAGGTGAAAAAGATTTAAACAGATATACAAATTATAAGGGAGGGTAAATTATGCCCGGAGATTGGACACTTGGTTTGGATTGGCCTACGTGTAGTATTGATCATCAAAAATGTCCAAGTTATTTTTCAAGATGTGATTTATGCGAAAAGAACAAGAATTTAGAAAGTGATAAAGATAAAGAAGGGAATGAGTAAATGCAAAATTATCATAGACATACATCATATAGCAATATTTACATTGCCGATTCTGCTGCTGTTAATGAGGACTATGCTAAACGTGCGGTGGAGTTAGGTCACAAAGTTATTTCCAGCGTAGAACATGGTTGGCAGGGATATTATTTTGAAACATTTGAATTGGCAAAAAAGTATGACTTAAAATTCATTTTTGGAGCCGAAGCATATTGGGTTAAGGATCGACACGAAAAGGATCGTACCAATGGACACATCATTTTGCTGGCTAAAAATGAAAATGGACGGAGAGCAATTAATTCCATCCTTTCTACGGCAAATGAAGATGGCTATTACTTCCGTCCACGTGTTGATATGGAACTGTTACTGAGTCTACCAGCAGATGATGTAATGATAACAACGGCCTGTATTGCGTTCTGGCATTATGATGACATTGAAGATTTGCTTATTCAGCTACATAATCATTTCAAGAGTAATCTATTCCTTGAAATTCAGTATCATAATACAGACCCGCAAATTAACTTAAATAAGCGAATTTTGGCCTTGTCCGAGAAATACGGTATTGAAATGATTGTAGGAATGGATAGTCACTATATCTATCCAGAACAATCAAAAGAACGTGATTATATTCTTGCTGCAAAAAATGTTCACTATGACGATGAGCAAGGCTGGTATATGGATTATCCTGATGATGATACTACCATGCAACGATTTTTGGAGCAAGGTGTATTTACTAAAGGTCAGATTCAAAAGGCAATGGATAATACTGATCTGTTGCTGGAGTTTGATGATTATTCTGTGTTGTCAAATGGTGAGCCTAATCCGATTTTTTCAAAAGATATTAAACTGCCCACCTTGTATGATGGCAAACACGAAATTGATGGTAAATTATTGCCCAAGTTGACACAGGAAGAACGCAATAAGGAATATAGCAAACTGATTACAAGGCTTTTCAAGGAATATATGGAAAGTGTACCTCCAGAGCAATACGATGAATACTTTGAAGGTATTAAAACAGAAGTTCAGGTTATCAAAGACACCAATATGTCAGACTACTTTTTGATTGACTATTATATGGTGAAACGTGCAATCGAGATGGGTGGTGTTCTGACTAATTCTGGACGTGGTAGTTCAGTTGGTTACTTTACAAATACTCTCCTTGGATTCTCCAAAGTAGATCGTTTTCAAAGCCCTATTAAGTTGTATCCAGAGCGTTTTATCAGTAAGAGTCGTATTCTTGAAACGAAAAGCCTTCCTGATATTGATTTGAATTGGGGAACACCAGATATTGCAGCCGAGGCACAGGAGCAGATTCTTGGAAAGGATCATGCTTATCCTATGATTGCTTTTGGTACGTGCAAGAAAAAGAGCGCATTTAAACTCTATGCACGTGCGCAGAATATGGACTTTGACCTTGCCAATACTATTTCGGCACAGATTGAAAAGTATGATGAAGCCTTGAAATATGCGGATGATGATGAAAAGGACGATATTAACATCTACGATTATGTTGATGAGCAGTATCATTCCTACATTGATGCCAGTAAAAAGTATCAGGGCATTATCATGGATAAGAAGAAAGCACCTTGCGCCTATCTGCTATATAGTGGTAGCATCCGTGAAGAGATTGGCCTAATCAAATGTAAGAGTGAAACAACTAAAAAAGAATACATGACCGCCGTTATTGATGGAGCAATCGCAGAGAACTACAAGTTCTTGAAGAACGACATTTTAAAGGTTGATGTTGTTTTGCTTGTGGATATGATTTATAAGCGGATTGGTATTAAACCACATACTGTAAATGAACTGATGGAACTGGTGAAAAATGATCCATTGGTGTGGGATATTTACGCCAGCGGTTATACGATGGGAGTAAATCAGGTTGAGAAAGCATCTACAACAAGAAAGTCTATGAAATATCAGCCAAGAAACGTATCTGAGTTGTCAGCCTTTATCGCAGCTATTCGTCCAGCTTTTAAGTCAATGTATTCTAAACTTGAAAATCGTGAAGATTTTTCTTATGACATTCCTGCATTTGATAAGATTCTTCAAACGGAGGAACTTCCACAAAGTTTTATTCTGTATCAGGAGCAGACCATGAACACCTTGAACTATGCTGGATTTCCGATTGATGAGTGCTATGGTATTATCAAGGCCATTGCTAAGAAACATCCTGAAAAGGTTCGTCCTCTAAAAGAGCGATTTATCAACGGATTCAGAGATCGCATTATGGAGGAAGGTACACCAAAGGAAAAGGCCGAGGAAGATGCCGCAAGAGTTTGGCAGATCATTTCCGATTCCTGCGGATATGGGTTTAATTCAGCCCACGCATATTGCATGGCACTGGATAGCCTTTATAACGCATATTTGAAAGCACATTATCCTTATGAGTTTTATGAAGTCTTGCTTCAGACTTATTCTGATAAGGGCAAGAAAGATAAGGTTGCTGAACTTAAACAGGAAATGAGTCGTGCGTTCGGGATTATTGAGGGTGAGTATAAATTTGGATTAGATAACAGAAAATTTGTCGCCGATCCAGATCATCATACTATTTATCCTTCGCTACTGTCTATTAAAGGTCTTAGCCAAGGTTGCGCTAATGATTTATATACGCTTGGTAAAAAGCACTATAATTCGTTCTATGAGTTATGGAAAGACCTAAAGAAGAAAAAGAATTTAAATAGCGGCAAGATTAATACTCTGATTGAAATTGGATATTTTGATGATTTTGGTTCTATTGGCAAAATTAAGCGATTTGTTGAAATTCTTGATAAACTTTATGATCGTTCTCAGTTTAGCAAGTCTAATCCTCCTATGGAATTTATTAAGTACATTAAGAAGTATTCCGAAGAAACTGAAAAGCAGTATCGTAAATTCGATTTTGATTCTGCATTACATGAAATTTGGTATGACTTAGACGATGTTGATATTCCTTTGGGAGAGCGGTTGAAATATGAACTGGACAATATCGGTTACGTAAAAACCTGTATGCCTGATATGTCGCCAGATTATGCGTTTGTTCAGGCGTATGAGTGCAAGTATAAGAATCCTAAACTGACATTATATCGGCTGTGCGATGGTAGCACCGAAACCGTTAAGGTACGGCGTAAGAAATATGATGAAGCACCTATTAATGTGGGCGACATTATCAAAACTATGGAATGTTCCGAAGAAGGTCGCTGGTCAAAAGATTCAAATGGTGATTGGCAGCAGAGTCAAAGTGACAAGGAAAGTATTCTAAAGAAGTGGTCGTTTGTTCGAGAAACACCAAGGGAGAAATAAGTAAATGGAAGTAATTGATTTTTTAAAATCCGTCAGAAGGATTCGATCATTAAATAGAAATCCTGCTATTAGTGATGAAGATATAGAAAGTTTAATTAATCAAGTTGATATGGTTAAAGAAAATGAAAAGCAGAATCCATATCCAATACTTAATAGCAGACCAACACAATATATTCCTCAAGGATTACTTATGGTTCATGAAAGTCAAGCATGGGAAAATCATGGACAGTCTCTTTACCAATTAAAGCAAAGAGGTGGATTGAGTTGGGCAGAGGCTCTTGCTATTATTGAGGGCAAGAAATGGAGTGATGCTATTCAAGCTGAAAAAGAAGCAGAGTCTATTGTTAAAAAACTTGCTGAAGAATTTTTGAATGGAGGATAAATATGAAGAAAATTATTACATTAATGATTACGTTGGTTTTATGTGCAAGCCTTTGTGCTTGTGGGACAAAGGCTGGATTAAAGAACTACGAAACAACTTCTGGATTAATTGCAATTACAGGCCAAAGCAACTTGTATTACGATAGTAACACGAAGATTGTATATTTTATTTTTAATGAATATTTAAGTTATCAAGGCTATGGCTATATGTCACCATATTATGCGTCCAATGGCCTCCCATATCGTTATGATGCAAATAATCAGACATTGATTGAAATTGATGGTGGTGAATTTAGTGGCTAATCTTACTAAATATGAACAGGAAACCATTATCAATTATAATAATGAAGAAAAGACAGCTTCTATCTTTACTTATGACAAATCTCTTATAAGAAAGTTGGATAAGAGATTATCAGAATATCCAGATATTAAGGTAGTTCGTAGGGGGGATGATTGGGCTGAATATAGCTTGCCTAAGAAATGGATAAAGGTTGGATTCCCAAGACAATTATCTGATGAACAAAGGGCAGAAATGGCAAATAGGATGAAAGCAGCAAGGGACGGCATAAATGCGGACTAATTGGAGGTGCTTTTAGAAAATATGCTTGATTTATACAAGTACACTGATAAGGAAATAGATCAGCTTGTTAAGTCTATTGTGATTCTTACTGATACCAGAGAACAGAAAAATCAACATATTCTTGATTGGTTGGATAAAAAGAAAATTCCTCATAAGACAAAGGCTCTGCCAAATGGCGATTACAGTTTCTATGTTCCTGCCAATCCCGACCTAAACATTGATAGAGATTTGTTTTTTGATAAAGAAATTATGGTTGAACGTAAGGGGTCATTGGAAGAACTTAGCGGCAACTTTTCACAGCAGCGGGCAAGATTTGAAGAAGAAATGGCTACATATCCCGGTGTAAAGTATCTACTAATCGAGAATGCTAAGTATCAAGATATTATTACGGGGAAATATGATACTAAGTTTTCAGCCAAAGCCTATCTTGCCAGCTTACATACCTTCAATCATAGGTATGGCCTCCAGATGATGTTCATGCCTGATCCACAGTATTCCGGGTATTTTCTGTATGGTGTATTTACATATTTTTTGAAACAAATTTTAAGATAGGTCTTGACAATAACGGTATATTCAATTATAATAAATGGTGAACAGGTGTAGTGGCCTGTTCATCGCAAAATAAAATAACGGGAAAGGCAATAATAAATGGATATTAACAATCAAAAAGAACTTACAGATAAGTTGAATCAATATCGTGATGCTTATTATAATAAATCTGATCCGTTGGTTTCTGATGCAGAATATGATGCTATGTTTGATAAGCTGAAACAAATGGAGCAAGAATCTGGAATTGTTTTAAGCAATTCTCCAACCAGAACTGTTGGTTATGAGGTCAAAAGTAAGCTGATAAAAGTAAAGCATGATATTCCGCTGCTATCACTCGATAAAACCAAGGATACAAGCGATCTCATTAAATTTATTAAGGCCAATCCGTGTTTAATGATGTTTAAATATGATGGCCTAACAGTCGAATTGATTTATAATGATGGGCATTTGATTCAAGCATCCACACGGGGCGATGGCTATGTCGGAGAGGATATTACTCATAATGCAAAAACATTTAAGAATATTCCTTTGTCAATTCCGTATCAAGGCTTTTTACGTGTAGTTGGCGAAGCAATTATTCATAAGAAAGATTTTGAAACCATTAATGATAATCTTCCTGCTGGGGAAAAGCCATATGCCAATGCTCGTAATCTTGTATCTGGATCAGTTAGACAGTTGGATAATAAAGTGTGTGAAAAGCGTAATGTCTATTTTATGCTTTGGGATGTTTTGGAAGGTCTGGATGACGAATGTATTAATTACCGATATGAAAAGCTGATGTATTGTGCCAATATTGGTTTTGTAAATCCCCATATGATTATTTACAAAACTGTACCAGAAAGTCAGCAGCTTGAATGTGATATTAATACCCTGAAACAACAGGCAATCAACATGGGCATTCCTATTGATGGACTCGTTGTAAAATACGATAGTATTGAGTTTTCGCAGCAAAAAGGAGGTACTTCACATCATAATAATGATGGAATTGCTTTTAAATTTGAGGATGAAAAAGAAAAGACTATTCTCCGTGAAGTTGAATGGTCACTTGGCAGAACGGGCCAGCTTACACCTGTAGCAATTTTTGATCCCGTAGAACTGGAAGGTACTGTGATTTCCAGAGCCAGCGTACATAATTTGAGTTATTTGGCAGATTATGATTTAAATATTGGTGATGAGATTGAGGTTTATAAGGCCAATATGATTATTCCTCAAATTTTTAAGAATCTTTCTGCTGACGTTCGCAAGGAAAAGAAAGGCGTACAATATCCAGCAACGTGCCCTTGTTGTGGGCAACCTGTTAAAGTTGAACACGTTAATAATACTGATACGGTTTATTGTGTCAATCCTCATTGCGAGGGAAAGAAACTTAGTGCTTTTGAACACTTTGTAAGTAAACCAGCAATGAATATTGATGGACTGTCTGAAGCTACATTAAGTCGTTTTATTGAACGTGGATGGCTAAATACATTTGCAGATATTTACCAGCTTGATCAGCATAAAGCTGACATTGTTCGGATGGATGGATTTGGTACTGCGTCTTATAACAAGCTATGGAAAGCCATTGAAAATTCTCGAAAGGTTTCTTTTGATAAATTCCTTGTTGCTCTTGGTATCCCGAACATTGGTAAGACCGCAGCTAAAGCTATTTCTCAATATTGTCAAGGCAATGTTCAGTATTTTGAATATTTGCTTAGTCAGGATTTTGATTGGACAACACTCGAAGATTTTGGTCAAGTAATGTCTGAGAGTATTAAGCAATGGTTTAAAGATACCATTAATACAAGAGCATATGTAGAGTTGTTAAATCTGATTCAAATTCAGCAATCAGAAATGAAAGAAACTCAAGAATCTGTTTTTACAAATAAAACAGTTGTTGTTACTGGTACACTTCAACTTTTCACACGAGATAGTATCACAGCCAAATTGGAGGAACTTGGTGCGAAGGTTTCTGGTTCTGTATCAAAAAAGACTGATTATTTGATTGCTGGTGAAAAAGCAGGATCAAAACTTTCAAAGGCTCAACAGTGTGGAGTAACAATTTTGACTGAAGATGATTTTTTGAAGATGGTATCTTAAATTCTAAACAAGAAACGGGACGTGCATAAACACGTCCCATCTCAAAAGTCATTCTTCGGTTTTAGCTGCCTTCTTGCTAATTGCCTTTTCAAGCAAAGCATCAATTTCTTCATCCGTCAATCCTGCGTCCTTGGCCTTGGTAATAAGCAACTTGGTTTTTGCTGCCTTAGAGACACGAGGTTTAGGATTCTGAATTGATTCCTTCTTTTGCTCCAGCTTTTTAATAGCTTCTTTGTGAGCGTTGATTTTAGTATCAATTTCTGCGATACGTTCTTCAGCAGGGCGGCGAATCAGTTTCCGCTTTTCAGTAGTTTCAGCCATAGGTATCAACTCCTTTGTTTGATTTGGCAAAGTTATTATAACACATGAAAATCGTATTGTAAACATGAAAGGTGAAATTAATGGGAAATTATATTTATACGAATAAGGACTTGATTAAAATGCAGTCTCGTCCTTTCAGTACAAAACTTCAAGTTACAACTGCAAAGTTTCTTGAGTTTTGCCAAAAGACTGACTATAATGTTTCCCTCTCATTTTCGGGGGGGGCAGATAGTTCAGTTTTGTTAGATATGTTTGCGAAGTTTTGGTCATTGCATCGTGAGCAGCACAATGACAAACCATTAACAGTGATTTATGCTAATACAAGTAATGAATTTGCATCAATGCCAAAACACGTTCAATTTTTTTGTGAATATATTGAGCAGAAGTATGATATAAAAATTGATTTACATATTGTACGAAGTAAAACTACTTTTTTTGATGTGGTAAAAACAGAAGGGTATCCAGTAGCCAGCAAAAAGATTGCTCGTATGATCCGTGATGTTAGAGATTATTTTACAGAGCATGATATTAAATATTCTGATATTGAACCACATTTAGATCAAGGCGTATCTACCGCTGATTATTTGAGAACATTACATTTTCCAGCAACAATTATTTTGCGTTTATCTGGATATACGAGAGAGAATCATATATGTAAAACGTGGTCTATTCCGAAAAAATGGAGATTTTTAATTGACGCTCCATTTCCAATAAGTGAACATTGTTGTGATATTTTGAAAAAGCAACCTATTAAATTGGTACAGAAAGAAGTTCAGGCCAATCCGATTTATGGAACTTTAGCTGAAGATAGTCAAATGCGTAAGGATGCTTATTTAAAAACGGGATGTAATGCTTTTAAAAATGGGCATGGTAAATCTACACCTATGGGGTTTTGGACACGGCAAGATGTTCTTCGATACCTTCATGATTACAATATTCCTATTGCTCCACCTTACGGAAACATAATTAAATTAGAAAATGGGCAGTTTGAATTTACAGGAGAACATAACACTGGTTGCAAACTATGTTTGTTTGGTTGTCATTTGGAGCATGAGCCAAATAGAATTCAGCGATTGGCTACGATTGAACCGAACACATATAAATTTGTAATGAAAAGCAGAGAAGAAGGAGGTCTTGGTTATCGTGAAGTGATGGACTATTTAGGTATACCATATGAAACATCAAACAATGAAATATAAGAAAGGAAATAAAAAATGAATCGCAAGCAAAAGCAAAATGAGCAGAAGCCAAAGGGCGAAAATAAACTGTGCTGCATGGAGTGTGGATCGTCCCGTGGTACATTACATAAGATTAAACTTTCTAATGGCAAGCGAGGTTATCTTTGCGGATTCTGCTTTGATGCTTACCGAGAGCAAGATAATTAATTTTCGGCATATAACGATATAATCAATAACGCAAGGAGGAATTGCATGAAAATTGTTTCACCCAGTTTTGAAATTATTACCCCGATTGATAGTGCAGAAATTCTCAAGATGATTGAGGAAGTTGGGCGCACCTGTTATAAAAGTGAAGATAAAATTACAGATGATTCTTGTATTAATTTTGTACAACGCATTATTAATAGTGGGCATGAAGCAGTAATTGAACATTACAACATTACAGTTCGACTTACAAATGATCGTGGTGTTTCTCATGAAGAAGTACGTCATCGTATTGCCAGCTATGCACAGGAAAGTACACGCTATTGTAATTATTCCAAAGATAAGTTTGGTAATGAAATTACATATATCGACATTAAAGGTGGTATGAAACTTGATCCCAAGGTCAGCCAGCTTAGTGCAAATGCCTTTGCTGCAATTTATGATGAATGGGTTCATGCTTGTATTGATGCAGAAAATCATTATAACCGAATGATTGAACTTGGTGCAACACCACAAATTGCACGTTCTGTTCTTAATAATTCTACAAAGACAGAAATTTGTATCACAATGAATCTTCGTGAGTGGCGACATTTCTTCCGTCTGCGCACATCTCCCGCAGCGCATCCACAAATGCGTGAGATTGCAATTCAGCTTTTGATTGCCTTTAAGATGATGATTCCAGTTGTTTTTGATGACATTTATCAGGAGTATTTGGAGAGTGCCAAGAAGAAGTAACAGAATCATTGATTGTGGTGATTACTGTAAAATTGAATTGTATTATCCACATTCTAATTCTGTTTGCGATTATGCACTGATTTCAAAATCTGATTTAACACTTGCAAAGCAAATCTATTGGCGAAAAACAGAATATGGATACGCCAGAGGCAAGAATCCAATAACTCGAAAAGACATTTTTCTCCATAAGTACATAACACAAACATCAAAAGAAACAGTAATAGACCATATTAATCGAAACAAGTTAGATTGTAGGCGTGAAAATATGCGCATTGCAGATAGTCAAATTAATTCTTTGAATCGCAATGCGCCACGCAATTCAACTACTGGATATAAAGGCGTTACTTTTGATTACAGAACAGGGAAATTTAGAGCATATGTAAAAATTGATAGAAAACAAATTAATCTTGGCCTTTTTGATACTGCTGAATTGGCATATCAAGAAAGAGAAATCTATGAACAATCACTTATGACAATTATGACTATGAAATGTAAGGGGGTTTGATATGAAAGTAATTTGTATTTCTGGCAAGGCTCGTCATGGTAAAGATACTTTAGCGGGTATTTTAAAGAATCATCTGGAGGATCAAGGCAATCGTGTTTTGATAGCACATTTTGGTGATCTGGTTAAATACATTTGCGAAAAATTTTTTGATTGGGATGAGCAGAAAGATGAAAGGGGGCGAACACTTCTTCAGTATGTCGGTACAGATGTAGTAAGAACACAGGAGCCTAATTTCTGGACAGATTTTATTAAAAAGGTTTTAACATTGTTCCCTGATGAATGGGATTATGTTTTAATCCCTGATTGTCGTTTCCCAAATGAAATTGAATGTTTTAAAGACGGAGGATTTGACGCACATCTTGTAAGGATTACACGTCCGAATTGCGATTCTGGCCTCACAGAACAGCAGCTACAGCATCCCTCTGAAACAGCAATGGATGATTACCATGCAGATTGTTACATCATTAATGATTCTACACTGTACAATCTTGAAGTTCAGGTTCCAGAAATTCTAAAAGCTATTGGAGGCTAAGATGACAGATAAAAAGATTGTCCTATGTGATGCAGATGATACCATTGAAAACCTTTGCGAGACATGGGTTAATTATCTGAACAATCAATATGGAACAAAGGTCTTAGCTGAAAATGTTGTTGATTGGGATGTAAGCAAATTCTTCCCTGAATTAACCAAGGATCAAGTTTATGCTCCTATATATGATAAAGATTTTTGGAAACTCATTCTTCCGATTGAAGGCTGCTATCAGGTTCTCAATGAAATTAATAATAGACACAGTTTGTATATTGTGACAGCTACAAATTATCAGACTTGTGACACAAAAATTGAACGTATTATTGTTGATCTATTTCCATTTCTTCAATGGTCACAGTTTATTATTGCATCTAAAAAGCAACTTATATATGGTGATTATTTAATTGATGATGGAGTACATAATTTTGGTGGAGGTCATTATAAAGGAATTTTGTTTGATCGTCCACATAATCGTTTGTTTGACGATAAGGCTGCTGGCCTAACCCGTGTACATACATGGGATGAAATAGGTAATATTTTATTGTAGGTAAAGGAGTGGTTCAATGGTTGTAATTAAGCGTGATGGTAGGGAAGTCGAATTTGATAAGCGAAAAATTAGTAATGCAGTTTTGAAGGCAATTATTGAAGTTGATGGTAAGAGTACACTTGATACAGAAAGAATTGCTTATGACATTGCTGATCGGATTGAGGAAAAGAGCAAAGATACTGCTTTGACTGTTGAGCAAATTCAAGATATGGTTGAAGTTCAACTTATGCTTAGTTATCGTAAAGACATTGCAAAAGCCTATATTCTCTATCGTAATGAGCGTACAAAAATCCGTGACAGAAATAGTACCCTTATCAAAAACATTATGGTAAGGGCTGATTCAAAGGTTAATTATCGGTCTAATGCAAATGTTGATGAATCTTCATTTTCTGGACGTGAAAAAGAGGCTTCTGCTGATATTGGCAAAATGATTGCCTTAGATTTTGATGGTTTGTCTCATGATGTTGCTGAAGCACATAAATCAATGCTGGTATATCAGCATGATCTTGAAAAGGCTATTTATGGTATTCATAATTGTCTTAATCTTAATTTCCAAGAAATTTTTAATTATGGATTTCGTACTCGCAACGGTGATGTGCGTCCTCCCACAAGTTTCAGTACAGCTTGTCAGCTTGTGGCTGTAGCTTTCCAGTGTCAGAGTCAAGTACAATTCGGCGGTGTAGGTAGTATTCATTTGGATTATGACCTTGCTCCGTTTGTCATAAAAAGTTTCTTTAAGCATTATGCTGATGGTCTGAAATATCTTCACCATAATACCGATGAAGAGGCTAATAATTTTATTTCTAATTGTATTGATGAAGGTATTGGCATTAATGATATGGAATTGATAAACGATGATAGACAAGATGTATATAACTATGCTATGGATATGCTGGAGCGTGAAGGCAAGCAAGCAGCACAAGGACTTTATCATAATCTGAATACACTTGAATCCAGACAGGGTTCACAAGTTCCTTTTACCAGTATCAATCTTGGACGTGATACAAGTACAGAGGGGAGGCTTGTAACTAAGTGGATTATGGAGGCCAGCATTGACGGCATTGGACAGCATCATCTTACAAGTATTTTCCCCATTAGTATCTTCCAATATAAGCAAGGTACTAACGCTAATGTTGGCGATCCTAACTATGATATGAAGCAGCTTGCCCTTGAATCTATGAGTAAGCGTATTTATCCTAACTGGTGCAACTGTGACTGGACACAGGCACATGAAGATGAGAACAATCCAGATACATTCTTTGCCACAATGGGATGCCGTACATTGATTGGCTATGACCGTCATGGGCTTGGGTATATTCGTCAGGGTAGGGGTAATAATGTCCCCAATACAATCATTCTTCCAAAGTTAGGTATTGAATTTGGTATCTGTCTTGGTAAGCGTAATAAGCCTGATCTGGATGGATTCTGGAAGGCTTTTGAGGAAACTTTACAGTTGACAGAGCGTGGATTGCTGGAGCGTTTTGAAATTATGGTACGGCAATCTCCTAAGTCAGCCCCATTCATGTATCAGAATAATACCATTCAAGATGCAAGGAATTGTGAAAAGGATGTATTTAACGCCCTGAAGCATAATACGTTAGCGATTGGTTATCTTGGCATTGCTGAGATGTGTCAAGCCCTTTTCGGTAAGAATCATGTTCATGATGCAGATGTTCATGCTTTTGCATTGTCTGTTGTTAAACGTATCAATGAATATGCCGCTGAAGCATCTGAACGCAATAATCTTAATTTCTCTTGCTATGCCACACCAGCAGAGGGACTTTGCCGTACAGCACTGGTTGGCCTTCGTAATCAGTATGGGATTATTGAAAACGTTACATCACATGAGTATTTGACTAATTCTCATCATGTTCCTGTATGGGAAAAGGTTTCTATTCAGCAGAAATTGGAATGTGAGGCTCCGTTCTGTAAATATCCCACTGGTGGTTGTATTACTTACGTTGAATTGGATAGCACTTTTGTAAAAAATACAAAAGCTGTTGAGGATATTATTGACTATGCGTTTAAGACCTTGGACATTCCGTATTTGGCCTTTAACTTCCCGATTGACAGTTGCTTAGATTGCGGTTATCAGGGCGAGTTCAATGATAAGTGTCCTCAGTGTGGTAGCGAAAATATCCAGCAGCTTCGCCGTGTCACAGGGTATCTTACAACTGACTATCGTAATTTTAACGATGGTAAGCAGCGTGAAGTGCTTGAGCGTGAAAAGCAAAGCAACTATACTCCACAAGTTGCTTCTGATCAGAAATGAATAACTGGCGGTACGCTGGGATTGAATATGACGATGTAGCAAACGGTATTGGTTTGGGGGCAGTATTCTTTACTCAAGGTTGCCCCCACCATTGTCCCGAATGTCAAAATCCTCAAACGTGGAGTATGGATGGTGGCATGAAATTTACTGATGCAGTATTCGATCAACTAATACAGTATTACTATGATATTCCGTATGCCAGCAGACTTACGCTTTCTGGTGGTGATCCTTTAGCAAACCCCGAATTGACTTATCAAATTATTTTCAAATTTAAAACTCTTTTTCCTCATAAAACAGTTTGGTTATATACAGGTTATAATTTTGAAGATGTTGCTTTTAATATTCCTACAACAGAAACAGAACAGCTAATTCAAAAGATTATCAAACTGTGTGATGTAATAATTGATGGTGAATTTGAAATTGATAAGCGTGATATAAGTCTACAGTTTATGGGTTCAAGTAATCAGCGCATTATTAATGTACCTAAATCTTTAAAAGAAAAAGAAATAGTTGTATGGAAGGAGAATTAATTTGACACTAAAAGATTTTAATTCTAAACCATTGTCGGAAATTATTGAGCAGATGGACATGGTTGATTTGAAGATTCATTCGGATAATAATGGCACAATCAATAGTATTGAAATTAAATATGCTGATCCATCCAGTCCTGAAAGTAAGATTGGAAAGAGGTAAAAATAAAATACACAACAGAAAATCTAACGATAAGAATTAGGGAGGATAATTAATGCTTGTTGTAAATCTTTTCGGTGCGCCCGGAGCAGGAAAGTCTACTGGTGCAGCATATATTTTTTCACAACTGAAACTTGCTGGTATCAATGCAGAATTGGTCACAGAATTTGCTAAAGACAAGGTGTGGGAGGAAAGCAAAGCCGTATTCCAAAATCAAGCATATATCTTTGGTAAGCAGTATTTCCGCATTAGTCGTGTTCAGGATAAGGTAGATGTAGTTATTACCGATTCTCCTATTCTGCTGTCGCCATTCTACACTGATGATCCTGTGCTGGGTGATGAATTTGATAAGTTGGTTACTAAGGTATTCAATTCATATGATTCCTTTAACGCATTTATCAATCGTGTAAAGTCCTACAATGCTACTGGTAGATTCCAGACAGAGCAAGAGAGTGATGAACTGGCTAAGAAACTGTTGGCCTTTATTACTGAACATGGTATCGCTTGCAGACACTACGATGGTGATGTAAAGAGTTATGATGTGCTTGTATCTGATATTCTTACAAGGCTTAAATGTCCCGGAAGAAGTTATGGAACACGTTAATTACATAAAATAACGATATAATCAATAATAAAAAGGAGTTACTATGAGAACAAGTAAAAAGAACCCGTGTGAAGGTTGCCATTATTGGAGATATTTATACCCTTGTAATGCCTGTCACTATATGTACGTTACTGGACATAGCAGGGGATGTGAAGCTGGAGCGGGATGTACTCGTAGGAAACCAATGGACAGAGAAGAAATGAAAAAAGAAATTCCAGCACTTTTAAAAATAGGAGCGTATGAAAATGGAATTTATTGATTGTAAAGCAATCGCACAGAAATGGAAAGACGAAATAAAAGCAACTGGTGTAAAAGCTACTTTATATGTAATTTCGGCTGGCGACAATGCAGCGTCAGCCGCATATATCAAAGGTAAATTGAAAGACGCTGAAGAAATTGGGTTTGAATGTATTCACAGACATATTAATGCAGATAACCGAGAACAACTTCTTGCAAATTTAACACTTCTATTGAATGAACTTCAATATAGTATAAACGCTGATGGTGTAATTGTTCAGTTGCCATTGCCATTCGGAATTACATTCGATGATATTAAAATGTGGATGACAACCGAAAAGGATGTAGATGGATTCTTAGCCGACTCTCCGTTTGATCCATGTACACCAGATGGAATAGTACAAATGCTAAAAGAAATTAATGTTGATATTGATGGCAAACTTTGTGTTATTGCTGGTAGGAGTAACATTGTAGGCAAACCATTAGCAGAAATGATGATACATGAAAATGCAACAGTTGTTCTTTGCCATTCTCATACGCCAGCGGCACTTTTAGATCGGCTTGTACATGACGCAGATATTTTCGTTAGTGCAGTAGGTCAAAAAGATTTTATTGACAGCAGCAAATTTAAAGATGGTGCAGTTGTAATTGACGTTGGTATCAACCGAACTAATCAGGGGATTTGTGGTGACATAACTATCAATCCTAAATCAAACAAAATTCTTATCACACCAGTTCCCGGAGGTGTTGGCCTACTGACACGTGCAATGCTTATGAAGCATCTGTTAGCAGCTTATCAAAAATATCACATTTGGAGGCAAACACGATGAATAAATTTGAACTCATTTCTAAAACCGAGTATGACAAGGTAGTTTCTGAGGAATTTAATGCTAAGAACGGCGTAATTGGTTATCAGCCTTATGAACATCTTCGGACACCGCAGCGGGCGACTAAAGGAAGTGCTGGCTACGATTTCTTTTCACCAATCTCATTCAAATTAAAACCGGGGCAGACAATTAAAGTTCCTACTTGTGTAAAATGCTGTCTTAATCATGGTAATGTTCTTATGCTGTTTCCCCGTAGTAGTTTTGGATTTAAGTATAGGATGCAACTTGATAATACTGTTGGAATTGTAGATCAAGATTACTACAATAATGAATCTAACGAGGGACATATCTTTATCAAGATTACAAATGACAGCAAATCAGGAAAGACATTAGAAGTTAATGCTGGAACTCCTTTTGCTCAAGGAATTATCATGAGTTATGCAATTACAGAAGATGATAGTGTAGTTGCTACACGTACTGGCGGCATGGGAAGTACATCAAATAATTGATTGAGAATTTTATGAAATTTATCAAGAATTTACCGTGGGGAGCAATTACAGTTTTTATAATCGTCCCTATCATTGGCATATGCTTGATATGTTGGCATACGGCATGGGAACATGACTATTTTGGTGATGGCTCATGCCATGCCTGTCAAACTGGACATTATGAACTGTTTGATATTGAACATATAAGAAATGGCGGCGAATTTTATTATTACCGTTGTAATGAATGTCATGATATTGAAAGATATGAAAGTTATCAGGGAGAATAATAAAGATATGAAAATGAATCACAAATTTTACATATGGCTTATTGGAGTTATAATCGGTATAGGTATTTGTTGGCAATTACTTGAAATCCTGATCTATGGCGAAATTCAACCAAGAATTATTGATGATATTATTAGTTTTCTTTGGGTTGGAGCAATTTGCTTTGCTTATCATTTTAAGGAACTTGAACTAAAAAGAATGTTAAAGAGATATGATAAGGTCAAGATTGATGCTACTTGGTGGTTAAGAAAACCTATTCCATCAGAAATGATTTCAACTGGTTATATTGGTGATCATATTTGGATGCAATCTGAGAATGAATTTGGATTTAGGAGGAATAACACTGATGAATGATGCTGTTGAGATTATTGGTGGTGAAGGTATTGAATTAGCGTTTAAAGACCTAAATATAAATGCAAAATGCACATACAAAAGTAAGCAACTTCCATTCTATGCAGAGGTATGGGAAATTTCAGTGGATGACTTTAAAATGCTCTGCGATTATCCAGATGAAAAATGGAAAGAAGAATGGGGTTGGTGGCGGCAAGGTTATTGTGTTTATCACAACAATATTTATAACGATTATACCGTAAATGGCAAAATGATGTATGGATATGAGCCAGCAGAATATGAAGATTATGAACAAATACTATATGACAGTTTTTATAATTATCTTCGTTATGTTCATAATTTGAGTACATTTTATAATTTCTGCTACTTTGCTATCAGCCTTGCTGATGATAACAATATGAAAGTATCTGATTTTCTCAAAGAATATCAACCGTGATTGGAGGTGCAAATGGATATTAATGATGTAAAAATTGATTGGGAGGCATTGTTAAAAGCACATCAAGAATCAATACCAACGATTTCAATTCCTGAATGTTCACCCAAAATCCCATTTTGGGAAAGGTATACTTTATCAATAGAAGAAGCCGCAGCTTATTTTAGAATTGGCGAAAACAAATTGCGAAAAATAATTTCAGAAAACAAAGATGCAGATTTTGTTTTGTGGAATGGAACTCGCTCACAAATTAAACGTAAGAAATTTGAAAACTACATTGATAGATTAAATGTAATTTAAGAGTTGCTTCAAGACTTTCGATGTGGTATAATTAAGCGTCGGAAGTCTTTCGCATTTTGGAAATTAGAAAGGAGTGTAAAATGTCCGAAAAGCGAAAAGACAGCAAAGGCCGAATTTTGCGAAACGGCGAAACACAACGCTCCGATGGAATGTATATGTATCGCTATAATGATGCTGCTGGTGTGCGGCGAACAATTTATAGCTGGCGACTTGTTGAGACAGATAAAATTCCTCCACGCAAAAAATCATGTGAACCATTAAGAGAACTTGAAAAACAGTTAGAGCGTGATACAGATGATGGTATACAATCTTTTATTGCTGCAAAGAAAACTGTGAATGATTTTTATGAGAAGTATATGGGTATGAAAAAAGAATTAAAACCATCAACTCGATCTAACTATTCCAATACGTATAACCATTATGTAAGAGACAAGTTGGGTGTAAGACCTATTGGATCAGTCAAATACAGTGATATTAAAAAGTTTTATTTGTCAATGTACTATGATGACGGTTTGAAGCCTAATACAATCCATGCTGTTAATACGATCCTGCATCCAATTTTTACTCTTGCTGTACGTGACGGGTATATTAGATCAAACCCGGCTTATCAAGTATATGCTGAATTAAAAAAGCAAAATGCTTGGGGTCAAGAAAAGCGTCACGCTCTTACAGAACAGCAACAGTCAGCTTTTATTGATTTCATCCGCAATTCAATCAAGTACAGGAAATGGCTCAATATATTTACTTTATTTTTAGGTACTGGTTGCCGGGTAGGTGAAGTCGTTGGTTTACGGTGGGAAGATTGTGATTTTCAAGAAGGCATTATCTCCATTAATCATAACCTTGTTTACTGCAAGTCAGATGGTGATAAAAAATTTAGGTATTATATTTCTACACCGAAAACTAAAGCTGGTGAACGTGTAATTCCCATGTTAAAAGAAGTCCGTAAAGCATTACTGGAGGAACGTCTTACTCAAATGCAAACCGGGTTTAATCAGACTGTCATTGATGGTTATTCTGGATTTATTTTTCAAAACCGAAATGGCGGTATGCGAAAGCCCACTGAAATCAATAGAGTTATCAACAAGATTATCGCTGACTATAATGCTGAAGAAACTGATCAGGCCAAAAAAGAAAAGCGAGAACCTATTCTGCTCCCGCATTTTTCTGTCCATAATTTACGGCACACTTTTTGTACCAGATTTTGTGAGAATGAAACTAACCTTAAAATCATTCAAGAAATCATGGGACACGCAAATATATCTACTACAATGGACATTTACAATGAAGCTACGCAGGAGCAAAAGAAAGCCAGCTTTGCTAATCTTGAAGGCAAAATTATGATTGGTTAAACCAGCAAAAGCCTACACCAAAGCCTACACCACTACAGCATCATTCTTTAAAGTGTTCTAAAACAATAAATGAAACAAAATATAAAATCCCTATAAATCTAAAGCATTTTGAGAACATTTGCGGAATGATGTAGAAAAGTTATTTTATCCTGGAGATAAAGATACAATTTTCGAGATGTGCACTTAGAAGTTGGATATGCGACTACAATTCCAACAAAATTGTACAATTTATCGGTCAAAAGTTCTGGTATGCTGCATAGTATTTTGAACCTTACACCAACTTTACACCAAATGAAAAAGACTTCCGATGTGGTTTTCAAATTTCTTACGAACCGTAAAAAATAGGCAAGCTGTAGATAACGGCTTGCCTATTTTTATTATGCTTGATTTTAAACTTGACAAATGATACAATAGAATAAGTTTATAAGACGGGAGAAAGAACAATTATGGATGTTGAAAAAGCAGCATATGATTTGCAACAGAAATATAGTAAACGCATGGAAAAGAAAATGCAAGGAAAACCACAAGCTGTTAAAATTATTATGTCAAGAACCTTCAGTAGTGCTATTATGATTTTACAGACCATAGCAGATATACCTTTTGAGAAACTGGCGTTTAGCATTTATGATTTTTGCGTAGATTTACAATTTAAAGAAATCGTTAGACTTTTTGATGCAGAACTTGAATTGGCTGGCATTAACCAAGAAAAATTTATCTTTGATTTGCACCCTTTCTACAACAAAGTATCAAACAAGATTAGAAAAGAAAACAAGTATCAGGAATTTGCTGAATACATTGGCATGGTAGTTAGATTGCATAGAGAAAAGAAAGAAAAGGTTGGCGAAAAAGTAGTTGACGCATATTTAAGTATGATACTGCAAACACTTGAATATTTAAGAAAAGATAAATTCGATCTTGATACCTGTGCTTATGGTGTAAGTACAAATGGTGAATTACTTATGGGGCCATATCCACTTGCCTATAGTGATTTACCCGGTATAGAATTTGAAGAAGCTATTAAAAACGGAAAGAAATTTAAAAGCCAGATGGAGGCTGAACAATTTGTATATGATTTATATGCAAAGAGAGGAATAACCGTAAAGAGTACAAATGATTTAGAGATTTTAGCACAGGCACAAAAAATACACGCTGTAACAACTACTGCGCTATTTCCTTTTATTAATGAATTTACCTTTGATATTGTTCCAGTACAATTTTATAGTTCTAATATACCACCACTGATGAATATGAAAGTATGTGGTTGCGATATTAAATTATTAAAAAGCAAATTACAACGCAGAAATCGCACCCTTCCAACAAACGGTGTTATATTTGAAATTAATGACGAATCCGGTGAACTTACTGGAGCATTGATGAAAGAGATAATGTATTATGATAGTATTTATCTACTTTACCGTTTAGATACTAATTACGGAAGTTTAGCTGGATACTATGATACAAAAGATAAATTTCTCTTTTCTATAACACAAGATGCAACTTCCAAAATACCATATCAAAATTTATCTGCTTTGATTTTATCAATGTATGCGTCACAGGTGTTGACTGGAATAGTTGATGATTACGATAGGAATTTTTTGCAAGATGATTGTCCAATTCAAATTAGAGCATTCAATAAAGGTGGTAAACTTCAAAATCAGTACAACGCCGATCCAAAAGCAAAGCACTTAACAATCAGAAATTTAGATGACTATAATAAAGAAGAACGTTATATCAATGTAATAATAAGAAAGTTACCAGAAGGAAAACAAGCATCTGAAGAAGCGAAACAATTAGCAGAACAATACGGTTATGATCTTGAACCGGGACAAACGTTTGTCAGGCCATTCGTTAAACAGGTCTTTGTAAAGAAAGATAAATAATCGTAAAAAATAGGGGCATAGGTGTTAAACCTATACCCCTTAATTATTCTTCAACCTTTTGAATATCCTGATAATCAATATATCTCCGTAAAGTTTTATGCTCTAATTCATTCACTTCAAATTCTACTGTGACTGTTTGCGAATTTAATCTAACAATCGTGCCAGTCCAACTTAAACACCATTGTGGCGTATGATGAGAAACAAACCCTGACGGATGTTTAATAAAGACTTTATCACCAACTTTTAAATCCATAATTCAATCACAGCCTTTTAAATTTGTGATATACATTATAGCAAAATTGTCTTAAATAGTCAATAGAATCTAAAGTTTTATATAAAGTCATGTTTTTCTAATCTTTCACTATATACACGTTTAATATTTTGAATTGCTAATACTGCTCGATTATTTTCATATTCTGGATGATCTCTACAATAATCCTCATAGAAGTCAATGTAAGAAAGCACCTCAATAAAATCCTCTCGTGTATGTGGCAATTCCCTTAGAATTTCCCGATTAAAACGAAGAATATTTGCTCTACGTTCATCTGCTTTATCTTTTTCTCTGTCATATTCATGCTTATCAAACCTTCGTTCTAAATCGTCAATCTTATTCATTACATCACCATTTAATGCTTTTCCAATAGCACGTCCAAGAGCAGACCAAGGATTAATTTTGATTTTAGATACTTCTAAGAACGTAGAAAGAACTGCTACGACTATAGCACAATAGCCAAGCAGTTCTCCTAACCGAAGTTCAGCAATCTTTTCCACCATAATTAATCACCTTCAACGACCTTTGTTGCGTCCTGAATATCCTCGATTGCATTCTTAACACCTTCAGCATCAATTTTGCCCTCAGTAATGATGTAAGTAATAACAGACATAACAGACACAACAGCACCAGCAACAGTGCTAATAGTTGTTTCATCTAAACCAAACACCATTGCTAAACCAGCCACAACACCAGCGACAGCGGCCCACAGTTTACGACTGGACAGCTTACGTACCATATTATTCATAGAATCAACCTCCTTTAAATTTGCGGACTTTCCTCAAAGTCATTTTCTACAAAACCAGCCGCTTTTGCAGCAGCAAACTTAATACCTTCTCCATCTGCTCCAGTATTTTCATGATCACTTTTATGCACGATGCTATTTAATACAATACTTGCCGCCGTACCCATTGGAGCAAATACGGCGGTATAACAGGCCAAAGCACCCATGTACTGATACTCAATACTTTTCAGCGCAAGATAAAACCCGCCCAAAAGACCAGCACATAAAAATGCCATGATCAAAAGGGCGAGTAGGTTTGTAAAACCAATATGAAATCTTTTCTTACGTCTACGTCTGGTTTTCTTTTTCCCCCGCTCTACCCTAATAATCATAATTACACCTTACCCATCATCTTAGCAAAACGGAAGAATAATGCCGCAGCCTGTTCACGTGTCAACTGATCGGCCCACATATAATTCGGAGTTCCATCAGGCAACGTACCACCACCAGAAATCAAGCCACAGTTAATTGCCCAATCACGAGCCTCCTTGCTCCATGTACCGCAATCATTATCTTGCAGTTCTTTACGTTGCTCTGCAATAACGCCCTTACAAATCTCTTTAACCTGTGCTTCAGTCATATCATCATCCTCCATTCCATTTGTTTGTTGATTAAGTAAAGTAGCCACATCATTACGAATATCATTCATTGTTTTACCGAACTTTGGGAACCAATGTAACACATCACCATGATTAGAACCTAATCCAAGTTGATAGCTGTCTTGGTGACACAAAATAGTTGGCACATTAATTTTCCCATACTTAACAGTGCCATGCGGATCAATATTAAACATCTTACAAAGATACGCAGTAATCTCACACGCTTCTTTATAGACCTTATCAAAATAATCCTTATCATTCAAAGCATCTTCACAAATTTCAAATTGAATCCAGCCATTGTTACAAGACCCATTTTTACCACTGGCACATCCCCAAGGACGATAATTCCAAGGCATTGTTTGAATAGTTGTAACTGTCCCATCAGCCAATTTGCCAATCCAACAATTTAACCCGGCTTGATGTTCAGTGTGATTCCAGTCGTTGCCACCAGTGTTCTTTCCAAGCAACTGCATCAACTGAGCATAATTCGGATCATCGGCACTTGGCTGAACATATCGCCGTAAATTAGGATTATTGGCTCCTGTGCTATGCCACAGAACACCCTTAACTTCCATTTTCCTTGTTTGTCTATAACAAGTGCTGTTGGTCATCATACATTGAAGTGGTTTATTCTTTTCCGTGTATTTCATTGAACTCCCTCCCTTCTTAGTTGCAAGGTATTTGTCATAGTAATCTTGACTATATGCAGCCCGGTCATTCTGTGCTTTAAGCCGCTGTTCCTCCGTAGCATCCTTACCTTGACTTGCTGGCCTTTCATAGTTAATAAGCATAGCATTAGAAGCCTGTCGTACAGACGTTGCGGTTTTTAAAACATTCAACACAGCAGGATAACTTGTACTTAACTCTTGATAGAAAAATTCAAGTTGCATTTCTTCATTGCCAATAGATACTTTTCTTTCTTTTGCAAAATTAAGCAAGTTCTGTTTACGACTCCAATATGTCCACTGGCACAATCCATAACCAGCTTTATCATAAATAAAGTTAGTATACGTACCATTATCAACTGCATCTGTATATTGCTGATCTGTCATACCAAATTTCTTTTCATATGTGTTCTGCAAATTGCGTGAATTTAATCCAGATTCAGCAAACAGATTACCTAATACACCAGCAATCCCAAAATCATTTAAACCCTTGCTTCTAAGAAAATTTATAATTCGCTCAATAATTGTTGCACCAATTAAGGCCATCACTATCACCTCCAGTTCACATCAGTTGATAATGTGGTTTTTCCTCTTTAAAAAGCCAATATCGTAAATAATCATCAACCACAATCGCAACAGCAGACAAAGCAATCCAAGCAAAGAAAAAAGGTAAGCAAATTTGTCCCATAATATTAAATGGCAAATTAGAATAATCCCAAATTGCAAGTTCAAGCCATACATTTAGAATCAGTCCAGCAATAAATTCAATGCCTGTTACTAAACAAGCACCAATTAATGATTGCTGTACCATGCCCATTTCCCAAGGGATATACTCATTGATTGCACCGATAGCAATAAAACAAATGCCACCAACTAAAGCCATAGTCCAATGACTGTGACCACGCCAGAGCATTTCAATACAAAAATAAATCGTGCCGCCAATCATCAGCAGCACGATCATCTTCAGCGCATTTTTAATTTTCATTTTGCACCTACCAATTTAGCAATATATTGGAGATCGAATAAAGGCGCATTATAAAATTCATAGTTCCAAAGCCAATGGTCAGCAAAATCAGAACGCTTATACTTTTGACATACAGGATCAGTCCAAACTTTATCCCATCTATCTTGATATGTAGTATCATATTCTTTTAGTTCCAGACACTTTATAATTGCCTGTGTTAAACGACCCCTTTCAAGACCATTACCATCATCATTTTGTGAAAAATAATCAAAGGCATCTTGACTTGCAACAAAGCAAATAGTTCCCTTATCACAAGTAATGTGACTGTTTACAACATTACACTCTGTTCCATAAGGGATATTTACATTGCCACATTGAGCCAATTTCTTATATCGCCTTGTCACAACGTATTTGTTATAAATTTGCATTTACACAATCTCCTTTTTATTTTAATCAAGCACTACTGTTGAACCACCAGATAAAGTAGTTAAAATCTTTTGAATCTGCGCTTGTGCAGCAGCAATATTACTTTGCATCAAAGCATTTAAATCTTCTGGCAATTCCATACCATAAACAATACCCGCTAAATCATTAACGTCAGTTGTTCGATTTACCAATACACGAAGCATATTGTTATACGTGGTATGGTATGTAATCATAGACTGAGCCGCAACATAAATTGCTACAATGTCAGATTTATTATATGTGGTGCATTCTTTTCCATCAGCATGATACGGATATTCCTCTACACCAGCCATCACAGAATAAAACATATTAGTGATATTATTCTGATCATAACTGTCCAAAGAAAAGTGTTCAGTAGTATCACCACTGTTAGATGTAGGCACATCAACGCCAGCTTCGATTGAACCATTGCAATAATTGCGAAGTTCATTCAATTTAGCTGTCCGCAATAAATTCATCATTTCGTCTGTCACAGGATTATCTTCGCTAATAGGAAAGACAGTCAGATAATCAGCAACAGTAATCTTGCAGTTCGTCAGTAATTCATTAACCTGTTCTTTGCACCACAATGCAGGATAGTATTTCTGAACCATTTCTAAAGCTGTCATATTCCATCCTCCCTTAAATAAGATTTGCCATTACTCGCATATAATCAAGTTCAGCAGTACGCTCTACTTCACTATCTAATTCAAAAACCGCAACTTGTTCACAATCCTGATAATCGGTTGAATTAGTAATGGCGTATACAATGCCACCAGCTACAATAGCGTCTGCTTCACCTTTGGGACATTCAATATTCGTATTAGTTTCGGTAACTTTCCGAATAAAAACCACTTTCTGAAATACCCCAATCAGTTTGTCACCAGACATTAATTTATACATTCTTCATCCTCCTTATCATAAAAAGTCTCACGAATTTCCCTTAATAAGTCAAACGCTTCAGCACTTTTGCTTCTATTTTTCATACGATAATCCCAGCGATCAACCAAAGGAATAAAACCATTCATATAACGTTCATAACGTGTACGATCCAATTCTTCCATTTTGGCCTCATACTCTTTGGGAGATGTAAAATAGAACCACCCAATCTCATAATTCCATCTTGCATCTAAAGTACATTTGAACTTCTTATCCCATTCAGCCAATTCTTGTTCAAATAGACTGATAAAATACAAATCCATATCATGTACTGTTTTATAACTATCACACCTTGCAGCGTGTGACCGCCAAGATTGATAAGAAGTAAACACATCTTCTGCGCTCATCTTTCCCTCATCAACCCAACCACGAAAGATTTTTAATTTGCGCCGAATTGCTTTAATGCTATTACGGCTTAATTTAATGACAACCTTTCCAGTAGGCTCTAAGCGAACACGCATTTTAAGAAATTTAAAACTGTGATTTTTAAATGGAGTTATTTTGCACTTCTTTTCATTTAGTTCAATTCCCATTTCGTTAGAGAGTTCAACCAAAGTATCATGTAATCCTTTTAAAAACTCCAAAGAATCACTTATTACATATCCATCGTCCATATATCTCGCATATCCATGAACTCCAAGTTTGTCTTTGATGTAATGATCAATCGGGCTGGCATAATCTAAAGCAATATTCTGTGATACTTGACTACCTAATCCAACGCCACGAGGATTGTCCGGGTCATGTTCCACGCCACCCAATTCTAAGAAATCATCAATTAATTGACAACCAATTTCCTGTAATTTGGGATCAAGAATATGTTTCTTTAAACGTTCTTTCGCTTTGTCATGTGGTATCGAAGCGAAATATCCATGAAAATCAAATTGATAAATTCCACCTTCCAGACCATATAAACGATAATGATGATGCAAGAACTCAACAAGCCTTTTTAACGTCATGTCCATGCCCTTATCAGGCAAACTTGCACTATTATCATAAATGAAACTTCTGGAATAGGCTTCTGTCATGAGTTCATCACAATAACATTTTTGAACACTACGATCCTGAATAACCAAAGAATTAATATCTCGTTCTTTTCCGTGTTCAATAGTTTTGAAATGTTTGAACCCACCAGATTCATACTTGCCGTTGAGAACTCGATCTTGCAAAGATTCAGTCTGCGTCAAAAGCACTGACTTGAAATTGATAGTAGAGGTTTTCCAGTTCACTCCTTCGCAGCAGTTTTCACCAGCGTCCCACATATTATCAAAGTCAAACACATCCTCAAATGCCTTGCCGCAGACTGGTCTTGCTTTTTCTTCTCGTTCTCTTTTACGTCTTTCGTATCTTTTCTGTTTTCTTTCCTCACTTGTCATATTGCCAAAGAACAAATCCTTT
>OOIH01000262.1_pt1 | contig 43690 bp, 75 predicted proteins | sample 1691801 | NCBI WGS metagenome assembly OOIH01 (sample SAMEA1061690, study PRJEB22710) | metagenome
CGCCGCACAGGGTTACAGGGGCCACGCCGCCGCACAGGGTTACAGGGGCCACGCCGCCGCACAGGGTTACAGGGGCCACGCCGCCGCACAGGGTTACAGGGGCCACGCCGAAGTGCATGGAGAACATTCTATTGCGGCTTCATTTGGGATTGACGGAACCGCAATGGCTGAGAAGGTAGGATCGTGGATTACGGTCTATGAGTGGGAAAAAATCGATGGAGAATGGGCAATCAAGGACGGAAAATGCGCTCGGGTCGACGGCGAGAAGATCAAGCCGAATGTTCGGTACAAGCTTAAAAACGGCGAATTTGTGGAGGTGGAGAAATGACGTACCCTACCAATCCGACAGGATATTTCAACATCCCGGAACCGTCGCTGGATGAACCGGAGCCTGTATGGGATGAACTATGTCAGGTCTGCGGATGCAGGATCACTATTTTCGACCCCGCCCCGCTGTGCGGGGTGTGTGCAAGGGAAAACGAGGGGGATTAGATGGAAAATTTAATTGTTGTCAAGCAGCTCCCAATTATCGAAGAACAGCTTCGGACCTTAAAAGAGAGATGGGAGCAACGGGCATTTGATGCCGAAAGCATGGTTTGTACATTGGACACCGTACAGGCAGTAAAAGAATTTCGGGCAGAGATGCGGAAGGAGTTTGAGGAGGCAGAAACGCTTCGAAAGGCCGCAAAGAAGGCAGTTATGGAGCCCTATAACCAACTGGAGGAGGTCTATAAGGAGTGTGTGACTGCGCCATTTCAGAAAGCTGACCGGGCTCTTTCTGGAAAAGTAATCGAGGTGGAAGCGGATATAAAGGCCCGCTGTGAGGACGGTCTCCGGAACTATTTCGCCGAACTGTGCGCCCGTGACGGGCTTGATTGGCTTACATATGAGCAGGCTGGAATCAAGGTAGATATGGCATCTGCAAAGGCGAAGACACCAAAGAAACTACGGGAACAGCTTTCGGCCTTTGTCGCTGGTGTGGCAGAGAGCGTAGACCGGATCAACACCCTGGAGGACACCGGGGAAATTATGGTGGAGTACCAGAAGACGCTGGACGCCGCCGGGGCAATCTGCACCGTGAAGGAGCGCCACCGCCGCATAGAGGAGCAAAAAAAGTTCCAGGAGGCCCGCGACGCCATTCGGGCGCAGGAGGCCGAAGCTATCCGCCGGGTGGAAGCGCTGGCCCCGCCGGTGGTAGTTGAATCCCAAGTTCCAGAGAAACCGGTCCGCGTATCTTTGGTTATGCACCCAACCCGTTCTCAGTATGAGGAAAAAATCAAGCCCATTATGATAGAGCTTAAAAAAATTTGTGATATGGAGGGTATCAAGTATGAGTAACACCACAGTGGCCCAGCGCCCCGCCTTTTCTGCAATGATTTCCACCCCGAGCTACCAGAAGCTTATCAACAACACCATCAAAGACCCCAACCGAGCGCGGCGGTTTGTCTCCGCCATTATCAGCGCCGTGGCGGTCAATCCGGCGCTCCAGGAGTGCACGCCGCAGACCATCCTGTCCGGTGCTCTGCTGGGTGAAAGCCTGAACCTTTCCCCCTCCCCCCAGCTGGGGCAGTATTACCTCGTTCCGTTCAAGGACAAGAAAAATAATTGCACCAATGCTCAGTTTGTGCTTGGTTACAAGGGACTGATTCAGCTGGCTCTTCGCTCCGGGCAGTACAAGCGGCTGAATGTGGTTTCTATAAAAGAGGGGGAGCTGTGCGGCTGGAACCCCATCACGGAGGAATTTTCTATTATCCCTATTGAGGATGAAGGGGAACGGGAAAAGGCTCCCACAGTCGGCTATCTGGCCTCCTTCGAGTACCTGAACGGCTTCACGAAAACCATATACTGGAGCAAGGAGAAGATGATCGCTCACGCCGACCGGTTTAGTCAGGCGTTTAGCGTTGGACCTGTAACAATCAAAACAAAGAACGGCCCTGTGACAAAAGTTTCTTTCGCCGACTACGAAGTTCACAACTACCCGGCAAAGGACGAATGGCTGTACTCCTCCTTCTGGTACAAGGATTTTGATGGGATGGCTCACAAGACCATGCTGCGGCAGCTGATCAGCAAGTGGGGTGTTATGTCCATCGACCTTCAGACTGCTTTTGAAGCGGACGCTACGGCGGAGAGCGAGGAGTATTTTGAGGCCCCGGAGGCACAGCTTCCGCCCTCTGTGCCTACGGCGGAACTTCCGCCCGAAGCGCCGCAGGACACCATGGAAACCGCCGCCCAGCAGGAAGAGCAGGTGAGCTTGAACGATGTGTGAGAAACCGCCCCCATTCGGGGGGGCGGCAGATCACACCTTATTTGAGACATTTGCAAGGTAAGCCCTGATAAGTTCTTCCAGCAAATCCGATACGGAACGCTTTTCCTTGATGGACTGTATCTTGATTTGCTCCAGCAATTCATCGTCAACCGTAGTTGTAAACTTCTTTTTAGCCATCTTTACCCCTCCTTAAGCACAATATACCATAAATACGTATTGACGGCAAGAGGAAATTTTGATATAATACGTATATACGTAAATAAGGAGCTGTGGAACATGGAAGAAATTTGGAAGGACGTTCCTGGGTATGAAGGGCTTTATCAGGTAAGTAACATGGGGCGCGTGAAATCGTTGGAGCGGACAAGAAACATGAATTTGCCCGGACACAAAAAGCCTGCGCCCGTCCCTGAGAGGATTCTTAAATTTGGGGAATCGCAGGGATATCAGGCTGTAACTCTGGCAAAAGACGGCGTAAATCGGAAGATACGCGTACATAAACTTGTTGCACTTTCTTTTATTCCGAATCCTGACCGAAAGCCAGATATTAACCACAAGGACGGAAATAAGCATAACAATACCATAGAAAACTTAGAGTGGGTAACAGCTAAAGAGAACCAGCAACACGCTCTTGCGACTGGGCTTAGGAGTGGCGAAAACCGTAGAAAAATTGTAAACCAATATAGCCGGGATGGAGCGTTTATAAGGTCTTGGAGCGGGTACGTCGAGATAGAACAAGTCCTCGGATTTTCGAGACAAATGATTTGCCATTGTTGCAAAGGCCGGGTTCCTACTGCATTCGGGTATATCTGGAGACACGCTAATGAATGAATTGCAGTGTGAAATTTTGCAGACCGGAAGTTCTGGAAATTGCGTTATCTTAAATGGAATCATCGCCTTGGATATAGGTGTGGTCTACAAAAAGGTCGCGCCTTATTCCAGGGGGCTACAACTGGTATTTGTTGGGCATGAGCACACAGACCATTTCAAGGCATCAACAATTCGCACACTGGCCTTAGAACGGCCTACGCTTCGATTTTGCGGAGGGGATTGGATGGCTTGTAAGTTTATATCTGCTGGTGTACCGGCGCGAAATATAGACGTTCTGGGGGCCAGGAAACGATATGATTACGGCGCATTTCAGATTGAGCCAGTTCCGCTTTACCACGACGTTCCAAACTACGGTTTGAAAATCTACATCAAAGATAAGAGGGTGATTTACATAGTAGACACTGGATATGTGGGCGATGTGGAGGCAAAGGATTTTGACCTTTTCCTTTTAGAGAGCAACCACACCAGCGCCGAAATCGAAGCCCGCATAGCGGACAAGCAGTCCAGGGGCGAGTTTGCTTACGAGGTCCGGGCGGCGCGGAACCATTTGAGCCAGGAGCAGGCGCTGGAGTGGCTGGCACGGAACGCAGGACCAAATAGCAAAGTGGTGTTTTTGCACCAACACAAGGATAAAGATAAGGAGGTAGAAGATGGCTGAATACATTGAGCGGGAAGAAGCACTTGAGGCCTTGTTATACGAAATGTGTGGAACAGGCTACCAAACGACAGCTATGATGGCAGTCAGGCGAATCCCCGCCGCCGCCGTTGCCCCGGTGGTGTATGGGAAGATTTCTTGTGTAAAATTTCGCCACATTGCCGATTGGTTCGGTGAATGTTCTTTGTGCGGTAAGAGCGTTTATATTGAAAGCAACTACTGCCCGCACTGCGGGGCAAAAATGGACAAGGATGACGCCGATGGAGACTAGATGCTGCGAGACGTGCAAGTGGCACGAATGTGAGATGGATGATAGTTGGATTTGCTTCAACAGTGACAGCGAATATTGCGCAGACCGGACGGACTACGGCCACTGCTGCCAGGAATGGGAGGAACGGGCATGAACCCAATCTACAAACCGAAGGGCGCGGCGGCGGAAGGACGGCAACAAGACCGTCATTTACATTGAGTACAGGAGGGATTAGCGGTTTGAAAGATTTACATACGCTGGACAAATATCGTCTGGTGGAAGATGAGCTCCGAATTGCCGGGGTAAACGGAGACAATGGGTGCGGCTACTTCAAGGTGTTTGTCAATGGGCGCTCATTTTTCTGCATTGCTTCTGATGGTGGTGGATGGGACCATGTGAGCATACACCCGAAGAATCAAAAGCGGTGTCCTTCTTGGGATGAGATGTGCGCCATCAAGGATATGTTTTTTGGCCCGGAGGAAACCGTGGTGCAGTATCACCCACCAAAAAGTAAGTATGTGAATATTCATCCGTATGTTTTACATCTTTGGAGACCGAACAACGGGTCAGAGATTCCTATGCCGCCAATATCGTTTGTATAGGAGGAATTATTTTGCTCAATCACATCGTAATTATGGGCCGTCTCACCCGGGACCCGGAGCTGCGCCACACCCAGACCGGTGCCTCTGTTGCCAGCTTCACGCTGGCGGTGGACCGGGACTTCAAGGACAAGCAGACCGGCGAGCGGGCCACGGATTTCATTGACTGCGTGGCCTGGCGGCAGACCGCCGAGCTTGTCAGCCGCTACTTTTCCAAGGGCCGTATGGCCGTGGTGGAGGGCCGCTTACAGATCAGGGACTGGACCGACAAGGAGGGCAACAAGCGCCGCTCCGCTGAGGTTATCGCCGATAACGTCTACTTCGGCGACAGCAAGCGGGAGGGCGGCTCCGGCGGGCAGGAGAGCTATTCCGGCGGCTATGGCGGGTACTCCGCCCCCGCTGGCGGCTACCCAGCTCAGCCTGACCCGGACAGCGAGTTTGCAGAACTGACCACGGATGACGGCGATCTCCCATTTTAAAGACAAGGAGGTCTCAAAATGGAGCGAGACCAATTCACATTTTACCGCAGCTTCTGGGAGGCGCTGAAAGCACTGCCAAAAAAGGACCAGCTCCCGTTTGTAATGGCGGTCTGCTCCTATGCGCTGGACGGAGAAAGCAAACCATTTACAGGTGCTCCGTATGCTTCCTTTTTGCTTGTCAAACCTATCTTGGACAAGGCAAGCAAAAAGGCTGCAAACGGTAAGCAAGGCGGGATCAAACCAAAAGCAAACGGTAAGCAAAACGTAAGCAAACCGGATCAAACCGAAAGCCATATAGAGGGGGAGAGAGAGATAGAGGGGGAGAGAGAGATAGAGGAAGAGAAAGATATTTCTCCCCCTACCCCCTCACGGGGGGAGAAAAAGCAAAACGATAGCATACCGGACTTTGATGAGGTTTTGATGGAGGCAACCATGCGTGGAATTCCAGACCTAGCTCGCCCATTCTTCGATTACTACGCCGCTGCTGGGTGGCGTGACAGCGATGGAAAGCCGGTCCATTCCTGGCGGCAGAAACTGGTGTCCTGGAAGGTTCGAGAGGACGACAGGATGCGCAAACAGATTGCGGCACAGAAAAAGCCGCAGAGCGGCGGAAAAAGCTTTTCTGATTTGGCCGCAGAACTGGAGGGAAAGCTGTGACAATCGAGCAAACCGGGATGATCCTTGACCTCCTCGAAGGTGCCATACCAGGCGCGTTTTCCGGAGAAAGGGCCGGGAACAAGGGGAAAACGCTACGGCTTTGGGCAGAGGCGTTTTCTGGGGACGATATCAGCGATGTAAAAGCAGCGGTAATAGCCTTTGTTAACGAAACGGAGAAAGGTTTCTTTCCCACGCCGGGCAAAATAAGAGCCAAAATGCCAAAGAAAATGATTGAACCCTCATTTGTGGCAACCGACCCGAGCTGGAAAAAACAGCATGAGTGGATAGAGCGATACAGAGACCTGAAACGCCGCCGCTTGGAAGCTGGACTGCCTGGGAACATCGAAGAGGCGCGGGCAGCCGGGCTGAGTGCGGAAGCGTGGGAAGAGCGGCTGGACGAAGCCGGGTTCGGATTGGAGGCGATCTTTTGAACATCGAAAAAGCGCGTGCGATCTCATTGATCGAGTCGGTGATCCTGGAAAAGCTGGACGAGGTGGGCCAGTGTGCGAGATCGGAGGTTCGGGGCCGGATGGAGGAGATAGACGCCCTCACCGCCGCTTTGGCAAGGCGTTCTTCCACACAGATGTGAATTTCAACATCGCCGAATATTTCCATTTTTGCAACCGGCTTTTAATCAAGGAACCAAAAGAGCGGGGTAAGGCCCCGGCCATGCTGGTGTTCTGCTCCTTCCAGCAGCTTCAGACGGTAGTACAGTACGGTGAAAAATACGGATTTAAGCACAATATTCCGCTGGTGTTCATTAAGAATTACTCTCCGCAGGTGCTTAAAGCGAACATGAAAATAGTCGGTGCTGCGGAGTATGGGCTGCTGCTCTACCGGGACAAGCTCCCAAAGTTCCACAATGATAGACAGATGGTGTTTAACTGGTTTCCTTGGGAGCGTGATGGGCCCAATATCCCGAAGATCCACGAGACACAGAAGCCGGTTAAGCTGCTAAAGCGCCTGATTGAGATTTTCACCGACCCGGGAGACGTGGTGATCGACCCCTGCGCCGGCAGCGGGTCCACCCTCCGGGCGGCATACGAGTTGGGACGGGACAGGTCGAACTTGATTATTGATGCTTTTGACCGTGCGCCGGAAGTTGAAGCGGTTGTACTGCCTCCAAATGACCCCCTGACCATGGAGGAGCTGCGGGAGATGGACGGGGAGCCGGTGTGGGGCGCTTTTTCGGAAGGCAGTGGCCGCTATATGATAATCCAATGGCACAACTCTGAATTTTTTAAGACATTTGAGTATGGAAAAACATGGATGGCCTACCGTCGCAAGCCGGAGACAGTGAAGACATAATTTTGGAGGTGGAGGCGTGACAGATTCTAAAGGCCGAAGGCCGAAAAATCCATACCGAGAGGGTACATATATCTGGCTGATTATGGAGGGGGCCCTGGAGGGAGAATTTGACCGGGGCAAACCGGGATGGGAGGACCTGTCCTCTGAGGCCATAGCGGAAGTGCTTGGGGCCTCAAAGAATACTGTTCGGGATTCTATTCGAGCAATTAGGAATGAAACTGGCTACATTGTAAAGTACACAATGAAAAGGGGGCGGCCTCGTGGTAGAAAACAAGTTCCCTGATCGGCTGAAAAGATTGAGAGAGCGACAGAAGAGAAAACAGTATGTAGTGTCTGAGCTCTGTGGGCTAAACAGGAGCGCGATCAGGCGGTACGAACGAGGAGAGAGGGAGCCTGGCCTAAAAGAGCTTGTCAGCATCGCGGACTATTTTGAGGTCTCACTGGATTATCTTGCCGGCCTGACTAACAACCCAAAGAGAAACGGTTAACCTTTTATCATCGTGCAGATTACAGCAAAAAAATTGTGCCATTTGGCACAAAACGGTGAGGCCACCAGGATGATAATAGACTTGCGGGCATGAACGGACCCGCAAGCCTCCTTTCCCTATGGCGGCGGGGCCTTCGCTTTCTTCTCCCCGCCGCACATATGCCGCTGTAGCTTAACTGGAGAAAGCGCAGTAGTAATATTCTGTGTTGCCTGTTCGATTCAGGCCAGCGGCTGCGTGTGCCGTGGTTTTCGGCACAGCATTTACATTGCCCCCTTGTGATGGCCTCCCAAAATCCGGGAAGCGCCGGTAACATGCGGGCACAAGAGAAACGCTCCAAAGGCCACGGAGCAGTGTTTTGCATTCGAGTAACTCTCGTTCGCTTATATAAGCGTATAGAAAGATTGCGAGGAGCCGGTCGCACCGGTGAGAAGACAGGGTATAACCAATAGGTCTCGACCTGTGAAAAACGCAAAACGCACCCGCCAGCCCTGCGGGACAGAATGGGGCAACAGAGCGCCGTCAGCGTGGCGATATGACATGCTTAGATAACAACGCCCTTGAAAGTTAGGCCATAACCTTTAGGGCGAAAATGGCCAGCCGGGGAAGGACCGGCACGGCGCTCACATACGCAGCCACCCGGCGCAGGAGCCGGGGGCTGTACCAGAAAAACACGCAAGGAGGGGATCCAATATGCGGAATCTTAAGTGATTTGAAGCGCGGGACCTGCGATAGTGCCACATACGGCCCATTAGCTCGAAGGTCGAGCAACCGGCTTTTAACCGGTAGGCCCAGGTTCGATTCCTGGATGGGCCACCAGACACACCACCCACTGGGGCGATACCGGTCAGTGGCACCAGAAACGCGGCTCATTCTCCACAGCCGCAAATTATTTTAAGGAGGAACTCTATGAAAAACGACCTTATGATTTTTGAGCACAAAGAACATGCAGTAGTCAGCAGCCGCTATGTTGCAGAGAATTTTAAAAAGCAACATCAGCATGTGACACAGGCCATCGAAAAACTCATCAGCGAAAATTCGCTGGTGAAATCCATGTTTATCCGTAGCTACTATGATACAGAGCGAGGGAAAACTTATAAAGAATACTTGATGAACCGAGACGGATTTTCCCTCTTGGTCATGGGTTTTACCGGCAAAGAGGCCCTGGAGTGGAAATTGAAGTATATCAACGCTTTCAACCAGATGGAGGCGTTTATCACAGAGCGGAAATCCTCTGAGTGGCTGATTACCCGAAAGCAAGGGAAGCTGATCCGGCGGGCAGAGACCGATACCCTGGCCAATCTGGCCGAGTATGCAGAGGCACAAGGCAGTCGGAATATGCGCAGTAAAGTATACACCATTTATTCAAACCTGGTCAACGGTTTAGTGGGGATCAAAGCAGGCCAACGGGATATCGTTCCCTTCAAAACAATTTCCGTAATTGCTTTCTTGGAGGACATGATCCTCCATACCGTGGATGAGGAAATGCAGAAGGGCACCCATTACAAGGAGATTTACAAAATCTGCAAAGCCAACGGGGAGCAGATTATGCGTTTTGCGTATCTCACCCCGGGTGCAACATCTGTGATTTCCGCATAACCAACAGAGAATTGGGAGGGAAAGAAAGATGGAATGGGATACAGACCACAGTATCAGCTGACACAGTGCTGTGTGCAGCATCCGGCGCAATATCCAAATTACCTCTATGGTGGTTGGACGTTGCTGTAACTTTTTAGAACGATTTCGATTGAGAGGTGGTGGAGATGGCCGCTAGGCTGACGGACAAGCAGAAAAAGAAAATCATTGCGGACTATGTTCAGCTGGGCAGCTATAACGCCGCCTCAAAGATTAACGGGGTATCCGCAACTACAGTGAAGAACATTGTGTTGAAAAGTGCGGATATTGTGGAAAAGTGTGAACAGAAAAAAGAGCAGAACACCGCCGATATTCTGGATTACATGGACAGACAGCGGGAAGATGTCTGCAAGGTTTTAGGGATATGCCTGGGGGAGCTGAAAAAGCCGGAGCGGTACGCCAAGACGCCCCCTCCGCAGATCGCTACCACGATGGCGATTTTAATTGACAAGTACACCAGCTTCGGCGGTGGCCCGAAAGACGAAACTGCCGAGGACGACCTGAGCCGGAGCCTGAGAGAATTGGGAGAGGGGTTGGAGAGCGATGATTAAAATTGAAGAATGCCCAATTTGCCATTGCAAAGCAAAAACTATAGAGACTGTGTTTGGGTATGGCGTTGAGTGCTGCAAAAATGGGCACTTGCACAATATCGGCCTCTTTGATTCGGAAGAAAAGGCGGTTTCCGCCTGGAATTTCTGGGTCGGAAATGTTAATACCCTGATTGTATGATTTCCGAAAAGCAAAAGAAAATCCTAGCCTTCCCCTACTCCAAGTACGACGCCCTGATCTGTGATGGAGCTGTAAGGTCCGGGAAAACTACAATCATGACCGTTTCTTTCATCCGCTGGGCGATGGAGAACTTTTCCGGGCAAAGATTTGGTTTGTGTGGAAAAACGGTCGATTCCTGCATTAAAAATCTGATTGAACCCTATATCTCCATGAGCTACGCCAAGAAGCGCTATACCCTCCGCTGGCGGCGGTCGCAGAAGATTCTGGAGGTCCGCTGGGGCCGGAAGGTGAACTACTTTGAGGTCTTCGGTGGGCGGGACGAGAGCAGCTATGCTTTGATACAAGGTCGAACATTGGCCGGGGTGCTGCTGGACGAAGTAGTCCTGATGCCGGAGAGCTTTGTCAATCAGGCGCTGGCCAGGTGCTCTGTTGAGGGGGCGAAATTCTGGTTTTCCTGCAACCCCGGAAATCCAAACCACTGGTTTAAAAAGGAATGGATTGACCAGCGGGAAGACCACAATGCGCTGTATCTCCATTTCGAGATGGCCGACAACCCGTCTTTGAGCCAAAAGACGCTGAAACGGTATCAGTCCATGTATTCCGGCGTATTTTATGACCGGTATATACGTGGCCTTTGGGTACCCGCAGAGGGCCTTGTGTACCAATACTTCGCCAACCATACCGAGGAATTTTTGATCGACGATCCCTTGCGGTGGTGCAAAGAGCATAGGCAGCAAATTACAATTGTTATGCTTGGCGTGGACTTCGGCGGGACTGGTTCGGCAAACAAATTTCAGGCCACGGGGATCACCAACAAGGGCACGGTGCTGGCTTTGGATGAGGAATATATTAAGAGAGAAATTGACCCAGATGCGCTGAACAAGGCATTTTCCGCGTTTGTGCAACGGGTATCCGCTGTGTATGGAGAATCGCAGACACGGGCGGACAGCGCAGAGCAAATCCTGATACGAGGCCTGAAACATACTGTTGAGAAAGACAGGATACGCACTACCGTCAAAAATGCGCTTAAGCTGGAAATCAATAACCGTATCCGTCTTACGCTGCTGCTGATGGCGCAGAAGCGGTTCTATGTGAGCAGGAAGTGTGAGCATTTGATTGACGCATTTCAGACAGCAGTGTATGACCCAAAGAAATTTGATGATACACGACTGGATGACGGGACAAGCGACATCGATTCTCTGGACGCTTTTGAATATTCCATAGAGCCATGGTTCAAGCAGCTGGAGGCGGCTGGATTTAGGAGGTGGGAAAGCTGAATATCCACGAAATTCTGAAACAAATGGGCTATGATACAGTGCCGTCTGAATTTTATTCCAAGGTTGAAACATGGAAGTCCTGGTATGACGGAGATGTGAAAAACTTTCATAATTACCGGGTGTTTAATGGACAAAGGAGCGTCCAGTGCCACCGGTACACAATGGGTATGGGGAAGAAAGTAGCGGAGGACTGGGCGAATCTCCTGATGAATGAGAAAGTCAGTATAACGCTGGGGGGGGAAAAGGAACAGGCGTTTTTTGATTCTGTCTGCAAGGCCAACAATTTTACAGTCAAGTCCAATGAAATGCAGGAGTTAAAAGCGGGGCTTGGGACCGCCGCCTATGTAGTACGGATATCAAATGTGACAGTCAAAGAGAAGACAGGTGAGATTACCGGCGGCGGAAAGATCAAGCTGGATTATGTGACGGCGTCCAATATTTTTCCGTTGTCCTGGGAAAACGGATATGTGAAAGAATGTGCTTTCACCAGTGCGGCCACCCATAAAGGCGAGAGACACCTTTATTTTCAGATTCACCGCATTCATACGAATGGAAACTACATAATTGAGAACGCCATATACAAGGACAACAACGGCAGTTTGACAAAGGTAGCGCTCTCTGATATCCCCGGCTTTGAAAACATACCGCCGGTTGTGGATACAGGCTCTCCAAACAGGCAGTTTGTGATTGACCGGCTGAATATAGCGAATAACTACGATAACACGCTCCCGATGGGAATTCCAGCAGTCGCGAACGCAATTGATCAGCTCAAGGGCGTTGATATCGCCTACGATAGCTATGTCAATGAGTTTGTATTGGGGAAAAAGCGCGTTATGGTGCAGCCTGGAGCGACCAAGGACCTGAACGGCGACCCGACCTTTGACCCCGGCGATCTTACTTATTATGTTCTTCCGGAGGATGTGAAGGACGGAAACCTAATCCAGCCCATTGACATGTCCCTGCGGACGGCGGAGCACAACGCAGGATTGCAGGACATGCTGAACGCGCTGTCCAGCCGCTGTGGTTTCGGGGAGAACCACTACCGATTTGACAATGGAAGTGTGGCGACTGCCACTCAAGTAATAAGTGAGAATTCTACCATGTTCCGGACTATCAAGAAGCATGAAATCATTTTGCACGATGTTCTTGAGGAACTTGCCCGTATCGTCCTGCGGCTGGGGAATTCAGTCCTTCACATGGGACTGAATGAGGATGTGGCGATTTCCATTGATTTTGATGATTCAATTATCGAGGACACCCGTACCAAGCTTCAGGATATGCGGGCAGATGTGGCCGCCGGTCTGATTCGGGGAGAACTGTATGTGGCGAAGAAATACGGCGTCAGCGAGGAGGAGGCCCGAAAGATGATGCCCGACATGGAGGACATGACCACAGAGCCGGAAAATGAGATAGAGTAGCTATCAACAATTTGAACCTTGACAACCTCATATCGAGATAGCGGAAAAATTTTTGAAAAACCTCTTGACTTTTGTGTCACCGTATATAATAAATTATGGTGACACAAAAGGAGGTGATAGGCGTGTCTCCAAGAACTGGACGGCCTACCACAGACCCCAAAAATCATGAAACAAGGATTAGAATGTCGGACGAAGATGTCAGATTGCTGAAAATCTGCTGTGAGAAGACTGGATTGAGCAAGGCTGATGTTATACGTCAAGGTATTCGTGAGGTCTATGAGAAGGTAAAATAAGAAGGACGTCCGCAGCCCTGACAAGCTGTAGCGAACGCCCTGATCACCGCCGCCATGCGGGGCTAAATCTATTATAGCCTCCTTCGGTGAGAAAAACAAGAGGGGTTTTCCAAATGGCAGTAATGATACTGACCGAAAAAGAATCTACGTTTCTGAAATGCGCCCACATGATTCTGGATGACCAATGCCCGCCGGACCGTAGGTATTACCTGTGCATGAAACAAGAGGACTGCACTGGGGATTGCACCCAATGCTGGCTCAATTACCTGTGGGACATTGGGGCAGACATAGTGAAACCGAGCAGGAAAATGAAGGAGGCTATTTAGTATGAATGAAATGCAAATCATGAATATCAAAGGTATTGAATGCTATGAGAAGGACGGCATTGTATATCTGAAACTCGAAGCATGCGCCCGTGGGCTGGGGTTTACCCAGATGCAGACCAAAAACGGAACGGAGTATACTTCGATTCGTTGGGAGCGGGTGGAGCAGTATTTGGGTGAATTTGGTTTCCCCCAGAAGTGGAGGAAAGATGACTTTATACCCGAAAACATCTTCTACCGCCTGGCGATGAAAGCGAAGAACGCCGCTGCGGAAGCATTTCAGGCCAAGATTGCGGATGAAGTCATCCCCTCCATTCGCAAGCACGGGGCCTATATGACCCCAGATACCATAGAGAAGCTGATTTCCGACCCGGATACAATCATCCAGCTTGCCACCGCTCTAAAAGAGGAACAGGAGAAGCGGAAAGCTCTGGAAGCGGAGAACGAAGTCCAGCGTCAGGCCATCGCTGATTTTCAGCCCATTAAACAGTATGTAGACACTATTCTGTCCAGTGACCGCACGTTGACAACGACGCAGATCGCCGCAGATTATGATATGACGGCCAGGCAGCTAAACCGGATACTTCATGAGGATGGAATCCAGCACAAAGTAAACGGCCAGTGGATTCTATATAAGAAGCACATGGGAAAGGGATATACCAAGTCCAAGACCATAAACATCACCCGTTCCGACGGACGGCCCGATACGGTGCTAAACACCGAGTGGACACAGAAGGGCCGGCTGTTGATTCACGAAATCCTGACCGCCCGCGGCATTTTGGCTGTCATGGATAGAGTAGCCGCATGATTATACATCCCCGCTATCTCGGTATGAGGCGGCGGGGATTTTCTTTTATAGGTGGTGTCTGAGTGAAATACCCATTTACCCCGGAGCTTTTGGACGACCTCCCCGAGGAGCTGGCAGAGCTGTACCGTGGCCTGGAGCTGAAGTTGTTAAAGGAAATCTGTTCCCGGCTCAAAATTGCCGACCAGCTCAACGAGGTCACGGTGCAGGATATCCGCGCTCTTCGCGCCCACGGCATCGACCTGGAGAGCATCAAAAAGGCCATTTCGAAGTCGACAAACACCGGTATGGACAAGCTGGACAAGCTGCTGGACGATGTGGTGGCCCATAATCAGCAATACTATACCGAGATGGTCGACCTTGCCCGTGTGACAGCCCCGGAGCGCATGATAGACCAGGAGGACCTCCATTCGATCTATGAGCAGACCAAGGGGCAGTACCGAAATATTACACAGTCCATGGGATTTCTCGTCCGGCAGGGGCGGCACCGGGTCATGTTACCGCCTGCAAGGGCCTATCAATGGGCACTGGACAGCGCAGAGCTGCAAATCCAGTCCGGGGCCATCAGTTACAATCAGGCCATCTCCACAGCGGTGCGGCAGCTGGCAGACAGCGGGCTGTGCGTGGCGTTCAACAAGGACGGAAAGCCTCTGAAAAATCGCGTTGCCTATGAGAGCGGCCACATAGACCATCTGGACGTTGCCGTGCGCCGCGCAGTGATGACCGGGGTGAACCAGCTCAACCAGAAGTACCGGGAGCAGTCCATGGATTACCTGGAGACGGATTTGGTGGAGGTCACGGCCCACCTGGGGGCACGGAATATAGATGGGCCTAAGGGCTGGGAGAACCATGCAGCATGGCAGGGGAAAGTTTTCCGCTGGAAGTCCGGCTGAACCCATACAGAAAGTTGAGGGAGATATGAAGGTTATCAGCAAAAACAGCATGGAAAAGATTGAAACGGCGCTTGGCTGCGCTTATGAAGTGATAATGAGTGGCGTATCTGGGAGCGCACATCAAGTATCAACTCCCGAATTTACAGCACTGGTGGCCTATTTTTCGAGCATTTCTGTTGAGTTGGGCATTGACCTGATTGCAGCGGCAGAAAAAGCGAGGAGGGCTGCGAAAACATGAAAATAAACGTTTTGGGCGCTGAGTACACCGTCACCGTCAAGAAATACGACGAAGACGAGGTGTTTGAACGCCGCTCTATTGGCGGGTACTGCGACAGCTGGATAAATCAAATCGTGGTGTGCGATATGTCCACCTACAAGGGCTGGGAGCATGAACCGCCCGAGACCATACGAGCAGCGCAAAAAGAAGTCCTTCGGCATGAGATTGTCCACGCCTTTTTCGACCAAAGCGGGCTTGCGGACAGTGCTTTAAACCCGGATATAGCATGGGCCAAAAACGAGGAAATGGTGGACTGGATAGCCATTCAAGGCCCGAAAATCTGGAAAGCGTGGCAGGAGGCGGGGGCGGTATGAAAATTATTCAAAACGGCAGACCCAAACTGGTCTTTTCAGCAACAAAACGGTTTCGTTGCAGTGCCTGCGGCTGCGTGTTCGAGGCCGAAAAAGGCGAATACATAGCGGGCAGTCAATATAACGAAACTTTTTACCAATGTAAATGCCCGGAATGTATGAGTACTGCAAATGAGGTAATTATGCGGAGGAGCAATTATGACTAAAGCCGCCGCCCTCCACCAGTTCTTTTCCTCCTTTGGCCTCCCGGCCTACGCCACAACGGATGTATCGGATGATGCAGAGAATCAATTTAGGGTGGTGATATTTTGAACAGTTATCCCGACTTTGTTGAGAAATGCGGCTACGGCCATGTGCAGGGCATAGGCGGGGCCAACTGCCGTCACTCCTTTTGGCCTTACATAGAGGGTGTATCTGAGCGCACCTACACCGACGCCCAGTTGGAGGGGATGAAGCCGGAAAACCGGCCTAAGACCGTGTTCGAGGGTCGGGAGTATGATGATTATCAGGCCACGCAGAAACAGCGGCAGATCGAACGCACCATCCGCAAACTCAAACGCCGCAAAACAGCGTTCGAGGCGGCGGGGCTGAAAGAGGATGCGCTGGCCGCCGGGAGTCGACTGCGGATACTGAATCAGAAGTACCGGGAGTTCTCCAAAGCCGCCGGTCTGCCGGAGCAGCGGGAGAGGATGAAAGTTCAATATGTGGACGATGTCTCTTTAAAGGAAGCGGCTGATAAAATTTTAAAAAAACCAGCAGATAAATACGAAAAGAACTTCACAATGAGCGCAAACAGTGGTATAATGACTGAAAAAGATATCTATGCGTTGAACCAGTATAAAAGCTCTGGGGTGGCTTATAAGCTGAATGCTATTTTACGTGGAGAAGGGCCAATGACGGAAGAATATCGCCAAATCACGCACGATATTGACCAGGCTTTGTTGAAACTTCCTAAATATCAAGGGATCGTATATCGTTCTATTCGAAGCGAAGACATGGTGGACGCAGAGGCATTTTGGAAGCGGTATGTGCAAGGAGAGTTTGTACGAGAAGACGCTTTTGTGTCATCTAGTACTGGAGTACATGACCCGTCTATGGATATACAAATGATCATAAGATGTAGGAATGGCAGAGATATGAGAGAGTATAATCCAATGGAACAAGAGATATTATTTCGCCGTGGAACAATGTTTTTTGTCGAGAAGCGGGAGGGAAATACATTATGGCTGACAGAGGTTTAACACTTGAAGAGTTCAGGTCTCTTTCAACTGAGAAAGAAAAATGCGAACGATATGTGGAACTTTCAGACCACGACAAGTTTTTGGTTAGGATATCTATGCCTCCTGGACCAGCGATATGGATTCCTTGTAATGATTGCGTCTATCGAATCGGAAAAACTCCTTCCTGTAAAGCGTATCCAGAAGGTCTGTCTGGTGATCATATCCGTGCAGTAATGGAAGACCAGGCGATTGAGTGCGGGAATGGATTCAAGTTTTTGCCAAAGGAGTAACATGGACGAAAAGACTATCAAAGCCATTGAATCAGCTGTATCCAACGGACTGCGTGTAGAGGTGCTTAAAGACAAGAATGGCAACATCATAGCGCAGACCATACAGCGGAAGCGGCTGAAAACTTAACATAATACCCACGGCGTAAATGTTCGCCTGGAAGGACCGAATGAGGTCAACTATCTGAGGATTTCGGATAGTTGGCCTCATTTTCTTTTGGTAAAACCCGCACAGCGGATTTTATACAACATGGCCGCGAGGCGTTAAATCAGGGCCGCCGGGCCGAAAACGAGAAAAGGAGAACACTATGAAACTGAGAAACATTGGGCTGCAATTCTTTGGGGATGGCGATCCCACCCAGGCCCCCGCGCCGGAGCCTGCCCCTGAGAAGACCTTCACTCAGGCGGAGGTGGATACCATCGTTGGCAAGCGCATTGCCAAAGCAATGAAGGGCGTTCCCGAAAAAGAGGAACTTGACGCTTTTTACCAGTGGAAAGAGAGCCAGCAGACCGAGAAGGAGAAGTGGGACACGATGACCCGTGAGCGGGACGAAAGCAAGGCCGCCCTGACCGCCGCGCAAGCTGAGCTGGAGCAGTACAAGCGGGAGAAGTTCTTGCTGGGAAAGGGCGTGCCCGCTGAGGACGTGGACTACTACGCTTTTAAGATCGGGAAGCTGGTCACCGATACCGTGGATTTTGAAAAGGCGGCGGAGACTTACTTGAAGGACAATCCGCCTGCCGGTACGGTGCATGTGGACTTGTCTGCCCCACTGGGCGGCGGAAGACCTGCACAGAACGCAAATGAAACCATGAACAGCCTCATTCGAGGCATGAGAAAGTGAGGTACATATGCCAACAAATATCATTACCAGAACCGACCTGTCCGGGCTTATCCCGGAACCCGTTACCCGAGAGATCATTCAAGGCGTGACTACCAGCTCCGCCGTCCTCCAGATGGGACGCCGGCTGCCTAACATGACCAGCAAGACCCAGACCATGAACGTGCTGGATATGCTGCCTACGGCCTACTGGGTGGACAGCGATACCGGCATTAAACAGACCACGAAAATGGCGTGGGCCAAGAAGCGGATCACCGCTGAGGAATTGGCCGTCATCGTTCCCATTCCCGAGGCTGTACTGGACGATTCCGACTACGACATCTGGGGCGAGGTGCGCCCCCGCCTGGTGGAGGCGTTTGGGCAGAAAATCGACGAGGCTGTTCTGTTCGGTGTGGACAAGCCCGCTTCCTGGCGTGATTCCATCTATGATACGGCTAATGCCGCAGGTGCGGTGGTCGCCAACACCGGCGACACGTTCACCGACCTGTTGGGAGTGGACGGCGTCGTAGCGAAGGTGGAGGAATCCGGGTTTCCCGCTACCGGCATCATGGGTGCGGTGAAGATGCGGGCCGTCCTTCGGAGCCTGAAGGACACCACTGGGCAGCCCATCTTCAAGAGCGACATGCAGGGCAGTACTCAGTACGCCCTGGACGGTATCCCCCTGACCTTCCCGATGAACGGCGCGTTTGACTTTGAAAAGGCCCTGATGATCGCGGGTGACTTCTCCCAGCTGGTGTACGCCATCCGGCAGGATGTCACCTACAAGATTCTGGATCAGGCTACCATCATCGACCCCGCCACCAAGGAAGTGATTTACTCCCTGGCCCAGCAGGATATGATTGCCCTCCGCGCCGTGATGCGCCTGGGCTGGGAGATTCCTAACCCCATCAACGCCTTCCAGCCTGACAAGACCAAACGGTCCCCCTTCGCTGTATACGCTCCTGTTGCCTCCACGGGGGGTTAACCGGGCTGTCTGATCAGCCTTCCCCGGCTTCCGTCCTGGAGGCCGGGGCGGGCAGTCCCGTGAAAAGGGCGAGGCGTAAAAAGGCGGTGGAATCGTGATTTACGCGGACTACGACTACTATGCCAACGAGTATTTTGGACGGGCCATCAAAGTGGAGGACTTCCCCCGGCTGGCGCTCCATGCAAGCCAGTATATCGACTATATTACCAGGGGCAGGGCGCAGGATGGCATGGAGCCGGTCAGGATGTGCTGCTGTGCTCTGGCAGAGCGGTATCAGACGATAGAGGCGGCCCGGGAACTGGCACAGAAGAGCCTCTCTGCGGGCGCCGCTGATGGCGCGGAGGTCCAGAGCCAGACGGTAGGAGGATGGTCCAAGGCCTACCGCTCCGGCGGCGAAAGCGCACAAAGCGCAGCCCAGGCAGAGGAGGTCAGCCGGTCCGCCCTGCTGGACACGGCGCGGCAGTATTTGGTGAATACCGGGCTGCTGTATCGAGGCGGGAGGTGCTCCGGGTGAACATGTTCCCGCATACTGTCACCGTTTACAATGTGTCCATAGAGACGGACACTGCTACTTTTGAGGACAAGCTGACCAACCATATTACCATCCTCCAAGGGGTGCTCCTGGACGCCACCAAGGCTGTCAACGTGCGGGAAAGCGGTATGGAGGGGGCGGACGCAGTAACCCTGTATATTCCGTTCTCTGTGAAAGCTGTGGACGGCGTGACAAGGGAGACAAAGCGATATGTTTCCCCACTGGAGTTCTGGCGGGCAGCGGACAAAGCAGGTTTATGGACCCTGTCCGCGGGAAGCACCAAAGCCCCGGAGGTTGACGGGAATTGCTTTTTCGTCAAAGGAGAGGCAGTGGAGCCGGAGCTGGATGTTGGGCAGATCGAGATGATGTACGATCATGTGTACGACATTACCAAAATCGACGAAAAAGACTTTGGCGGCGATATGGCGCATTGGGAAATCGGAGGCGTTTAATGTGGGATATTTGAAGATTACCATGGAAGAGAATTTCCTAAAGCCTTTACAGAAGAAATTGGTCGATGCAGGGCCACGTGCGGCTCACATGGTTGCCTCCCAAATCGCGAAGGATACCGAACCGTTTGTACCGGCGCTCACAAAGTCTCTAGTAAAACGGTCTCAGGCGGTAGAGAACAAAGTAATTTGGCCGGGGCCATACGCAAGATACCTGTACTACGGGAAAGTCATGGTATATCCTCAGCCGCCCTATAAAGTTGTAAGAGCCGATGGAAAAACTATTTTGACCCATTATGGACAACAGAAGGCAAAAATCGAAAAGCCGCTGGACATCAAAAAGAAAGTCCATGCGCAGGCGACGTCCCATTGGTTTGAGAAATCTGCGGCGCAGAACATGGATAAATGGGTCAGAGCGGCGGGGAGGGCGATCATACGTGATATCAAAAAATGAGCAGAAGACAAAAGCGATGGTTGCGGCAGATGAACGGACCAAAATTGACCGGAATGTTTTGATTTGGCTGAACCAATATCCTGAGCTGCCCGTCGCCACTGTTACAACGGAGACCCATCTGGGCAATAACGAGCCTGGGGTCGCTCTGTCTACCATTACCAGCGCGTATGTCAACCGCAGCTTCATATACGGTGGATATGATGCCGATTACGATTTTCGCATTGTGTACCGGATAAAGCCTGGAAAAAGCATGGACAAGAGCCTGAAAGCCAACGAGCTTTTAAATATGCTGGGAGACTGGTGCACTCGAAATTATCCTGAACTTGGGACAGGGATTAGGGTCATAAAGGTAACCCCGACCTCGCAGGCTGAAACGACCGCTTTGTATGAAGATGGAGATGAAGATCACCAGATTCAAATGAAAATCACCTATGAAAGGATGGAGTAAAATGTTTAAATTTTCAACCCCCGCCGGGCAGACCATAGACCGTCAGCTCTACCTCTGCTATGGCAACAGCGGTACGGCGGAAGCGCCCAAGTGGGGCCTTCTGGGCAAGCGCGTGGAGGAAAGCGCCGCTGAAATGGACTGGGGAGAGGAGACCAAGCAGGATATCCTGGGGGACACCTATACCACCATGAAAAAGCCAGTGATCTCTCAGACCTTTGACCCATGTGAGTTGGACAGCGGCGATGAGTATCAGCAATATATCTGGGATTTGGCTGTTGTGCAGCAGGACGCGGCCGCGATGTGCAATCAGGACCTGCTTCGTGTCCATCTCTACGCTAAAGACAATACGGGCGGCGCTTTTGCGGAGCGGTTCCACAGCTGCATGGTCAAGCCCCAGAGCCTGGGCGGATCTGGCGGCGGCACACTGACCATGCCTATTGACATTACCTTCGGCGGCGAACGGGAGGTTGGCACGGCAATAGTAGGCGCAGATAAAAGCGTCTCCTTCACCGCTGATTCCGATAAGGAGGAGATGTCTTGAATTTGAAAGAGCTTTCCTTTGACACTGGCCTTGTCACGTTCAGTCTGAACGGTGCGGCGGAGCTGTCCTTTAACCCTGCGGACGCTGCTTTTGTGGAGGGTATCTACAACGCCTTTGACGCCCTGGATAAGAAACAGGACGAATACAAGGCCGAGGCTGAAAAGGCCGCCGGCAAGCGGGAGATTTTCGATGTGGCCCGGAAGTGGGACAATGAAATGCGGTCTATGATTGACGAAACCCTGGGCACTCCCGTGTGCGAAAGCCTGTTCGGAGAGATGAACGTCTACGCCCTGAACAAGGACGGGCTGCCCGTGTGGGCAGCCCTGATGCTGACCATCCTGGACCAGGTGGACGGCAGCTTCAACGAACGCCAGCAGAAGACCTCTGCCGCTATCTCCAAGTACACGTCCAAATATCACAGATGAACCCGTGGCGTGATCTACTGCCGGAATCGGTAGAGGTGGGCGGCAACCAATACGAAATCCGGTCCGATTTCAGGGCCGCGTTAGATATCTGCGCGGCCCTGAACGACCCAGAACTGGACGACCAGGCCCGGGCTTATGTGGCACTGTATATCTTCTATCCAGACCTCCAATCCATACCGGAGAAGGATATGGAGGAGGCCATAGACCGCTGTATGTGGTTTATCAACGGCGGGGACGGTCCGCAGAAAACAGGGAAATCGCCCCGGCTGGTGGACTGGGAGCAGGACTTCACACTGATTGTCGGACCTGTCAACCGGATCCTGGGCCGGGAGATACGAGCAGATGTGCCACTCCACTGGTTTACATTTCTGGCGGCTTACGGCGAAGTTGGAGATTGCACTTTTGCCCAGGTGGTCCGTATCCGGGACCACTTGACCCGGGGCAAGAAACTGGACAAGTCAGACCGGGAGTGGTACAACCACAACCGCCATCTGGTGGATTTTCAGCGGAAGTATACCAGCGAAGACGATGAGCTTGTGAAAGAGTGGGGCGGCGGGTAGCCGCTGTAAATGGAGGGGAAAACATGTATGCGATCATTGTGTGCGGCATGGCAGATGAAATTGCCACCCTTGCATTGGCGGTGCAAGAGCGGCGGCAGAAAAATATGGAACCAATCAAAGTTACTCCCGAGGCATTGGCTAAAGCTGTGTCTGAAGCCATTCATGATAAGCCTGGAGAAGATTAAGCGAGTATTCTGCTGATTTTGCCATAATATCAAATGCGACCTTACTTAAAAATGCGCTTGCGTTTTCTGAGGTAAAGTTTTCCATTTGATAAATGTTAAGCATTGATCTACCAAACATATCAGCAATTTTCTCTTCGCTCAATGAGTTTTTGAACTCTTCAAAACCTGGAAGCTCCATTTTATTCACCACCTTTCCCCACTGCATTCTATCACACACAGTTACACTTTGAAATACTGCACCTTGACAACTTCATAGAGATAGCGGAAATTTTGATAATTTCAAGCCTTAATGTAAAAGAAAGGAAATTGCCATAAAATTTGAAGAAATAAAAGTTATCGAGAAAAGCATTGTCCCTATCTACGAAAAGAACTGCATCGACGGCAGCAACTTCCATGAGCAGGTAGTGGATGCCCGCGACATTTGGTCGTTTGTTGAGAGCAAATCACAGTTTACAGATTGGATCAAGTACAGAATCGCCCAATACGGTTTCAAGGAAAACATTGATTACTGCATTTTTTCAGAATCGACTGAAAAAAGAGGCCGTCCGGCGGTACAGTACCTTGTCACCCTGGATATGGCAAAAGAACTCGGTATGGTAGAGGCCAATGAAAAAGGACGTATGATCCGCCGTTACTTCATCGAGGCAGAGAAGCGATACCGGGAGTTGAAAATCATCCGAGCACGCTCCAAGGCGGAAAGGCGTCTGTTTACCGACATCCTTAAGGAAGTTCTGCCCGAAAGCCCCAATAAACAATGGCGGTACAAGCAGTTTACCGATTTAGTTTACAAGCACGTTACCGGGTACAACGCCAAGCAGCTGCGGGAGATGTATGGCAAACCCAAGTATTTCAATGTCCGAGAGCTGCTTACGCCCCAGCAACTGCGGGAAGTCATTCGGTATGAAAGCATTATCCAGGGGCTTCTCAACCTGGGCCAGGACTACCAGGGCGTGAAAGCCATTCTAGACAACCCGGCGGCGTTCCTACCTGAGAAGACCGCCTAACCCTTACTCCCATCCCCGACCTGTGATACATAAACAACGGCCTCCGCTAAATCAGCAGAGGCCGTTGCATTGGAGAAAATAAATTGAAAAATCATCAAGCCTAGAATTGCATTTCGATGGTCCCGCTTCTTTCCAGCATCTCCTCCAGTTTGTCCCGGTCCCACAGCTCAACGCCCAGGGCCCGGGCGGCTTCCTTGCCGCCATCGGTGAAGTAGTTGTTGGTCATGACCACCGCAATGTTGCAGCCATGGATGGTCTTCCCGGCGTGGACCTCCTGCACGGTCTTGTTGCCCAACTTCTGATTGTACCGTTTGCACTGGATAGGGCGGTGGTATCAGTTAGAAGATTCTAAAAATGATTTTAGCTTGTCTCTGTCCCAAAGGAGGACACCAGTTGCTTTTGCAAGGTCTTTTGCGCCAGATGTAAAGTAGCGGTTGGTCATAACAACACCTATTTGACAACCATACATTGTTTTCCCGGCATTGACCTCTTGCACAGGCGTATTCCCAAGATTTGAAGAATAACATTTGCACTGGATAGCGTACTTGATGCCGTCTTTGACAGCAAGGACATCGACACCCTGATCGCCGCTTCCCTTTGTTACCTCTACATCTGTAAAGCCGTTTTTCTTTAGAAGTTCAGCACACCATTTTTCAAAATCATGCCCCTCCATAGCATCAACGATAAGAAACGGATTTGTAATATTAAACTTTTCCTTGTACTCTGCACATAACTGCTCAAACCGCACTTGCGCCATAAGAGGAAGATTAATGCTATCAAACTCTTTTATAGTCTGATTGTACATCTTTTGGCAATCCGAAAGGTTAAGAAGATGCTCATAACAAAATTTATATCGTTCTTCAAACTTGGCTTCCATAAGGCAGATGATTTCCATTGGATCGCGAGCCTTCACTCTTTGCGAAGCAGAAGCTTTTATGTTTTCTTGGTTTGGGACAATTAAAACCCAATCCATCCCAATAGTCTCAAAAATTTCTTTTCCCGCAGAGTTTGCAAAATCTAATGTATCGGGCGAAAATCTGGCTATGTTAATCTTGATTTCTTTTGCAAAGTCTAAGGCACATTTCTCTTGAAGAGTTTTTGAGGTTTTATACTTCACTGTTATTTCTTCGATTGTGCGTTTTTTAGCCCTTTCAATCACATCAAATAGCCGTGTTTGAAATTCCTCTTCCATTTTTTGAATGGCACGCATGGGTGTATGTGACAGTTCTTTTGGGCTTACGCCCATATCAACAAGTTTTTGGAAATCCTCTATTACCTCATCATATGCCAAAATAAAATACGCCACATGATTTGTCTTAGCCATTGATTCAAGGGCAAATTTTGCCGATACTAATAATTCACGAACGGTTTCTTCACTTTTTGGAACGCTATCGTTAGAATGCCCATCTTCCAGAGCTTCTTTTTCTTTATGAATTTCTACAGGTTGTTTTGTAGAAATTAAATCGATGTTAGCAGTTGTGCTAGTAACAGGTATACGCTGTGTGGACTGGCACACAATTTCAGAAGGTTTTACCACACTTTGTTCAACGGATATTGACCTGTTTATTTGATCTTCATTTTCTATTTCTATATAGTAAAAGCCGTATTCTTCATCTGTGGAGCCAGGCATAGTTTTGGATTTTTTTGGTAGCTTATAATGATAAAATATCACAAAAACATTGATAATCAACACAAGAAACAAAAATATTGAATCTGCATGTATGCCATCCCGGAATAATAGCGCCATAATTACGCTCAAAGAAAAACCAAAAGAGTATGAAATACACGATACATATTTAAATAAATTGTGCTTTTTCGCTAGAGTTCCAAATATCCCGCCGATTAACAGAGAGAACATATAAAATACCTGAAAAAATGACCTTGGCACTCGCTCTGCGTTTATCAATCCAATCAATCCAATAATTGAAATAAAACCAGAAAACACACTGATGATTATTAGCAGATTGAAAGAAAACTCACTCAAAGAAAACTTTCTTTTTTTCAACATCTCTGGTTTGGAGCAAAAGTATGCTGCTGTAATGGAAAGTATAATGCCCACAATGGGATACCAATCAGGTGCTTGTAACACATTATTTTCATCTACAGGGAAAAATCTTCCTACAGCCAGATGATAAATCAAAAATGTCACTATAAAAGCCAATACCGATTTTAATGGGATTCCTTTCTTCTTTTTCATATAAAGCCCTCCTTTGTGGTAGACAATACCACGCTGTTCACAATTTGTCCATAGATTTGAAAAATTTTATTGCCCGGCTGAGAAAACTGTGGTATTATCTCATTAGGGCTGTGCCCAAATTGAGGGAGGTAGACAGAAATGAAACATCTAAAATCAACAGTAGGTATCCTTGCGTTGTCACTTGTTTTGCTGTTATCTGCGTGTGGAGGGAAAGGAAATGCGCCCAAAGACCCATCAGAAATTTTAGGGCAGTGGAAACAAACGAATTCCAATTCTAAGGACACATTTCACGGTGCGGTAATAACTGATGATACCATAGAAATTTATTGGGTATCTGATGGAGGGGACACAAGGTCTCTATATTGGGCAGGTTCCTACGTGGCCCCGGAGAATTTAGATTCTGAGTATACGTGGGATTCTGAAAATGACCATGACAAGACTGGTATGGGATGGCTGGCTTCTTCTGATGACACAAAGACATTTACTTATAAAGACGGCGTTATTAGTTACGAAGCATCTGCTTTGGGCTCAACGACGACTGTTAAATTGGAAAAAGAAGATTGGGGATTTCCTGGTTAAACAACTGCCCTCCGCTAAAATCAGCGGAGGGCAAATTTTTTCAAAAAACCTCTTGACTTGTTGCCCGCAACATGATAGAATGTTACCCGTAACAGGGAGGTGAACTACTTGTCGCCCGAAAGCAGGGCCGATTACTTCAAAGAGAGGCGCAACAGATTCAAGTCGTTTACTGTTGAGGTAGAACGAGAGAAAATGGAACGCCTTGAACAAAAACTGAGCGACCAAAAAACAACAAAGGCGAAGTGGCTAAATCAAAAAATTGATGAAGAAATCGGCGAATAAAAAAGCGCCCACCGTCCCGACAAGAACTGAGTGAGCGCACACCAAACCGGAGGTTTGATACCCCGATTATATCAAACCTCCACTAGAAAATCAAGGAGGTTTTTCACTATGAGCGAAATCGAGAAGATGAAGCGGTACATCGAGCGGACGAAGATGAACATAGCTGGAGCCAGTCCCTACAAGATAAATATCTCAGAAGCGTTTGAGCTTGCACATCGAGCATATGGCTGCGGTGATTTACCAATCGAGATTATTTCTCTTGCGTTCGATTACGGTATGGCCAAAGGCTACCGCGCCGCTAAGGCAGAGAGGAGGGCGGCGGTATGAGCAATCTGGAAAGAGTAAATGAGGCCTGCCGTCTTCGTGCTTTCATGCCGGACAACCGGGAATTTGTGGTATCTATGGCGGATATCTTTGGCTGCCGCCCACTAAAGGCGGACGGTGACGCACTGTACCACTTCCTGGAGACCATTTACAACTATGGCCGGGTGGAGGGTATCAGGCAGGAGCGCAAACAACGGAAGGAGGCGACAATATGAACGAGATGCAAGTTTTCAACTACGAAAGCAACGAGGTCCGGACCATCATGCGGAACGGGGAGCCGTGGTTCTGCCTGGTGGATGTGTGCCGGGTGCTGGACCTTAGCAGTCCCCATAAAGTCGCTGAGCGTTTGGATGCCGATGAAAAGGGGCGGAATCAGATTCCGACCCCTGGAGGGAAACAGGAAACCTGGTTTATCAACGAATCCGGTCTCTACAACGTGATCCTCCGTTCCGACAAACCGGAGGCACGTCCCTTCCGTAAGTGGGTGACGGGCACTGTTCTCCCCACGATTCGCAAAACAGGTGCATACAGCGCCAACGCCCTGCGTGACCCGAAGGCCGGACTTGCCGAGGCAAAGGTCAAGAACGCCCGCGCTCGGGTGGCCTCTATTTGGCTGAAGCTGGCGCAGACGAACCCCATCCCCACCTACCAGCAGATATGTGCCCACTACGCCAGCGCAGAGCTGACCGGCGGGGAGGCGGTCTTGCCCCTCCCGGAAGTGAAGGAACGGACCTACAGCGCGGCTGAGGTGGGGGAGCTGCTGGGCGGTGTGAGCGCAAACATGGTTGGCCGGGTGGCGAACCAGAATGGCCTGAAAACGAAGGAGTACGGCGTAGAGGTCTGGGACAAGTCCAGGAACAGCGCGAAGCAGGTGCCCACGTGGCGGTACAACGAAAAGGCTGTGGAGAAGCTGCGGTCCCTGCTGGGAGGTGCGCCGGCATGAGGCTCCACGTTGAATATAAAGGGCGGGTATGTGACTATGAGACCCGCCCCATGCGGTCCAGCCGGTTTCGGGCCCTGTGCAGGCTGGCCGCCGCCGGGATATATGGCTGTACAGTTGCAGCAACGGCCTCCACCTGCGGCCTGCCCGGACTGCTGACGGTGGCCGGGGCAACGCTCCTGTTCGGTGCAGGATACCTTATTAAAACAGTATAGATCAAAATTCCCGCTATCTCTATGAGGTGGCGGGAATTTTTTATGAAAGGAGTTGCTGAACGTGAACGAGTTTAAGGTGACAAAAGAAAAGAAAATATTTTTTAACGGTACGGAGATCGAGCGCGTTTTGGGCTTGAATATTGACATAAAGCCGTTAGAAAATCCGACGATTACGCTGATTCTTTCGCCGGATTCGGTGGACATCGACGAATATTTAGATGCTTGCGGCATGAAAAGTGTGGAGAATAATTGACCGCACTCTGCGGCAACAGGTGCGGTCATGTCGAGTTATGGGATGAAATTTGGACCGAATTCAATCCATTTATGAATGGTGTCTTTTGTGAAATTTTCCATGTAAATGATTGCTTTGTCCGTCAAGTCAAAATTTCCAGTAATAAAACATGTGATAAGGCCGGCCCTTTTCAGCTCACTTTTTGCTTCTGACAACCCTTCAATATCAACATTGTCCTCAAAACGTACGGCAACAGACTTTGATTGTCCCTCCTTCCTTCTGCCACAATATATTTTGTAGATGGATTTTAGTGCCTTGCGTGATTCTTTTGTTAATTCAACATTCAAGTTTCTCACCTCCCTCCTCCCCAGCATTATACCACACCATGAAAGGCGGTGATCCTATGGCAAGCACTGTAGAAGGCTCTGTGGTTGTTGACGTTGACATGAATGTCAATGACGCTGAACATGAATTGACCCGGCTTAAAAAGAAAATAACACAACTCGATTTTGACTTAGGCGAAAAGGTGTTCAAGCGGCATGATCTTAGTTCTGAATTGGTACAGGCCCGGAAAGAGCTTGAAAAATTAAAGGCCGAAAAACCGGCTGTTCTTGTTGGGGATACTTTTGCTGACAACACGGAATATTACGAAAAACTGAAAGCGGCGGAAAAGAGAGTTTCCGATCTGTCCCAGCAAATCAAAAAAATAGATGAAGAAATTGATGCCGGGAACCTGACCCTTGAATACACTAAAATGCGCTATGGCGAAATACTTCCTATTGCACAAAACCTTAGAAAAGAGGAGGAGGCCAGAGTAGCGGCCGAGAAACAAGCGAAAGAGGAAGCCAAGAAGGCCCGGGAGGAAGCAAAGCAAGCGGAGCGACAGGCCCGGGAGGAAGCAAAGCAAGCGGAGCGACAGGCCCGAGAGGAAGCAAAGCAAGCGGAGCGACAGGCCCGGGAGGAAGCAAAGCAAGCGGAACGACAGGCCCGGGAGGAAGCGAAGCGTCAGGAACAGGCATTTAAAGAGGCGGAAGCCGCTGTTGCGGCTCAAATCGCCCAGCAGCGCCTCCTTGATATCAAAGAGAGCGCCGTTGTAGCTGACCAAAAGCTCGTTGATATGCAGGAGGAGCTCACGCGGCTCGCACAGCGAAGGAAAGAACTCGAAGCTTCCGGTGTTGGCTTAGGCCATAAAGAATATGATGATATTCTTGTCCGGACAAAGGAAATCAATCAGGAACTCCGAGAATACCAGGACGGCCTTTTGGCGGCGAATGAAAGAGAAAAAAATATTGCAAACAGTGCTGGAGAAATTGTATCTCCCCTGTCTTCCGTAGAGGAAAAACTAAGCAGTATCCTTGAAAAACTGCGGCAGCAGCAGTTAATGGTGGGGGCAGTAAACCAAGAGCTTATGGATGCGGTTGGTATACAGGGCAAAGTAAAGGGACTGACGCAAGAATTTACCCTAGGAAGCAAGATCGCACTTGTTGAACTCGCCCAGGTTGGGATTAAGCCTCTCAATAAAATAATTGGAATATTCAGCACAAGGGTTTCTGGAGCAGCAAAACAACAAAAAAAACTGTCCGATGAAGCCAAAAAGACTGCTGGAAGCATGGGCTCTTTTGCTTCCTGCCTGAAAGGAATCCTTGCATCTGCTTTTATTTTCAATATCTTGTCTGCTGGACTTCGGAACATGACACAGTGGATGGGCAAAGCCGTCAAGTCGAACAAGCAAGCCAGCGCCGCCATCGCAAAGCTGAAAGGCGCACTCCTGACACTTGCCCAGCCTATTTTGCAGGTCGTAATACCGGTGTTTATCACGCTGGTGAACATCATAACCAAGGTTGTGTCCGCAATCTCTTCTGTGGTTTCGGCTATCTTCGGCACCACAGCAGACAAGTCAGCGGCGGCGGCGGAGAACCTGTACGACGAGCAAAAGGCGCTGGACGGCGTGGGCTCCGCCGCAAAGGAAGCCGGAAAGCAGCTTGCCAATTTTGATGAGATTAATCAGTTTTCCTCTGAGGATTCCGCAGGAGGCGGGGGCGGCGGAACATCTGGAATTGAGCCGGATTTTGACAACTCCTTTATCAAGGATGAGTTGGATAAGATAACCGCCCTGCTTGGCGGTGCGCTACTTGCTATCGGTGTGGTTCTCACTTTCACCGGTGCAAATATTCCATTGGGACTTGGCTTAATGGCAGTCGGGGCAATTATGCTTGGAAGTGCAATTATGGCTAACTGGGACAGCATTTCCCAGGCCCTTCAAGGTCCGCTTGGGGTTATAACGGCGCTATTGGGTGGGGCTTTGCTGGTTTTGGGTGCTATCCTTGCGTTCTCAGGTGCAAACATACCATTGGGCCTTGGTCTTATGGTTGCGGGTGCTCTTGCTCTGGCGGGGGGCATTGCGGCAAACTGGGATACACTTTCTGGTGTTCTTCAGGGGCCGATTGGCGTAATAACTGCTTTGCTTAGTGGCGCACTACTGGTGCTTGGTGCAATTATGGCATTCTCAGGCGCAAATATCGGCCTTGGAATTGGGCTGATGATACTTGGGGCTGTTGGTCTTGCGGCAACGGTTGCGGCAAACTGGAACGCTGTGTCTGAGGCACTGCAAGGCCCAATTGGGGTCGTGACCGCCCTTGTAAGCGGCGCATTGATTGTTTTAGGTGCAATTTTTACATTTACGGGGGCGCACATTGCTTTGGGCATTGCGTTGATGGCCCTCGGTGCCGCTGGGCTTGCAACGGCGGCTGCCGTCAACTGGGAGACGATACAAACCGCCTTGCAGGGGCCGATTGGAACCATTACGGCGATTGTAAGCACAGCTCTACTCGTTCTGGGCGCAGTGCTTTTGTTCAGCGGCGCGGCAATCCCGCTTGGCATCGGAATGATCGCCGTAGGCGCGATAGGGCTTGCGGCTTCCATGGCGGCAAATTGGGATTCCATTACACAGACGCTTGGCGGAACAATCGGCGCAATCACCGCCATTGTCAGTGCCGCAATGCTTGTGCTTGGCGTTATCTTAATATTTACTGGGGCGGCGGCGCCCCTTGGCCTTGGCCTACTGATTGCTGGAGCAACGGGACTTGCCGTTGCGGTTGCTCCGAATTGGGACTTTATAAAAGAGGCCATATCCGGCGCATATGACAGCATGATTCAATGGTGGGACACCACCGGCTCCAAATTCTTCACACTGGAATATTGGGCGGGTCTGGCAAAGGACATGCTGGACGGCCTGTTTGGCGGCCTTGCGAATATCGGCGAGCGGATTTCGGAATGGGGCGGCAGTTTTATCAATGGGGTCAAAGACTTTTTCGGCATCCATTCCCCCTCAACGGAGTTCGAATCCTTGGGCGGTTACATGATGGCGGGACTTGGGAACGGCGTGAATGATAGTTCCACTATGGTCGTGTCCTCGTTCAACGTAATGTTTACCGCAATCACGGCCCTCTGCACAGATAACGTAGCATTGATGCAGGCTTCTTTGGCGGCGTTCCTTGCTCATATGGCAACCGTGTTTCTGACCGAGTGGAGCGGCATATGGAAAGATTCCTATACCGCCACACACAGCAATATCTTGAAAGTCCTTGGTGATATCAGCGCTCTAAACGCAAAGCTGGCATCCATTGAGCGAAATATCACAATCACGATTACAACGGTCCGCAAGGAGGTCAGCGGTGGCAGCGGTGGCGGCATCTCTTCCCGGGAAACTGTGCCCAGAATGTCTTTGCCTCGAATCGCGAATATCCCCGCCCTTGCCCGTGGCGCAGTAATCCCGCCCAACCGTGAATTTATGGCGATCCTGGGCGACCAGAAAAGCGGGACGAACATCGAGGCCCCGCTGGACACGATTGTGGAGGCATTCAACCGGGCAAACCGGGAGAGCGGCGGAAACGCCCAGGTAGTGGCCCTTCTGCAAGCTCTTCTCTCCGCTGTAAAGGCGGGTCAGACAATGGAAGTTGACCGGCGGCAGTTTGGTCGTGTGGTTCGGGAGGTGTATAACGAGGAGAGCCGCCGAGTGGGCGTGAATTTCGCTGGAGGCTGAGCGTATGAAAACTCCAATCAAATTAGACGGCGTGGCCTACCCCAAGCTGCATGTCGCCAGCCTGAAACGGTCATTTTCCGTGATGGATGGGCCAAACGCCGGCCGTGTGATGAACTTTGATATGGTACGGGATGTGGGCGGGACCTTCTACAACTATTCACTGAGTTTTGACCCGGACATGAGTGACCCGGACGAGTACGATAGATTCTATGAAATCATATCTGCACCGGTGGATTTCCATATGATAGAGGTTCCATACGGTCAGAGCGTTATGACCTTCAAGGCCTACGTCTCCAACGGGGAGGACGATCTTTTGACGCTTTATGACGTAGACAACGAATGGGGGAATCTGTCTATCAACTTTGTGGCAATGTCCCCCCAGAGGAGGCCGTCATGAGCGTAAGGATCGTGTACAAGGATATCGCAGTTGGCGCTGAGGAGGACGCCTCCATAACCACAACGGCGGCGGTATCCGGATCAAACCCCGCCGCCCTCCCGGCGGGCGTGGAGACTGTTCCGCTGTCCACACTGGAGCTGAATCACTGGCTGCTGGGCGGAGACAGAGAGATCAAGAAGTCACAGCCGGTGGGCTTTTGGTCCACGCAGCTCAGCGGGGAGGACGGGGTGTTTGCCTCGCCGCCAACGATCACCATCGTCTTTGACCAGAAATATACCTCGCTTGGCGTCTCCCTGCGGTTTGACGCTTCGACCGGAGATTACTGCTCCGACGTAAAAATAAGCTGGTATCAGGGGACCACGCTTCTGACTGAAGCAAGCTTCCAGCCGGACGGCCCGGAATACTACTGCGAAAACAAAGCGGAGGCTTACAATAAAATCATCATACAGCTGAACAGAACCAGCCTTCCGGTTAAACGGGCGAGGCTCACCAGAATTATGTTTGGCATAACCCGGACCTTCCTGCGGGACGAACTGCGCAGCGTGAAGGTGACGCAGCAGGTGGACTTGATATCTATGGAGGCGGCGGTCAACACCACCGATTTTCAGTTGGACAGCAAGCATGATATTGAGTATATGTTTCAGCTCCGGCAGCCCGTTTACACCTATGACGGAGACGAACTGATCGAGGTGTCTTACATCAATTCTTCCCGCCGGGACGGGGAGCGCCTGTACAGCCTGTCATGTGAGGACGCGATAGGTGTACTGGACCAGGACAATTTTTCCGCCGCTGTATATTCGGGCAAATCTGCGAAGGCGCTCCTTTTGGAAGTGCTGGACGGAAAGTTCGACCTGGAGCTTGACCCGGCGCTGGAGGCTGAGACGGTCTCCGGTTATATGCCGGACTGCACCCGGCGGGAGGCGCTGCATCAGATCGCTTTCGCTCTGCGGGCCGTTGTGGATACCAGCGGGACAGAGGCAGTTCGGGTTTACCGGATCCCGACCGGGGCGGCGAAAGAGATACCGCCCAATCGGGTCTATACCGGCGGAAGCGTGGATACCTCCGCTGTGGTTACGGCGGTGAGCGTAACATCGCACAGCTACTCCACCAGCGGGAGCGGGAGCGAAACGGTTGTGGTCAATGGAACGACCTACTACCACACCACGGCAGTGACCACAATTAAAAATCCAAACGTGACAGCCAGCGACAAGCAGAACGTGAAGAAAATCGAAGACGCTACCCTTGTCAATCCGTCCAACGTGGCGGCGGTGGCCCGGTCCGTTTACGACTACTACATGCGCCGAAACCGGCAGCGGGTCAAGATCGTCATGGAGGGCGAACGGCCTGGCGACCATGTTTCCACACCGACGCCCTGGGGGACGCTGGTAGACGGACATATCGTCTCCATGAGCATTACCCTGAGCGGGATAGCGGCGGCAGATTGTGAGGTGGCAGGAGTTTGAGCGTTATAGACACGCTGATTACAGACCGTACACAGGCGGACTATGATAGGGCTGTCTCTTTGGCGGAAAAGGGCCTTTCTGGCATGACGGCGGATGAACTGGCGGAATACCGCACCGGAATGAAAGGGGCGTATAACGCCGCCGATCTGAATCGTGTTGGTCAGGCGCTGAAATACCTTCAGGAGGAGCTGAATGGGTACGGGTACGCCGTAACAGTAAACGTAAAGACAAACTGGACGGCATCAAATATCCCGACTGAGGCGGAAATGACCACCTATCTGAACAACGTGGCCGCCATTCGGAGGGTTTTGGAGGTGCTCGCCACTACCCCGGAGGTCCCGGGAACCATGCAGAAGCTGACTTGGCAGCGGGCGAACGACATTGAAAAGATATTGGCAGACGTCCAGGCCGTCATCAACCAAGTTGTGGCTGGCTTCCGCCGGTCCGGTGCATTTACCATGTGGTCCGGCGGGGAGCACCTGCCCTCCAGCAAGAGTGATATAGGGCGGGACTGGGCGGAGCTGGACGCGATGGGGACCACCTGGCGCAACTGGCAGCTGGCGGACTGGTATCTGCTGCTCTACGGAAACCTACAAGCGGAAGGAGGTGTTGGGTAATGGCATTTACGCCATTCACAGAGAGCGACCAGCCTACTATGGCTAACTTTAACGAGAAGTTTCAGCAGGCCATTGCGGAGGCGAAAGGACAAGCGATTGCTGGAAGATATTTTGCGTCCGGGAGTTATGTTGGGACGGGAGGAACTAACGCAGACAATCCCACCAGACTTAACTTCCCCTTTAAACCCAAAGTTCTGTTTGTTACATACAAAGCCCAAAATAAAGATTATTTGTATGATTGGAAATTCTTTATATACCCCCTTGACTATTGCTCTATTTATGCTGAGCTCGCAAAAGTACTTAGGGCGTATGTGACATGGGGCAACAATTATGTTTCATGGTATGTGCTTGATAATGCTTCCGCACAGCTTAACGCCAATGGAACTACCTACTATTATTTTGCTCTAGGCTGAAAGGAGGAAATTTTATGCTATTCGATTCAAGAGGTGACACATATGACTGACCGGAATGTTCAGTTCCCCAACCGCTACCGGCTGGTGCCTGTTCCGGGCACCTTCGGAATCTATGACCTTGAACCAGTGCCAGGGGAGGTTTCCGCAGAAGGGACGTTCCTCAATAAGGCAAATTTGCTCTCCGACGAGACGGCGGCGAGGCTGGGCGGGGTGGAAACTCCGAATGAAGCAATAGCAACGCTTCGGGAATGGATGAGCCTTCTCCACGGCGGCAGCGTGATTCTTCTGACCACGCATAATACCGCTGGTGCGCCGTGTACCGCAAATGTCAATGTGTCCCCGGCGACCCTGAACGGGGAAGAGTTTTCCTCCAATGCGTCAGGCATTTTGGCCCTCTTTGTAAATCCAGGCACTTATCAGATATCACTGAATGACGACATCTTTTCGCCTGGAGGGAGTGGACCTAAAACTATTCAGGTTGGCCGTGGTGAGATCATTCAGACAAACCTTATTGGCAACGTTAAAACGGCCGGCGACGACTATGGAATGGTAACAGAGAGCGGAAATCTACGTATTCCATTGGGCTTACGGGGAAAAATGTTCGATTTTACCGTTGTCGGCGGTGGTGGGTCCGGGGCGGTGTATCGTTATCATGACCCCTATAACGGTATTTTTGCAAGTGGAGCCGGTGGCGGTTATACAAACACCGTTTTAAATGTGGTTATTGACTATGAATTTTTAAGGTTCACTATCGGGAGTGGCGGTGCGGCAGTAACCGTAAGTCAAAACAGCAGGTATGCGGATGGCTTAGATGGGGGAACAACTTCTATTTCTCCACCTACTGGATCTCACATTATTGTTGCCAACGGAGGCAAAAAAGGTACATCTACCGTAAAAAACGATAAATGTATTGGAGGAAGCGGGGGAAGCGGAGGTGGAACTGCCATTCATTTTATCAGCAACGACAGTTGGTATGCTTATTCTGGGGCTAGTGATGGAGCCGGAGGAGGTGATCGCGGCTCTGGCCAAGGCAAAACAACCCGAGCCTGGGAAGACCCTAAATCCAATATTCTCTTCTCTGGTGCCGGTGGGGCAGCTACTTATCAAGAAAAAGGAACGTATGGCCTCGTTGAGGGGGCGGGAGGCGCTGGAGGAGGAAGTCGTGGAAAAGTTGCAGTGAATCCTTCTGCGTCGGTAAAAGGGAATGACGCAACATTTTACGGCGGTGGAAGTGGCGGCACAGTAGCCCATACAAATCAAAACTCAGTTGTAGTAACAGGCGGCGCAGGTTATCAAGGCTGCGCATTAGTGAGGTGGCATATATGAACTACGCAGTAATTGAGAATGGAAAAATAGTTAATATGATAACAGCCCGGGATGATAAAACCGCTGCCCTGTTGGGTGCAGTGCCAATCTTGGAAGGAAAGTGGATCGGAGACACCGTTGGCGAGCCCACCTACACCGCCGACGACATGTTTAAAGCCCTGCTTGGCACTTTAGCGAGTGAAAGTGGGGGGGGGGGTAACATTTCTTAACTTTTCTCCCCTCTTTACCCTCCTTTTTGAGGAGGTTTGGGCATGACGGACAGAAATGTACAATTTCCTAATCGCTACAGGCTGGTTAAGATTCCCGGCACGGATGACGTTTTTGACGTGATACCCGCCCCCGGAGAGGTCTTTGAGGAGGGGGATTTCCTGAACAAGGCCAACCTGCTCAGTGATGAGACGGCGGCGCTCTACGGGAAAACTGATGCCGCAGTTCCGGACGATATTTTCAATGATATCAAAAACGGATTGTTGGATATTGAATTAGCCGCATTTATGGGCAGTGTTTCAAACCGTGTGATGGAGACTTTCACCACATCTGGAACCTGGAAAGCGCCAACCAATATGTTAGGCGATATCGTCCTTGCTGTCGCTCTTGGAGGCGCTGGCGGGGACGGCGGTCGAGGATGGTATGCTTCAACAATTGCTGGGTCCAGAGGTGGCAAAGGCGGCAGCGGGTACATTACTGTAAAATTTTTAAAAGTAGAAAAAGGAAAAAGCTACGATTGCATAATCGGCGCAGCTGGTACAAATGGCACCAACGCAACAGTTGGCACGACTGCAACAGATGGAACTGCGGGAGGAACAACTTCATTTTCTACACTTGCAGCCGCAAATGGAGGTCAGGGCGGTCAGCACGGCGAAAACGAAAGAACCGGAAAAGGCGGAAAAGGTGGAGATGGTGGAACTGGCGGCGCTGGAGGACCTGGCTGTGAGAAAGGAGGCAACGGCGGCAACGGGGGCAACGGAGGTACGTTCGGCGGTGGCGGCGGTGGAGGGGAAGGTTTCATTGGAGGCAACGGAGGAAATGGGGGTACGTTTGGCGGCGGCGGCGGTGCCGGAGGTAGTGTCAACGATGGTGGACAAGGTGGTATTGGCGGGAAAGGTGGTACTTATGGCGGCGACGGAGGTTCTGGTGGCGGCTATAGAGACACTGGAAAAGACGGAACGGATGGAAAATTATTTGTTGGTCCTCTTTTATTTGCCCCGTTTATTTCTTTAAATGTTTTTACTGACTACCAAAGCACTCATTCAGGAGGCACTAGTTACGGTATCGGAGGAGGTGGTGGTGGGTTCGGAAATCGTGGTGGATCTCCCAATCCTAATAACGTAAACAGCCAGGGAGGTCATGGTGGTGGATACGGCCCCATTGTAAAGCTATTAGGGGAACCAAACTTTGGTTTAGCCGGTAAAATCGTTTTAATTTATCCCGTTGATATTTTCGGTAAAGGAGGATAAAGCATGACAGCAATTATTTATAAAAACGGGGAACAGATTAACCGCATTGTGACGGATGAAGCCTTTTTGGCTGACTATTGCGCAAAGAACGGCTACACCTATGAAATGGGGCCGGACACACCGATACCCGAGCCCGAGCCCACTTACACCGCCGACGATATGTTTAATACGCTTCTCGGAAAACTTTGAAAGGAGGACAAGCTATGCAAATCATCGAACTGGCCCCGCAGAACAACGGGGCCCACCGCAACCAGACGATCAGCGGCACGGTCACACCCCCGGAGGGCTGGGCCGTCGTCCCGGAGGGGATGGCGCTCCCGGACAGTTTCCCATTCGTGGGCGTGGAGGCGGAGGATGGCGTCGTCACTGCCATGACCCCAGGGGAGCGCCCTGATTCGGTTCCAGAGCCGGAGCCCGCCTACACAGCAGAAGACATGCTCAAAGCAATGACAGGAGGTTGAAAATCATGTTCCACGCAAAAGACCTACAGGCGGCGGAGCAGCTGCGCCGTGCGCTTCAGCTGTTCGCCGCGACCCTCCCCGCGGCGCAGGCCCGGGAGGTGGCCACGGTGTACCCGAAATGGGAGCCCGGTGTGAAGTACAACGCGGATGCCTACATATCCGACGGAGAGGACGCCAACGGGGACCCGATCCTCTACAAGACCACGCAGGCCCACACCAGCGCCGCCGAGCATCCCCCCGCATCCACCAACACCCTCTATGTCCGGATCAGCCTGGATGACAGCGGACATCCTGTTTGGTCCCCGCCCACCGGGGCCCACGACGCTTATAACCTGGGGGATATCGTGTCTCACAACGGAATGCTGTACAAATCCAAGATCGACGGAAACACCACCGAGCCAGGGTCAGATGACCGGTGGTGGGAGATTTACGAGGAGGTTTGACTGATGAACGAAAAAATCGACAGCATGAAGGCGGCGGTGACCGCCATGATTGGGGTGCTCACCGGGCTGTGGGGCTGGCTGGGCTGGCTGGTGGTGTTCTGGGTGGCCTTTATGGTGCTGGACTACATCACCGGCTCCGCCGCCGCCTGCAAGGAGGGGGACTGGGCCTCCTGGCGGGCCCGGGAGGGCATCTGGCACAAGATGGGGATGATCGTGGTGGTCATCGTGGCCGCCGGGGCCGACCTGCTGCTCTCCCTGGTGCTCACGAACCTGCCCGTCATCGCCCTGCCGGTAAAATACCCCGGCCTGGTCTGCCCTGTGGTGCTGGTGTGGTACATCGTCACCGAGCTGGGCTCCATCACCGAGAACGCGGTGGTCATGGGGGCCCCCGTCCCCGCCTGGCTGGTGAAGCTGCTGGCCGCCGGCAGGGACGCGGTGGACAAGGCGGGAGACGCGCTGACCAGCGGGGAGGATCAGCCATGATGACCGCACAGGAGCTTGTCCGCCGGGTGACGGACATTGCGAAAAATTACAAAACCCTGTATGTCTCCGGCTGCTTCGGCGCTCCCCTCACCGGCAAAAACGTGGACCGGTACTGCAACAACAACAGCTACAACCGGGATAGAAAGAGGACGGCCATGATCCGGGCGGCCGCCAATCAGGACCCGCCTGTCTACGGCTTTGACTGCGTGTGCCTCATCAAGGGGGTGCTCTGGGGCTGGGACGGGAACCCGTCCAAAACCTACGGCGGGTCGCAGTACACCTCCAACGGCGTGCCCGATATCGGAGAGGATGAGATGATTCGCCGGTGTAATGGGGTTACCACCGACTTCTCCGGGATTGTCCCGGGGGCGGTGGTGTGGATGTCCGGGCATATCGGAGTGTACATCGGGGACGGGCTGGCTGTGGAGTGCTCCCCCAAGTGGGCCAACGGCGTACAGATCACCGCAGTGGGCAATCTGGGGACAAAAGCGGGTTACAATACCCGGACCTGGACTAAGTGGGGCAGGCTGCCCTATGTGGAGTACAAGGCGAAGGAGGACAACATGACAGAAGAACAGGTGAAGAAGATTGCGCAGGCCGTTTTGGCCCAGGTGATGGAGTTGGACGGCTACCCTATGTTCGTCCGGCACATGGAACAGTACCGGGCCGAGCTGGCCGCCCAGCCCGCCCCCGATTGGGCCGTCAAGGAGTGGGACAGGGCGCAGAAACTGGGCGTCACCGACGGCTCCAGACCCCAGGACTTCATCTCCAGGGCCGAGGCCGCGGTGATGGTCGTCAGAAGCTTAAACTTGAAATAAAATTACAGTTATGATAAAATAAGCCCGAAAGGACGTGAGTATATGGAACCACTGGCCTCAGAGATGTACCAGGATTTGAAGGACACTAACCGCTTTTTACGAAAAATGCTGATTGGCTCCTTTATCGTGATCGGTATTTTAGTTGCCGCGCTGGCAGGGACGAATATCTACCATATCCACCAGTGGAGCCAGTTTGACACTGTTGTTGTAGACAGTGACCAAGGACCTGCTAATTACGTCCAGGGCGATAATACTGGAGGTATTTATAATGGCGAGGGTTATAGTACGTCGCAGGAAGAAGGGAAACTCCAAGGGAACTAAGGTCAAGAAGAAAAAGGGGTGAGGCCCCTTTGAATATCAAGACCGAGTTCACTGAGCCTGAGTGTGAGAGATTTCGTAGAGAGTGCAATTTTTCCGATCAAGAAATGGCAGTGTTCAATTTACGGGTAAAGGATACCACCATCATAGCGATTGGCGAGAGGCTGAAAGAGATGGGGATGCCCATGTCAGAAGCAACGATCAACCGGCGGCTTCGCTCCATTAAAAAGAAGATCGATAAAATTTTTTGATAGAAAACTGATAGAAAACAGACAGGAAACTGATAGGTTTCCTGTCTGTTTTTCTTATAAAATTGACTTAAAGGATGTGATTTTATGGATGCCATCACCCGGCTTGTGCAGGCCGGTATCTGCCCGGACTGTGCTGTAGAGACAGTGGCGTGGTTCCGGCAACAGGGGAATGACAGCGGACTGGAACGATATATCCAAGATGCAGAAAGCCGCCATAAGCACTGTGTTTGCGCCGTATGAGCTATTCTTACTACAACCCTAACCCCACCGGGAAAAGTGTCGGAGACTGCCCTGTCCGGGCGTTATCAAGAGCTTTAGGGCAGAGTTGGGATGAAACCTATGCTGGCCTGGCCCTGAAAGGATTTTGCCTGGGAGACATGCCCAATGCGGACAGCGTTTGGGGGCCATACCTTCGGGACCACGGCTTTACCAGATATTTAATACCCGACGAATGCCCGGACTGCTATACAGTGGCCGAATTTGCGGCAGACCATCCCCGTGGGACATTCATTCTTTCCATGCCTGGGAGGCATGTGTTGTGCGTCCAGGACGGCCAATGGTTTGATTCCTGGGACAGTGGCAGAGAGGTCCCCTTTTACTACTGGACAAAGGAGCGTTGAATTATGGGACAGTATTACTACATTCCAGACCCCGGGGAGCAGAGAGGTGGGTTTTCCGCGCCTGTCCCGGACCGTCTGGCTCAGCTTCGTCAGAATCAAATGCAGCAGCCCATGATTCCTGGCCCCGCACAACCTCAGCCCACGCCACCGGCCCCACAAAGCAATCCCATTTGGGTCCAAGGGGAAGAAGGGGCAAAGGCCTATATGGTGGCTCCTGGAAGCTCTGTTATGCTGATGGACAGCGAGAACACTGTTTTTTACCTGAAATCCAGCGATCAGAGCGGTATGCCGCTTCCGCTGCGGATTTTTGACTACACCGAGCGCACAGTCAATCAGCCCAAGCAGCCTCCTGCACCGCAGTTTGATCCAAGCCAATTTATCACCCGTGACGAACTGGAAAACATCTTGGCCGAGCGGCTGAAAAAGCCTGCACGACCCGCAAAACCAAAGGAGGATACCGAACATGAGTAATTCCCTGTTTAACGCTCTGAACGGCGGAAACGCCCAGCGTGGCGGACAGCGCAACTTTGCTCCGGCCCTTCTCCGGCATATCCAGGGCTTCCAGGGCAATCCCATGGAGCAGCTGCAAAGCAAGCTCAACAGCGGGGAAATGACCCAGGCTCAATACAATCAGCTCCGGGGCATGGCGGAGGGAATCGTCCAGAAGATGATGGGCGTGCTGCCCCGCAGATAAAAACCGCCCCGGTCAGGGGGCGGTCACTTTGCGAACAATCACATTTTCTTTCTGGAAAAGCTTTCTTAAATTTTTCTTTTCCCTGTAAGCACTCGCTTTCGATTGGAAGGAATCCCAAAGTATTCCGTTGAGAAAAACTGCATAAACATCTTTCTTCATATTCTCCCCTTCGCAATATCGGCTGCAAGTTTTCCGGCATATTCTTTGCATTCATCGAGACTGTCGCTCGAAAAAACTTCCATAAAAAGGCAATTAACCTTCCGATAGCTTACAACATAAGTGCTTCTGCGTTGTGGGAAAGTTACCTCGATCTCTACTGACTTGCGTGGGTCGTTTCCTCTGACAATGTACCCGTAATAAGCGGAACAGCCGAAAGTAAGCGCAGGACACTGAACGCGCTCAATCTTCATTTTAATTTCCTTTCTGCCCTCGTGACCTCCGGGGCGGGCGGCTATTAGGCTGACTTGTGCGATTTTCGAGTACGCTTTTTTGACTTTTGAGCTTGTAACTGGCGCTGTGCGTACCAAAAATATTCTTTTGTCAAATCTGCGAAGTAGTCAATCAGTTCGGCGCGGCCCTCATTGCTAACAGTCAGGCTGTGGAGATCGAGGCAGACGGCCAAGTAAAAATCTTCAGTGGGAAACCCCAAATTGATACCAGCACCACGAAGCATGGACGCCTCCATACCGGGGTCAACGTCGATGTAGTAATGGGTTCCGTAGTCCGCCTCATCGCTCATGAGCTTTTCAACAATGGACTTGATGGCCCAAACGCGGGGGTTGACGTCTCTTCCCTGGTCGATGGAACAGATGGTCTTAAAGTGTGGGACGATGTTTTCTTCCAATGCAAACATTTTCTTTTCCTCCTGGCCTGTGGCCTGTTTGATATACGTTTCTTGACGTATCTATATAATAGCACGTTTATCAACGTATGTCAATAAGGATTTTCAAAAAAGTTCAAAAAAATTTGACCGCCATTTCTGACGGTCAATCATCCAAAGAAAGAAGATATTCAGCGGTTGTATCAAGGGCTTTTGCTACCTTTACGGCAAACCACAAGCGGGCATTTTTGAGCGGATAGCGGCCTGAACTGTATTGCTCTAAAGAACGGTCAGACACGCCAGCGGCGGCAGCAAGGCTTTTGATTGTAAACCCCTTTGACTGGATAAATTCATTGAATTTCATAGCATCACCTAAACTTATGATACCACGCTATTAAACGTGTGTCAATGTAAAAATGTGCATACAGTCTGGCCAGACTTTGCAAATACATCAACAAAGGAGAATAAACTATGTCTCTTGGTTCTGAAAACTGTGCTGCTCCTCTGTCCGCTGCTGACGTGGCGGCTGTGACGGGCAACAATGGAAATGGTGGTGGCTGGGGCGGCTTCGGCGGTGACTGGCTGATCGCAATCGTTATGCTGTTTCTGTTCCCCATGATGTTCGGGGGCTGGGGCGGCGGTATGTTCGGCGGCATGGGCGGCTGGGGCAACGGCGGCATGATAGCCGCTGCCAACGGCGCACTGACCCGCGCTGATCTGTGCAGCGAGTTCAACTTTAACGGTCTGGAGAACGCTGTGCGCGGCGTTACCCAGGGCTTGTGTGACGGATTTTACGCCATGCAGAATAGTATCAACGGCCTGGGTACCACCGTCATGCAGGGCTTCTCCCAGTCTGAGATTGCAGACGGCCAGCGCCACGCTGCGCTGATGCAGCAGCTGTG
>OOIH01000143.1_pt1 | contig 42772 bp, 40 predicted proteins | sample 1691801 | NCBI WGS metagenome assembly OOIH01 (sample SAMEA1061690, study PRJEB22710) | metagenome
AAAAAGCTATAATCCCATTCTTTTTATTATATATATCTTATATCTAGTTTTGGAATTCTGATGCTTAATTTCTTATATAGTTTAGCAACCCTAGTCCTTCTTGAGCATTGAAAGACTGTTATCTAATTTATAATACAAGTTTCTCCCTAGCTTAGGAGCTTTTGAAGTATGAAAGACGCAACTGATATTTCTAATGACTTTGACATGCTGACTTCAGCGTTACTTCAAAAATCCTAAGCTAGGGAGAAACTACCTCTCTCACCCCTCCCGTACCACACAGTGAACAGCAAAACCGTTTCCGCGGTAATAGTTATTCTGAGGGTAGACAACCGTCGGATCCGTAGCCAAGTAGTGACCGTAAGTAGCAGAACCAGCAGTAGTAGACCACCAGTGGCCACTTGCGACGCGAGCGAGGATGTTGCCATTCGAGCGGTCGTAGTAGCCCGTACGGAGAAAGTTGAAGCCACTTGTGGTATATTAGTAATAATCTTTAAGCTAATTTTTACCATTTTTGTAATTTTTATGCTAAAATAAGGATAATATGGAAGGTCAAGAGGTGGGATCGCAGGCGTCTCCTGGGATCAAAACAAATAATGCAGCCGCAACTCCGGCACATTGGGCTGGGCAGGTTGCCACAAATTCGGCTCAAAACGAAATTGGTGAACAAACTTATTTTGGCGACGCAGCAACAGCCGGCGCCAAAAAATTCGTTGATCCAGCCAAAAAACAGCTTACACCGCTTAGTAAAGACGAGCGAGAGCTACTGAGCTTGCTTTGGCCGAATAATTTGATTCACGAACTTTCCGAATCGCAAGCCCGTTCGCGCTGGTCAACACCGTTAATGATTGTTAACTTTGTTCTCGCCACAATTCTAGCTTTGCTGCTCGGTCCGATTCAGCTATTAATTTTGGCTTTTTCGGGCGATTATTTAATGACAACCGAAGTCTTTTTCCCTACTGCCCTGCGAGTTGCGATGATTGCATCGGGTGCTGTGGCAATTTCAACGATTGTTGCACTAATCCAAACTTGGCGCGAGCAGTCAAAATACAGTCTGACCAACGTTGTTTTGGGGCTCGGGGTTGGCTTGATTACGCTTCTAGTTTGGCTTTCTGCCTTTGGCGTAGATTTTCGACCGTATCAAATGACGATTCTGATGCTATTCGCGGTTATTGTCACGCTGGTTGCGGCGGTTATACTGCGTAAATACCACTACGAAACTGAGCAAAAACACCTTGCTCTACACAGTATGTTAATTGTCGCCATTGCGCTGGTTGCGGTTGAAGCGGTCTTTGATATGACTTTCCTCTTTATTGATCTTACCGGCAAAGAAAAAGTCCAAACCGAGATTGAGCTAATTGGCTCCGCTCAACAAGCGGCGCGGACCGAAGGAGTCGCCGATGGGCTGTCGGATCTTGCCTTCACGCTTTGCAATGGTCAATATGACGTGGTTTATCAAACTGAGGAGATAGCGGATAGTGGAATTTTCGAGTGTAAGAATTCGCATAATGTTTATGTTGTCTCTGGCCCACTCGAAGCCCAAGCCGAATATAAAACCAATAGCGTTGTAACTGGCTCTGCATTTTATCTTGGTACAACTGACAGCGCGCTTGTTTCACAATATTTCCCAGCTGATTCCGGCGTGCGTTATCTTTATCGTGAACTTAAAGACCGTGCTGAGCCGAGCGAGTTAGTGTTACTAGTACCGGCAGGTAGCGAGCAAGAAACCGTCGCCAAGGTGGTTGACCCGCTGACGAATCTTATCAATGCTCATGCAAGTCAAAATCAAGATCTACGCATCAGTATTTTCTATAATTCGGAGCTTAATAGTGTTTACAATACGCGCGATTTCATTATTATGGCAGCCGCCGATACGATTGCGTTGAATGATTATTTGCCTAACGGTAGTAGCTTGAGTGGATACGTGAACGGGCGTAGTGGTACTTATATTTATCGTCCGGACACTGAGCTGAAAGTCCTGGTTGACCTTGGTTCAAAACCGCTAGTTTACTCCGCACAGACTCGTAATGCTATCACTGCAAATCGTCACATCACTTTTGTTGCCGAAAAGGGTCGCGAATATAGCGCCGAAGAAGTACTAAATATGATATATGCAAGTTTCTTCGATCCGTTTACGAACCCGGATCAACTCGAGAGTAGTGAGCAGCAGTAGACTATGGTAAAATATAATCATGAATCTAAAAGTAGGAATCGTCGGTCTGCCAAACGTAGGCAAGTCGACACTGTTTAATGCTTTAACGAACGCTGGGGCACTGGCAGCGAATTATCCGTTTGCTACAATTGAGCCAAATGTTGGGATTGTACCGGTGCCAGATCCGCGGCTCAAAATGCTATCAAATATGTATCCCAGCGCCAAAGTAATCCCGGCAACCGTTGAGTTTGTCGATATTGCTGGTTTGGTTGAGGGGGCTTCCAAAGGCGAAGGACTAGGCAATAAATTTCTCGCGCATATTCGTGAATGTCAGATTATTTGCCATGTAGTACGGGTGTTTGAAGATGCCGACGTGATGCGCGCGGAGGGTTCAAAAGATCCAACTCATGATATTGATGTTATTCAGACCGAACTAGAGCTTGCGGATCTTGAGACTAAAGAACGAATTGCCGCCAAGCGCAAGAAACCGGGTCAGCCCGAAGAGCAAATTCCCTTTTTAACCGATAAGCCGGTGATTTATATGTTTAATGTTGACGAGAATGATCTGAAAGATGCGAAATTGAAGGCAGAGCTGACAGAAAAAGTGGCGCCGAGCCGGGCGGTATTTGTGAATGCAAAGTTGGAAAGTGAAATGTCGGGTATGTCGGAAGCCGAGCGCAAAGAATTTTTGCATGAGTATGGTATTGAAGAGGACGCGCTTGGTGAGCTCGTGAAAGCAGCTTATGATACGCTGGGATTGCAAAGTTTCTTGACCGCCGGACCGAAAGAAGTACGCGCTTGGACAATCAAAAAAGGTGCCACTGCGCCGGAAGCCGCCGGGACAATCCATACCGATTTTCAGCGTGGATTTATTGCTGCGGAAGTAATGAAATTCGATGACCTAGCTGCGCTTGGCAGTGAGAAAGCCGTCAAAGAAGCTGGTAAATTGCGCACCGAGGGCAAGACTTACGTCATGCAAGATGGCGACGTGGTCGAATTTCGATTTAATGTCTAAAAATTACCTAAAAACCACCCCGGAGCAAGATCCGGGGTTTTTGGTTGTTTGCGTGATCTACGAGTTATGAGCGAAATGCTTATTGCGATTTCTTGGCAATAATGAGGTTAGTCCTTGGCCTTCTCTTCCGGGTCGGTTTCCCCTTCGTCGCAATCGCAATTATCGCATATTGTCGACAGAATGCAGCCAAGCATATCGTGCATCGAATTATGAATGGATTTCAACTCCTCAAAGCACTCATGATGGTAATTGATAAGTTCGTATTTTTCGCTTTCAAGCGCCTTACAATACATATCGAGCATTTCCGGCGACTCCTCACGCAGCATTCTTTCAATCAATAATTTAACGACTACGGAATGAGCGCTAACCCATTTGTCAGTATGTGTCACTTTGTTAGAGAGTTTAATTTCGGACACTTCCTCACATTCCTGCTGTTCTTCAGGTGAAAGCTTTGCGAACTCTTCGGCGGAAAGTTTTTCGGCAGAATCGCCACTCCAGTAATGCTTGTGCGGATAAGGCCTATCTTCACAAGGTTTGCCGTTTTCGTCGACCGATTCGCCATTATCGTTAATGCAGGCACAGTTAAACAACATGCCGCGAAGCTGCGCCTTGTCGAAATTAAAATCGTTCGCAATTGCGCAGGCTACGGCGCGGGATTCGTGTTCAGCTCGTTTTTCTTCTGTCTGACAAAGCATCGCAATCCAGGCTTCGTCTCTACGCGATAAAATTGCCGCGATTTCATTTGAAGAAGTGTGGGCAAAAACATCCATCATTGCCTGACAGCCCGTCAAAAATGCTCTTCGCACCTTTTTGTCGTTGCTATACATATAGTTTCTGTACATATTCTCCTCCATTCCCGACCATTTTTGGCCGTCTACAAGATTTTAGCAATAATCGGCGTATTTTTAGTTGCAGCTTGTGAGCCCATCTATCGCAAAATCTTCCCCTGTAACTCCAATGGCCGTAAGTCTAGGCTCTAGGCTGCGAAATTCCGGGTGAGCTTGCAGGAATTTTTCAGCGGCATAGCGCATTTTCTGCAGCTTCGTAGATGTAATCTGCTCCAATGGATCACCATTTTCAGCGTTCTTGTGATACTTTACCTCTGTAAAATAGATTACGCCATCTTTGATCGAGATAATATCAATTTCGTAGCTCTTGGTTTTATAATTCTGCGCCAAGATTTGGTGATTTTCTTGACAGAGGTAGCTAGCCGCTGAAAGCTCGCCTTGGTGTCCAAAATTGTGATTTTTTTGACCAATTTCAGCGTGTTTTTGTTGGATTTGACTTGATTTTGGGCTTCTAGGGTTTATTTGCGGTTGAGCCGCGGTGGATCCAGTCTCATTCTCTTGAGCCCCCTTCTGCGTCATTTTCGCAAGGCTTTTTGACTCGGCGAGCCTGGTTTTTTGCAGATTTTCTACCTCTATGGGCGACATTTTTGTGATAATTTTGGCAATGGGGCGAAAGCTTTGCCGATGCTCAGGGCAAATTCCGCAGTTTTCGAGTGCTTCGCGGTGCATTTTAGTACCGTAGCCGACATGCTTCTCAAAACCATAGGCCGGGTATACACTGGCGAGATCATACATATACTGATCGCGCGATACTTTGGCTATAATCGAGGCGGCGCTCACTTCCTTGACTAAGTCATCAGCTTTCGGTAGCAAACTCACCCGGTCTTCTAGTGGAGTATCTGCCAGCAGATTAATCGACCCATCAATGATAATATGATCAAATTTAATTTTGTCGGCCAAAACCTGTTTGACGGCGCGTCTAGCGGCGAGTTTTAGTGCTGATCCGAGCCCGTAATGGTCAATTTCAGCCGCAGTGACTGAACCTAGCCCCCAGCTTTTCGAATTTTCTTGTATAATTTTTGCTAATTTTTCGCGCTTTTTCCTAGTGATCTTTTTTGAATCTCGTAGTTCCTTGTATTCCAATAATTCTTGAAAATCACTACCAAGAATTACCGCACCAACGACAAGTGGCCCCGCCCAAGGACCACGTCCAACCTCATCAATACCAAGTATGCATTTTGCCACGAATTATTTTGCGATATCTTCTTTGACGGCTTCTTTAACTTCCTCGGCCTTGTTCTCGACTTCTGCAGCTTTTTCGGCGGCAGCATCTTTAACATCTTCGATTTTATCAACTACATCTGCTGCAATGTCTTCGGCTTTGTCGGCTAGCTCAGCTACTTTTTCAATTACATCGCCAGCAATTTCCTCTGCCTTATCAGCGATTTTTTCGACGGTACTCTCGACGGTGTCTTTAGTATCTTCAATTTTGGTTGAAATTTCTTTGTTCAGAGTTTCCTTGTCGATATTCTTCGAAACCAAGCGAGCAGATTTACCGGAACGCTCCCTAAGGAAGCTAAGATTCTTGCGGCGAACCTTGGCGCGGTGAACAATTTCGATTTTCTCGACCAACGGATTATGAATCAAGAACGACTTCTCAACGCCAACCCCGGATGCTACCTTACGTACGGTGATACGTGCAGTGTGAGAATTTTTGCGATCGGTGCGAATTACAACTCCTTCAAACACCTGAGAACGGAATTTATTACCTTCTTTGATTTTTTGGGTGACACGCACAGTATCACCGGAGCGAACGTCAACAATTGCTGGTTTTTTCTGGGCGTCGCCAATCTTCTTTAAATTGATAAAACTCATATTCTTACCTTTATATTTACAACTTCTGTTATTTTAGCATACTTTGGTGAATTTGAGAAGGGGTAATCTTGGTCTAGCGTTGCTTGAGCGCGGCCGTAATTCTTTCTTCTACGGATAAATTCGGATCAACTTCAGAAAGTGCCGCGGTTGCCTCCTTGAGCGGGAAGCCAAGCGCAATTAAGGCATCAAGCGCTTCGTCATTCCCAGCGGTTTTGGCAAAATTAATCTCAGTACTACTGCTACCATATTTCGAAGGTAGTCCAACTTTATCTCGCAGATCAACAATTACTCGCTCGGCAGATTTTTTTCCAACTCCAGCGGCTTTCGAAATATATGCGGCATCAGTATTCGCGATTGCATTACGAACTTCTTCTGGTGCGCCGAGACCCAAAATATTCATTGCAGCCTTCGGACCAACGCCATTTACCGAAATAAGCAGCTCAAATAGCCGTTTTGCGGCAAGGCTTGAGAACCCATATAATTCTTCGGCGTTTTCGCGCAAAGCGTGGTGAGTATAAACCTTGACTTTGGTGCCGAGATTAAAGCTATCAAGGTCGACTGCCGTCAAAATAACCTCATAGCCCACGCCATGGACGTCGATAATTACCGAAGCCTCCAGCTTTTCAGTGACCTCGCCAGCTAGATGCGCAATCACTTCTTTGACTTTCGGTGCACAATATTAATAACGAAAATCAATAATAAAGTTAGGGCAATCCCTCCAAGCGAGAGATAAACTGGCCACATCTCCGGCTCAGCTTCAGCTTCGACTGAACTCTCATCGACACCAGCGTCAATCTCCATTACCTGGTCTTCGACATTGTCCGCTCCTTCAACCACTTCCTCTTCCGAAGTCACGACCTCAGTCGGGTTCTCAGTTTCACTAATCGGCATTACGCCATCATCGCTAGAATTAGGAGTTTCACCAACGGTAACGATTGATTCGCTTGGTTCCGGCGCATTGCTATTCACGCGTCCATTTGGAACCTCCGCAAAGGCACTGCCAGCACTAATTCCCGCCAGTAGACTAATTGCAAAAATACCTATAATATATTTAGCTTTCTTCATCTTTACTCCTATTTTTATTAATTATAACACATTAACACTGTCTTTGGCGACGAAGGAATGGACAATTGCAACCGCGAGCGCATCGGCAGCATCATCGGGTTTCGGAACGGATTTTAGCCCCAAATGCATTCTGACCATTTCCTGGATTTGGGGTTTATGAGCCTGACCGTAGCCACAAATGGCATTCTTGATTTGATTTGGCGCGTATTCAAAAATTGGTAAATTACACTGCTTTGCTACCAAGAGACAGACTCCGCGCGCCTCGGCAACTGATATACCGGTGGTGATATTTTGTTTGAAAAAAAGCTTCTCGATTGCCATAACCGTAGGTTGATTTTGCTTAATTATCTCATGGAGCGAATTATAAATATCAAGCAATCTCTCCGGCAGCGGCGTATGTGGCGGTGTTGAAATTACGCCATAATCAGTCGCTTTACTGTTTTCGATTACGCCAAAGCCGCAAATGCCAGTTCCGGGGTCAATTCCAAGAATGCGTTTATTTTTCATTGACATATTCAATTAGCGTTTGACGTAGGTCGCGCACCGGCACGACGAACGGATCCTTAACGGTACTCGGTGCGATCGCATGGGCAAAACCAAGTTTTTTCGCTTCGGCGATGCGCTGGTCCGGACGATAAACCGAGCGCACTTCCCCGCCTAGTCCGACTTCGCCGAAAACTACAAAATCTTCTGCTAATTTTCGTCCGGCTACTGCCGAGGCGATTGCAAGGCAAATCGCAAGATCAGCGGCTGAATCACGAATTTTGAGCCCACCCACCACATTTACAAACACATCTTTATCATTTAATTTAAGCTTTGTGCGTTTCTCGACCACGGCGATTAGCAAATTCAGGCGATTTAGATCAAACCCCGAACTAGTGCGTTTCGGATAGCCAAAATTTGTGGGTGTGACTAGAGCTTGAATTTCGACCAAGATTGGTCGTGAGCCCTCAAGCGTAGCAAGGATAATTGAACCATCGGTATTTTGCCGTTCCGCTAAGAGCACCGCTGAAGGATTTTCGACTTCTTCAAGCCCGCGTTCGTTCATTTCGAAAATCGCGGCTTCCGAGGTTGAGCCAAAGCGGTTTTTGATAGCACGAATAATCTTGAATCCGCCATAGCGGTCACCTTCAAAGTTCAACACCACATCCACAAGGTGTTCAAGCACTTTTGGCCCAGCTAGCGTACCCTCCTTAGTGACGTGGCCGACGATAATAACCGAAGTATTAGAGCGTTTGGCGGCCCGGATCAAAAGATTGCCGCAGTTTGTTACCTGGGAAATCCCACCCGGCGCCGAAGCAATTTCCGCCAAGGTCATAGTCTGAATCGAGTCAACAATCACGAGTTCAAATTCACCACTATCAATCGTCTGTGCAATATCATTCGCCGAGGTGCTACTAGCAAATTTGAGATTATCCGAATCGGCACCAAGACGCATCGCTCGTAGCTTTACCTGTCCAGCCGATTCTTCGCCAGAAATATAGAGCACTTTGTGATTTTTGGCAATTTCGGTGCAAACTTGCATGAGTAAAGTGGACTTACCAATTCCAGGCTGCCCCGCAAGTAGTGAGATCGACCCCTGCAAAATCCCGCCGCCTAGCACCAAATCAAGTTCCGAAAAACCAGTTTTTAGGCGTTTTTTCTCGTCGGTCGCTTCAAGGTCGCGAATTGAGACGAAATCGAGCTTCCTACCTGATACTAAACCTTTGGAAACAGCAGATTTTTCGTCACGCGTGCTTTCGTCAAACTGTTCGATCAGCGAATTCCAGGCACCACAGGCTTGACATTTGCCGGTCCAGTTGTAGGTTACGCTGCCGCATTGTTGACAAATAAAGGATGCTCGATGTTTAGCCACGATGTTCTGCCTTTCCCGTTTCAAGATGACGTTTTGCTACCGCGAGCCGATCGTCGTCATACAAAAAGCCATCATTTTTGAGTTTGCCAAACAGATACCTAGTTAAGTCAGTAAAGTTCAAAATTCCGGTAATTTTACCATATTTATTCACTACTAGCAAAAAATAGCTTTCCGTTCGCAAAAAAACCTCTAGTACCTGTTCCAAATTGTAGTCCTCGCGGACATAATAAACATTTGGGTCAAGAATATCGCGTGCCGTGCTGCTCTGTTTGATATCAAGGCTATTAAGACGGGCGGTATGAATACAACCAATAATTTGATTTTTGGCGTTGGTGACTGGAAAATGTTTCATGCCGGAACGAAAAAGCCGATCTAGCGTCAAAGGTCCCAAAACCTCACTTTGGTCAACGTAGACAATTCGGCTTTCAGGGAGCATTAACTCTTCTGCGTGCACAAAATCAAGGTTCAAAATCGTTTCTAACTGCTTGCGCTGACTGCTTGAAAAGACCGAAAGTGGGATATTGTGTAAAATTTCTAAAAAATCTTCCCTGGAATGTGGTATTTCGAGGCTAGAATTTGCTCCTCCAAATGATGAATTGGGTGATTTTGAGGTCAAATTTGGCTTCTCAGCGTTCTCTGAGTCCGCTAACGGTTTTTTTGAAAATGTCGTATCCCCATCCGGATCGCGAATTTCGGGCGTTTCTAGAGGCTCTAGAGCGGTCGGTTTTTTATTCTCTGTCCGATAAGGCTGCAATTTGGGGTCAACCCAGCGTGTAAAATTCCTCAAGGCGCTGCGTTTAGTCTTCTTCGCTTGTTTGCAGAACTTATGCCAAAGTTCTCTCATTTTGGCGACAAAATCCGAGTTTTTTACCTCACTCATATGCTATAATTATAGCATAAAGAGAGTAAAGAGTTGAGGAGTTTTTATGAATAAGTCGACCAAGTGGATTATTGTAGCGCTAATCGTAGGTTTTGTAGGGTTGGTGGCAGCAACCCATTTCCTGAATCAGAAAAATGACACGATGCGCGCCTACGATACGACCACGGTCATTGCCGCAGATGAAAAAAGCGGTGGTATTGAGGAAACCATTAGCGGTAGCAAAGACGCCCCGGCAAAATTGGTGGTCTACACGGATTATCAGTGTAATAACTGTGCTGACTTGATCCCGGATTTAAACGATTTGGTCAAGGAATATGATGGTAAATTGGCGATTATCTATCGCATTATGGTGATGTCTTACCATCAAAATGGTCGCGCAGCAGCAGCGGCGGCACTGGCGGCGGCTCAGCAAGGTTATTGGGAAAAATTTAAGGAGCTACTTTATACTAACCAAAAAGAATGGGCTAGTTCGGACGCTGGATTGCGCCAAGAACAATTTGATGGGTACTTCAAAAAGGCAAGTGATGGCAAGGGTGATCTCGATAAGTTCCATGCCGACATGGAGAGTGAAGCAGTTTCAAAGAAAATCTCCTTCGACGATAAACTCGCTGAGCACGACAAGGTGCAGTGGACGCCATATCTTATGTTTGATGGTGAGTTGATCTCTCAAGAAGATGCCAAGACTCGCCCGCAGTTGATGGAGAATATTCGCGCAAAAGTTGATGCGAAGCTGGGTGAGTAGCGATACTGATTACGCCATTCACGGTGTGGCATAGGATGGACAATGAATAAAGAGATCGAAGCTACATTTCTTGACATTGATAAGGTCGATTATCGTTCGCGACTCGAGGACGCTGGGGCAAAACTGATTCAGTCCGAAATTCTGATGAAACGTGCCGTATTTGACACGGGCGCGCATTCATTCTTACGAGTACGTGATGAAGGGCGACGAATTGTGGCAACCTATAAGCGTATTGAGGATCTATCTCTTACGGGTGTGAATGAAATCAATCTAGAAGTTGACAATTATGATAATGCGGTGAACTTGTTCGTGGCGGCAGGGCTAAAAATTAAAGCTCGCCAAGAATCTTTGCGCGAAGAGTGGGCTCTCGACGGAGTTGAAATTACGATTGATACTTGGCCGGAGCTTCCAGCGTATACCGAAATTGAAGGGTCCAGTGCAGAGGCGGTACGTAAAGTAGCGGAGCAATTAGGGTTTTCGATGGATGATGCCTATTATGGCTCGGTGGATCAAATTTATCGTCATTATTACGGCGTGGATCAAGAAGCGGTAAATTATTGTTCGGAAATAGTGTTTAGGAAGAAGCCGAAGTTCTTGGAGTAAGAGTATTGCTCCTCCCTACTCTCCCCTTCCATCCGAGACTTGGTTGTTGAAAAAAGTACAACAGGACGTATCTAGCTTATGAATGCAGCTGGCTGTTGTACTTTTTGCAACAGACCAAATCTGAAAGAAAGGATGTCGGGATAGAGTAGAGAGAAAAGACAAAACCCAACTCGATCTAGTTCTAGCTCGCCCCAGTGCCCTAGACGCGATTAATCACCGGGATCACAATCGGCGTATGGCCAGTCGCGTCATAGAGGATATGGCTGACGTCCTCTTTAATTTCTTCTTTTAAGGCCTTTAGATCGTCGCCGGTAACTTTTTCGGTGCGTACGCGTAGGTAATGGCGGATTTTTGCTACTAATTCCTCAGAATTGTCAAGATAAATAAAGGCACGCGAAACAATATCCGGAGTTTTGACTAAACGATTATTCTTCTTGCTAAGTGTCAACACAATTACAAAGATGCCCTCGCGCGAAATGTGGATTCGATCTTTCACCACCGCTTCGTGCACTGGCATATCAGCGTCATCAAACAATTTATTGCCGACCGTAATTCGCCCACATTTATGAATCGTCTGATCCGGCATCAGCTCTACCACGTCGCCATCATCGACTACCAAAATATGATCTTTATTGATTCCGACTACATTCTCTGCCATTTCCGCATTATGTTCAAGCATATAAAACTCGCCGTGATATGGTACATAATTTTTCGGATTTAGACGCGTCACAAATTCAACATGGTCTTCATAATAAGCGTGGCCCGAAAGATGCAGTGGTCCTAGATTGGTGATATGGCTCTTGCCGTTTTGAATCACCCCGGCACCTTCGCGCAGTAGTCCATCTACGGTATTCACAACATGTGGCTCGTTACCCGGAATTGGATTACTCGAAAAGACGATCACGTCGCTTGGCTTGATTTTGATGTACTTATGCGCACCAGTTGCCATCCGATTAAGCACAGCATTTAGTTCGCCCTGGCTACCAGTACAAACAATTGTCACCTTATCATCCGGAAGTTTCACAATGTCTTCCATTTTCATGACGGTATTCTTTGGCACCTTAATTACGCCAGCTTTGAGCGCAACTTCAACGTTATTAATCATCGAAAATCCGGCAAAAGCTACTTTGCGCCCGCGCTCGGCTGCCTCGTTCAATACTAGCTCGATACGCTTGATTTGGCTCGAGAAACAGCTAATAATCACCCGGCCATTCGCATAATGATCCATCACGCGACCGATATTCTCGCCGACATCAAATTCCGAGTGTGGATGCTTCCCCGGACTGTCGATGTTAGTTGATTCGTTCAGTAGTAGGGCAATCCCCTCCTTTTTGACAATTTCGTCAATCCGCTCGTAATCAGTTTGTGTACCCATCGGTCGTTCTTCGTGGCGCCAGTCGCCCGAAAGATAGATAACGCCATTCGGCGTACGTACCACAATTGAAGTATTACCCGGAATCGAGTGCAGACTATGAATAAACTCCACCGAAAAATGTTCACTCACCTTGATTTGTTCGTGTTTGAACGGATCAACCGCGTTATAATTCAAATCCGGGACCTCTGAGAGTTCCGACATTTGCTTCTCGATCATGCCGATCGTAAAAGCGGTAGCATAAATCGGCGTGAGCGGATTAAATTTTGGCAGCAGATGCCGACACGCCCCGATGTGGTCAAGATGGGCATGAGTAAAGCAAATTGCCTTGACGCGGTCGATATTATTCTCAAGATAGTCAATATCCGGGATTAGATAATTCACTCCTGGATAATCCGAACCTGCAAACAGGGTCCCCATATCCACCACGACCATCTCGCCCTTGTATTCGATTACGGTCATATTTTTGCCAATGCCAAATTCACCTACGCCGCCCATCGGCATAATTCGCACAGCATCAGGATTGGGTCGCGCAGCCTTGAGCTGGGCATTGGTCACTTGCTGACCGCCGTAGCCATTATAGCGGCTTTTGTTTACTGGCACACCGATGATATGCTGAGTCGCCTGAGCATTGACATCTTGCGAAAGCATGCGCTGATGATGGACCATTTCGCCCTTACGCACCGACACCCCAAGGCCAATTTTGCGATTTGTCTTCAGATTCGTGCCAGTAGAAGCATTTTTAAGGTCCTTAGCGCTAGCTTTATCGTGTTTAGACATATTTTGGCTTCCTGGGCCTTTCGTTGATTCTAGGCGGCTTTTTGCGGCTGTAGCGGCTTTTTTAGTTTTATTTGCTACGGATTTCGCGCTAGTTTGATTTTTCTGACCCCTGTTAGAGGTTTTTGCAGATTTTTTCACTAAATTCGCATCTTTACCGCCATCGGCAAAATTTGCATTAAAATTGCGTTTTTGGGCCTCCTCAAATTGTTTTTTGATATCCGGGAGACGTTCATCCCGCATCTTAATCAGGCGCGCGCGCCTCTCCTCTTCTTTATTATTCATTCAAAATTCTCCATTCCCCCAAAGTTTTCTAAGCTACCCCTATTATAACAAAGCAGGCTGATTTTGGCAAGAAAAACCTTCGGCGTTTTGCCGAAGGTCATAACCGATGAGGCGATTTTCACATTGAGATGTAATAGAGCCATTAATTAAACAGTATAAAATGCCGATTAAATAATTTCCTGCCGCTACTTACGCGCTGATATCGGGCTGCAATAACGATGCCAAAATAAAACCTTGTCCAGGAGATGATTTGCTTCCGTCCCGTGTCTTGCCTGCCGGAATCAGCAAGTATGGCAAACTGTACCAATGCTCAATCAGAGCTTTGACTGCAGTCAGATATGGCACGATAAAATACTGACGACCCCATTTTTCCTTAGGGATTTTGGGTTCCCAGCAATGAATCTCTCTTGCATCGGTTTCTTCCGCAATTGTAACGGATATCTTAGGATAATAGAGCTTAAAGCAGCCATTCAGTCTGCCGTAAAGCTCTCCTGCGTCGCTCAATTTGCCATCAAACTGAACATGACGACCCACCCTATAATCTTCTGTCGGAAAAAATGTTGTAATAACGTCACCCCCGATGCTAAAAGTTAAGTTTTGGTCGGTAAGATTAGCAATAGCTCCTTCAAGGAGCACTTCGTGTTTTCGTCTCATATTCATTCCCCCTTTGATGAGATAATAAAAAGTTCTAGGTAAGCCGAAGTTGGTATTTACAATGTAAATACCCCCATGCGCATGGGGGTCAACGGACACCTCATGAACTTACCTTCTCCTTATATTCTAGCACAGATTATAATTTTTGTCAAGAGACACTCTTGCTGCGTCAGATCTCCACCCCTATTCTAGGCTCTGTAACAACTCCTTGAACCCTTCATCGGTAGTGGCTGACAAGGTTACGCTGCGTCCGCGAATTCTCACAGCGCAACCATAAACCTCAGAGAGAATCCGTTCCTCCTTGAGAAACTCGTTTACTTTGATGGCCGCGTGTGAGCTTTTCTTCTTTTTGTCGGTGATATATTGTTCGACTTTGCGCGCTGACCAGCCTTCATCAACAATCTTTGGTAAAACTTCATGGATTAATTCCGGTTGCGCATTCACCAGTGGTCGCATGGGCCCTTCCATCAGGTGGTGTTCTTGCATAGCTTGCTTAGCTTCCTCGGGTAGCTTTAGTAGTCGCATAGTATTCACGACGCTAGATGGGCTTTTGCCTACGCGCTGGCTAATTTCAGTATTAGTGAGATTGAACTGCTCTTTGAGCTTAGCGTAAGCGGTCGCAAGTTCAATTGGGGTGAGATCCTCGCGCTGAGCGTTCTCAATGATCATCATTTCGAGCTTGTTTTGGTCGTCAAGGGTGCGGATGATGACCGGAATCGTCTCTAGACCAGCCAGCTTTGAGGCACGCCATCGGCGTTCTCCAGCCACAATTTGATATTTGCTGCCTTCTTTGGTGACGACAATCGGCTGCAAAACGCCATGCTCCTTAATCGAGTCAGCCAGCTCCTGCAAAGCTTCTTCATCAAAGCTCTTACGCGGCTGGGATTCGTCCCTAATCACCTGATCTAGCTTCAATTCGGTTAGCTGGCTTAGCTTTGCGTCGTCAGTTTTGGTGACGTCAAATTCCTCCGCAATAATATCGGTCGGGATTAGACTTTCAAAGCCACGCCCGAGCCCTTTTTTACCTAATGCCATCAGCGGTCCTTTCTTCTACTTCACGAGCAAGGTTTTTGTAAGCCTTGGCCCCTTTACTAAATTTATCGTAGTCACCAACCGGCACACCATGGCTTGGGGCTTCAGCGACGCGAACATTGCGCGGAATAGTAGTCTTAAATACTCGGTCTTTGAAATACTTTTCGATTTCGGTCAGAACTTCAGCGCTAAGGCTGGTGCGCTTGTCGTACATCGTGGCGACCACGCCAAGTAATTTTAGATTCGGGTTCATGGCCTTTTTGACCATTTGCATGCTTTCTAGTAGTTGTGCTACGCCCTCCAGGGCATAGAACTCGGTTTGCACTGGCAGCATGAGATAATCAGCCGCAATCATCCCATTAACAGTTAGCAATGAAAGGCTTGGCGGCGAGTCAATAATAACATAGTCATAATTATCACCTACGCTCATGATAGCACGCTTTAGCACCGTGAATTTTTGAGGTAAGTTTGCCATCTCGACTTCAGCATTGGCGAGTTGGGGAGTCGTCGGTGCAACATCAAAATTCTTAAAGGTGGTAGGCTGAATGATGTCGCTAAAAACAGCAGCGCCCAGCATAACTTCGGTAAGGCTTGCCGGTAGAGTATTTTTATCGACGCCGAGCCCAGAGGAAGCATTACCCTGCGGATCAGCATCAACCAGCAAGACCCGATTTTTGTCCTTAGCCAAGAAGTAGGCCAAATTCACCGATGTAGTAGTCTTGCCAACGCCACCCTTTTGATTTGTTACACAAATTACCTTCGCCATAATTGCTATAATTATATCATAAAGCTAGTGCTTTGGGCGAAAATCAAATTCGAACCCAACGTATTTTGGCTGTTTTTTGCGCACGTACTCTGCGACTAAATCGTCGGTTTGAGGATTTAGGTCCGTGATGCGTTGAGCTGGTTCTGATTCGTTTCGCGCCTCAACGAGAGGTACAATGTAGCGGACTTTAGAGCGTACATCAGTACAGTAAACGTTTTTGCGTGCGGTTGCGCTAGCATAGGCAGTAGTTGCACGCTGGAAGTTGCGAAATGCCTCGGTGATAGTTTGGTCTCCGCAACTCAAAATCCAGTCAACAACTTCGCGCTCCGTCATAGCATACAGGTCTTCGCGACCTAATAAATCTCGATCAATCATCATCGCGAGAACATCGGCGATAAATTGTAGTGTCGCGCGGGCAGATTCGCTATGATAATTGGCTGAGAGCGGCAAATTGCGCTCAGTGAACTCGGCGGCTAGAGCTGGGGTCTTAAAACCAAGCTCCTCGAGCCCCCCCTCATTTTCTAGTACGGTAATATCGCTATAGAATCTTTCGACATCGCTAATTCCCCAAGTCTCGTAGAGAAAATAACCGTTGCTAAAGGTATATTCAAGTCGGTCTGCAGCGAGCCCCGGAATGTCATTGTCGGCAATCGGATAGAGTTTGTAATCTTCAACCTCACTTGGCAGAATGCCGTCTTTTTTGAGCTGACGCATGATTACGCGCGAGCTGCGAATAATTTTACTAGTGTCGGCTTCGATTGACTCCTGAATTTCGGAGTCACCGTTTAGATAATCAATCGCATGTTTGAAAGCTGGCGCTGCGATATCATGAAAAAGCCCAGCTAGCGTTTGTTTTTTGTCGTGCGTAAAATGCCAAATTATCTCGGCGACACCAATGCTATGGGCTAGAACCGAGTTAGATGCCTGAAAATTATAAATCCCACCATAATCCACGCCCACCATGCTAACGTTAGCTAGACGCTGCATTTCCGGGGCAGAAATATAATTAAGTAACCAAGCCGGGAACTCGGGACAAAAAATTCTGAGATATTGACGCACGCTGAGTGGCAAAACCTTTAGGCATTTCTTTTTGGAAGTTAAAAGATCAATGGTACGGTTATCAAAATTAAACAACGAGAAACGCTTTTTGGGCGCAATTTCCATACTAGCTGAAACCACTACGGTAGGGTCAGAATCCTCCGTATCATCACTTGGGGATTCAGGTAATACTTCGGCAGATTCAGTTTTTGTAAGCAGTTTTTCCGGTAATTCTAGAAGTAATTTCGTCGCGGTTGGTTCATAAATTTGAATCCAACCTTGGTCAAGCCAAAACTTTACTTCATCGTAGCAACTTTGCTCTTTGCTCGGCTCTTTGAGCAAATAAATCGCCGTTTTCTTATCATGATTGAGGTTATTAATCAGAACATGTGCAATTTCCGCGATTGCTCCGGCGCCGATGTAACCCTCGGTATCCTTTTGATCCTCATTCATCAGGAAAAATACATCAGCCCGGTCGAGATTTTTCCAAAAACGACGATAGCTATTCGCGAGATGCTCATCATAGCCTTCATCACCGGGATTTAGAATTTGCGAGTTGACTTCGCCGGGAGTCGGCACAACTTCTAGATCATCTTTAGCGTCAGTAATTAGTGTGGGGTAATCTAAAACCTCAAAACCGCAACCTTCAAAATAGCCCATCCAGTAAAGAGCGCGTTGATGTAATTTAGAACTTCCGGAAATAATCAATTTTTTCATAGATATTCCGATTATAGAGGATTAAAAGATTTTTTACTAGCACAGGCGACCCCTGTATTTGTAAAAATTACAAACAAAAAACCAAGCTTCAGAGTGAAACCATAACCATTTCGTACATTTTAGCATAAGCAAAATCAAAAAGAAAGGTTTTTAAAAGATTCTTTACTGGATGGTAGAATTTAATTGACAAGTAATTAGAATTTTAGTAAAATAGACGAAGTAATAAATATTAAGGGACATTATGAAGAAAGCAGTTGTACTCATCGGCGGGAAACAATATCTAGTCGAAGAGAAAGAGACCCTCCGGGTGGACCTCCTTCCGGCAGGCACAAAAGAGCTCGAAACTGGTGCTTTGCTCGTGATTGATGGTGACAAAGTCTCCGTCGGTACTCCGGAAGTCAAAGGCGTTAAGGTTTCGGCTAAAGTTGTAGAAGAAAAGGTCGCTGGCGACAAAATTCGCGTCATTCGCTATAAATCGAAGAAGCGCGTGCACAAAGAGATTGGTCATCGACAAAAGTATAGCCTAATTGAAATCATCAAGATTGGTTAATTTGAGACCATAAACTTGTAAATATCGCTCTTCGGGGCGATATTTTATTGATATACCTCAAGAATGCCCAGGAATCACCCGCAAAGACATACTCTCACGAAAAAGCCCCCGCAACTCAGAGGAATATCCAAGTACGGGGGCTGAGCGTATAAAACTAGAATTTTGGCTCTAATTCAATGAATTCTTGCCAAGGTGCGGGCGGGAAGGCTTTCGCCTGGCGCGCGCTTCTTTGTTTCGCTTTGCTACGCATAAATCTCCTGTTTAAGTTCTGCGGTCGTGGACTGCAAAAAGCAAATCGACCTCATCCTCGACCAACTCATCTATCTTATCAAAGAAATGCTTAAAAATCAACCATTAGCGTTAAGAATAACATCTTCTATACGGCAAAAGCGCCGCTCAAATACTAGCACTTTTCACCCTTGTTACAGCAAGGTAACTATGCTAATATCAGTAACACCCCTAGAACCAAACAAGCCAAAATAACTCGATATTTACCAAAAGTTTGAAGAGATTTCGGCTTCTTGAGGTATTTTAGCAGTACTTTTAACGCCAGCATGCCGACGAGAAAAGCGACAAAATTACTGACCAGCACAGCGCCAAAGTTTTGCAATAAATACTCGCGGCTACCACCATCCAAGAATAATTTCAGACAAACTCCACACATAATTGGAATCGAAGCTAAAAAAGAATACTCCGCCGCAGATTCAGAATTCATCCCCACTAGTCGGCCAGTGATAATAGTCGAACCGGAACGCGAGATACCAGGAATTAGTGCAAAAACTTGCGCAAGACCAATCGTAAGCGCTCGTGTCGGTGTTAATTCATTCTCGCTAGCGAGCTCAGAGGCGTGCGGAAGCTTATCAATTGCAATCATAATTGCACCAACCACTCCCATCGCAATACAGACTGTATAGAGTGACGAAAAGAACCCGTTATTTTCTATGAAACTCGATAACAGTAGTCCAATCACACCCGCTGGAATACTCGTAATGAGAATGTTGAGCGCTAATTTATAATTGCGTTCACGAAAAACATTCTTGCAGATCTTAAAAATTCGCTTGCGAAAATAGACTAAGAGCGCCAGCAGAGTTCCAATATTTACAAATTCCAAAAAAAGATGAAAGTTGTCGCCGCTAAAATTAAAAATTTGCCGTATTAGCTCAAGATGCCCGGAGCTAGACACCGGAATAAACTCCGTCAAGCCCTGCACGAGCCCTAATAGAATTGCCTCCAACATATCCATAAGCCCATTATACCATCAAATACTGAGTTATTAGACGTTTTTGAAGAGAATTTTCTTTAGACGTTCAAAAATCGGTTTTACCTGTTCAATATTCAAAAAATAACCTGCTAGTACATAGGCAATGATCGAAGCGGTAGTAATCAAACAGAACTTGGGTAGCGTAACGAACAACGAGTCGTCGGTTGCCATGAGCGGGAAGAACTTTGTCATTGAATAAGCTACACAGCCGGAAATTGCCGTCGCAAAGAACATTTTTCCGATTCCCCGCCAAAAATCGTGATCGAATAACTTATTATCGGAACGTTTTTGTAAAGACCCTAGCAGAATAATAATTTCAAGCACAGCGCCAATCGATTGTGCCCAGCCTAGCCCCTCCGGACCGCAGCCAAGCAGCGTGAATATAATACAGAGTGCAATTGTAAGCCCAACCGCAATAATCGAAACTAGAAATGGGGTTTTGGTGTCTTGTTTGGCGTAAAATCCACGCGAAGCAATGTGAAAGATTGAGTGCGCAAAAATTGTTAGAACTAACGTTGCTAGGACCGAAGCAATTAGTGGATCGCCGCCATTTTTAATAAAGCTCACCACGTAACCACGCCCAAAGAACGCTATCACCGAAATCGGCATTGCAATCCAAATAATTGTGCTAAGCGCGGTGCGAAAAGTTTGTCTAAACTTAGCTTCTTTGCCATCACCAACTTCTTCAGTTAACTTTGGGAAAAAGGCAGTAGAAATTGCAACACCAATCAAGTTTACCGGCATTGTCGACAAGTTATAGGCCTGCTGATAGCTACGCAAGGCTCCTGCGCCCATGCGCGAAGAAAGATTGGTTGTTACCAGTGTATTAACATAATCAATTCCTTGGTCGAGCGAACGCGGTGGCAGTAGCTTTAGAACTGAACGAAAACCTTGATTTTTCCAATTAATTTTGAAATTATAATCAAAACCAAGCCCAAAGAGCCCAACTAGGCTAACAATAAGCTGTAAAACTGCGCCAAAAACCACGCCGAGCGCCACACCCATAATCCCACCTTCAAAAACCTGCCAGCCAAAAATATTAATTCCATCGGTAAAAACCGTAATTCCAATTAGAATCCCCACATTATAAATCGCTGGCGCCAAGGCATAGAATACGAACCGCCCAAGAGCCTGCTGAATGCTGGAAAGAATTGTCGAAATGCTAAATAAAAACGGATTAATTGCAATTACACGCATCATATTAATGGCGAGGATTGTACCGGATTCGTCAAGCCCTGGTCCGACGATATATTTCACAAGCGGGTCTGCAAAAATCATAATTAGCAGCGATGCACCGAGAGTCAAAAGTGCCATCAAATTTAGTAAACTTGAAGAAAGTTCCCAAGCAGATTTTTTATTACCCGAGGATAAACGTTGATTAAAAACTGGGATAAAGCTAACTGCGAGCGCCCCACTCGTGAGAATAAAAAACATAAAATCCGGAATCGTGAAAGCAGCCGTGTAAGCGTCGATGCCGGTGGGGTAAGTATCGAGATAATAAGAATTCAGCAACCGGTCGCGAAAAATCCCTAGTAGCGCCGAAACCAAAGTACTACTAGCAAGCACTACTGCCGCCACTTTAACTGGTAGTTTTCGATTCGCTAGGCTAACTACCGAGCTGAATTTAAACCGAGACTTTTTTGACCGCCGCTCTTTCTTCATCAAATTTCAGTCGCTCCGTCAAAATACGGTCTCAAAACTTCTGGTAAAGTTAATTTGCCGTTTTCTTTGGCATAATTTTCAATCACCGCAATCATCGTGCGCGATAAAGCCATCGCAGTGCCATTTAGCGTATGTAAGACTTCAACCGTGCCATCTTCGCGACGCACACGAATGTTTAGACTTCTTGCCTGGAAATCGGTACAATTACTACAGCTAGTGAGTTCTAGATATTTTTGATCGGCTGGCGACCAATATTCGATATCATACTTCTTTGCAGCCGGTGCACCGAGGTCACCCGCAGCATTACTAATTACGTGATACGGAATGCCGAGCTCTTGCCAAATTTCTTCCTCTATTATGCGAATTTTTTCGTGCATCGCCTTAGATTTTTCCGGTAAACAAAAAACATACATTTCAAGCTTATTAAATTGATGGACGCGATAAAGTCCACGTGTGTGTTTGCCATAAGTCCCAGCTTCTTTGCGGAAACAGGCCGAATAACCAGCGTAACAAAGTGGCAAGCTCTTTTCGTCGATAATTTCATCCATATGATAACCAGTGAGTGGCATTTCAGCCGTAGCAATCATTGCAAGATCTTCGCCTTCGATATAATATTCATCGCTCTGTTTATCGCTGCGCGGATTAAAACCACAACCCTCAAGAATTTTGCTCGAGACCATATCCGGCACGGTCATAAAAGTAAAACCGTGTTCTTGAACCTTTTTCAGCCCAAATTGCAACAAAGCGTTCTCGAGAAGTGCGAGCCCATTTTTGAGATAATAAAACTTCGCACCGGCAACCTTTGCGCCGCGCTCAAAATCAACCCAATCACGGGAAATAGCATAATCAAGATGATCGACGCCGCTAGTCTTATTTTCGCCCCACTTTGCTACTTCAACATTGGCTTCTTCGCCACCCAAAGGTACATCATCAAAAATAATATTCGGAACTTTGGCAATTTTTTGGCGCAATTCTTCTTCAACGCTCACGAGTTTCGGTTCAATTTCAGCCAGTTTCGACTTCACAATTTTTGCCTGCTCAATCAAATCCGGCGCCGGCTTACCCCCCTTCATTTTGTCGGTCAAACTGTTGCGTTCCTGCCGTAAAGCCTCAACTGATTGCAAAATCGATTTGCGCTGGTTATCGAACTCGATGATTTCAGAAATATTGACATCGTAGCCCTTGGCCTTTGCGGATTTTTCGACTAATGTTTGATTTTCGCGGATGAAATTGATACCTAACATAGACTTAGTATAGCACGCTCTACCAAGTACCGCCACCCCCGCCGCCTCCGCCTCCGCCGGAGAATCCACCTCCTCCTCCGCTCGAAAAACCGGAGCTACTTGAGCTTGACCCGCTCGTGGTAGAATGAGCAATGCTAGTATTTGTGAAGCTGCTCATTTCCGAAACTGCATTTTTAAAATCGCTAGCCACAAACGCACCTGCGCCAAAGTACCACACCGGGTCGCTAACATCGTCAAACTCGTAGTACCTGCTCATTTCATTCAGCCAGCTTTTTTCGAGCCCGAAAATAATTGCATACGGCAACAATTTTTCATAAAGTTTGACAATGCCCTGATGGCTAGTATCAACCCCTCCAACACTTTGTAAAAATTTAATTCGCTGCGCCTCAGCCATTTTGACGTAAAGTTTTAACCCCTCAAGATAACGCGCTGCCTCTAAACCTTTTTCGGTACGCTTTTGATACTTGCTAGCTTGATAGCCGAGCGTCGCCACGATCATCGGCACCGCAAACATTATTAGAGCCGCTACGATTACCATCCAATTTCCACCAACCCTCTCGCGGTAAGGTCTATACATGTCATCGACTAGTAGTAGCGCCAAAATTGAGACAAAATCCCATAGACAAACCACCGCAATCATAGCACCAAAACCCGATTTTTTTGCCTTTGCATTGCTCTCAAACAGACCCAAGCTTTGTAGTCTTTTCTTGATTTCATTTTGGAAATTCTCGAGTAGTAATCTCGCCATACTGTCATAGCCACGCTTTTTAAGTTCAAATTGCTCACCTTTTTCGAAATCTTTGGCGTTATTGAGAATCTTCAAAATATCTCGTTGCTCAGTCAAAAGATCATCACTCAAAACTTCAATCGACCAAATATTTTTATTCTTGAGTACTCCTTCTTTGACAGTTCTATGAATCGCGATTTTCTTTGTTACCGCTAGCTCCATCAAAGTCGCCACATAGGCGCTACCGTTCATAGATTTAACACTATTTTCTGCCATTTCAGCAACCGTTACACCCGGCATCGGTGCATATTCCGGTTTTACAAACAAGTTCTTATAATATTTGCGTTTTGCGACAGTTTTATTATATTGATAAAACGCTATCACCAAAATAATACCGCCACTTAGCGCAATCACACCGAGTAAAATTACTAGACTATAATCGCGTGGATTTTCCGGCACTACAAATGTATCAGGCTGAAACGCTAGTACAAAACTCAAATTTTCATAGCTATCAAGATGATTGGCGCTAAATGTAATCTCAGTCCCGTCTGCATTTTCTTCAACTTCACAGCGCGTTGTTTCGTCCACGCCATATTTCCCAACATAGCAAGCATACTTATTTAAGTACTGCTTGGCTAATTCCGAGTCCATATGCAGAGTCGCCACCACCTTGTCAAAACTATTACCCCAATCATTGCCGTTAGTGTCCCAGTATAATTCCTGCCAGTTTTGAATATTTTTTTCAAGATTTCCGCTTTGATCGGTAATTACGTCTTCAAATTCATATTCAAGAGTATAAACTTGCTCACCGTGCAAATACCGATCTGCATCGCCGAGGTAAACTTTAAAATAGCCATCACCGGGCTCGACCTTGGCTACCGGCTCAGGCTGACCGTTACGAGAAGCAATCAGCTCGAGCTTGCGGTCACTCGCCATGGTGAGATTGGTTCCGTCTTGATTGGTAAACGGTATCACACGCACCAAACCGTGCGTACGGTCACGCTCCGGAAAAGTCGCATTGATGGTCTCTACTACACGCAAATGACTAACGCCTTTTTCGTCGCGAGTTAAATAAAAATCAACCAAAAAATCATGCAAATACGACCCGTCATTAGTAGGAGTAGCTCGCCAAAAATCCTCAGCTTTTTTCGTAATCGTCAGCCTTGTATTACTATCGTCATCGCCAACCGCAGAACATGGCGTTGGTCCGACGACCTGACTTAGCAACAGCCCTGCGAGCAGTACTTGAAAGAGCCTTCTCATTCTACTTCCTTAATCGTTGCCTTAATGGCGTTTGCTGAACGTTGCAACTTTATGCCTTCTTGCTCGCTGAGTGGTAATTCTAGTCTACGCACAATACCATCTCTGCCAACCACCGCCGGAAACCCGTCGTAAATTCCGTTATTGTCGTCATAATTTGAGACCGACAATACCCGTCTCTCGTCATTCAGGATGCAATTGACGATTTGAGTGACGCAGGCGCCAATGCCATAATAAGTTGCGCCTTTTTTGCGGATAATTTCATAAGCGCGATTGCGCGTATCTAGCTCAATTTGGGTGCGGTCGGCTTTTGAAACTAGCTTTTCAATTTTTTCACCACCAATTGTTGCTAGCGACCAAAGTGCGAATTCACTATCACCATGCTCGCCAACCTGGTAGGCATGAACGGATTTTGGATGTACATCGAGTTTTTTTGCGAGGTCATATCTTAATCTCGCCGAATCTAGCACTGTGCCACTACCGATAACTTTTTCAGACGGCAAACCGGAATATTTATAAGTCAGAAAACTTAGCGTGTCGACCGGATTGCTTACCATCAGGAAAATACCGTTAAACCCGGAATTCATCACTGATTCCACAATTTCTTTGATGATTTTGGCATTTTTCTTAACTAAATCAGTGCGAGTCTCGCCCGGTTTTTGATTTGCGCCCGCTGTGATAATACAAACATCTGCGTCCCCAGCATCAGGATAGCCACCCGCCTTCAGCTTCAAATAGCTCGGCGCCACCGCTAAAGCATCCGACAAATCCATCACCTCGCCCTTGGCGTCTTCATTATCAATATCGACCAAAATTATTTCTTTTACCGCGGTGCGTTGGTTTAGTAAAGCATAAGCAATACTCGAGCCCACATTCCCGGTCCCCACAATCATTATTTTTCCACTCATTGCTATAATTATAGCATAAAAACTTTATTCAGCGTAAACCGTTTCGTCACGATTTTCATCAATGCTAATATCACGATCGTAAGTTTGATAAGCACGCTTTTCGTATGGAAAATCTTCTTTTTGAATTTTAAGAATTTGGTAATAACCGACGTGAGATTTATTATCAATTGGCTTGATAATTTTGTTAATCGGCTTCCTGTTTACAATTACTTCCGTATCGTTAGCCGAAAAACTCGCAATTTCCCCAAAGCGCAATTTGCGATCGGTATTCCGAGTGGTTGGCGCAGTACGCACCGTATCAACATACAAAACATATTTATCAAAATCAACTGGTCCAATTTCTTGGTCGGTAATTTGTTGTTGTAATTTGGCAAATTCAGTGTCGTTAGTAATAATATGGCCACCATTATAAATATTATCGCTAGGATACCAAAGATCATTTTTGTCATATTTTTGACCAAGCATTTGATAGCCGGAAGCGTGCAAAGTATATTTAATATAATTTCCGTGATACAGGTCACGACTGATGCCGGTATAATCCGAACCAAAGGCATCACCGAGCATTTCGCCAAGTTTTTCACCAAGCAGACTGACAGCCAAAACCAGCACCGCAAGAGTTGCAATGATAATTAAAACCGCTTTCTTCATAAGCTTATTATACCATAGTTTCTGTAGGCTTTAGGTCTATCCACGCGGTTTGATAATTGGAAATGGCACAGCTTCGCGCCCCGAAACACCTTCAAGCAGCCAAAAATTGCGCTCGCTATTACCCCAACCGCAGGCTGGTGGCATACCATATTCAAGCATTTCTACGAAATCCATATCAAGCATTTGTGCCTCGTCGTCACCAGCATCGCGCATAGCTTGCTGCTCTTCAAAACGCGCCAACTGATCTAGTGGATCATTCAGCTCTGAATAGCCATTGCCCATTTCCGTCCCGGCAATAATTGGATGAAATCTCTGCGTCACTAATGGATTATCTTCGCTCACTTTGGCAAGCGGGCTAAGGCTAAGCGGCTCCTCAATTAACCAATACGGTCCGGCAGAAGTTTTACGGATCTCTTTCCAAAGATAGTCAAGCAATCTAGCGTCAGCGACGCCCTCTCCTACCATTGTACCACACTTTTTCAAAATTGTCAATGCTTTTTCGCGAAATTCAGCATTTTTCTGCATTTCCTCGGGGCTGAGCTCGGCTTTTTCACTCTCGGTTTTGGCATCAAAGACATCAATCTCGAACTTATCTTTTAGTAAATCTGCATATTTGATCCGCGGCCATTCACAGTCAAGATCAATCTCAAACTCGCCCACCTTAAAGCTCAGCGTTCCCCAGGTTTCACGTGCGACATATTTAATCATTTCTTCGTAGAGATTCATGCCGTCTTCATAATCTTCGTAGGCAGCGTAGCTCTCGAATGCAATATGTTCCGGCAGGTGCTCATCGTCAACCCCTTCATTACGAAAACGCGGACCAATATCATAGACCTTCTCAAATCCACCACCGAGCAAGCGCTTAAGCGGTAGCTCTTGGCTGATCCTAAGATAATAATCCTGATCCAGTGCGTCCATGTGAGTAACAAACGGATTTGCATCGGCACCACCGGTTGTGGTCTCAAGTACCGGAGTATTAACCTCGATAAAACCATGCGCATTCATAAAATCGCGCGTCGCTTGCCAAAACTTGCTTCGTCGCACCAGTCGCTCACGCACTTCGGGATTGACGTTCATATCCACATAGCGACGCCGATAACGCTCCTCCTTATTAGTGAGACCATCATAGCCCGGCAAAGGCCTGAGCGCCTTGGTCAACAGCCTTACGCTATTTGCAAAAACCGAAATTTCACCAGTGCTGGATTTACCAACCTTGCCTTTAGCTTCAACAAAATCACCGGTATCGAGCAACTTCAGCTCTTTGATACCAAATTCACCCGCTGGCAAGTCGTCAGATTTTTGCATAAAAATCTGCACCTCGCCATAGTAATCGCGAATTTTGACAAAGGCAATCTTACCAAAACTGCGAATCGCCGTAATCCGACCAGCAATGCAGACTTCTTGGCCATCCTTTTCGTCAAAATGGTCAAGAATATCCGAAATCCGCGCGGTACGGTGGCTCTTGGCTGGATACGGATCAATTCCGAGCTTTCGGACCTCCTCTAATTTACGTAGGCGTTCACCCCGATAATCATCTAATGTCATAAACTAGACCGCTTTAATCTTGACTTTTTTGCCATTAAAATCAAATTCTTCACCTGCTTTACGACCAAGCAGCTCCTTACCGAGCGGTGATTCGTGCGAAATCTTACCTTCAAGCGGATCAGCTTCAACCGGACCAACAATCGTATAAGTCTGATCTTTACCACCCATCACAATTGTAACTTCTGAGCCCACGATCACCTTATCGCTTTTTTTCGCTTTGATAATAACGGCATTTTTGAGCGTTTCTTCAATTTCGGCAATCCGATTTTCAACTGTTTTTTGTTCGGCTCGAGCGTCACTGTATTCCTGATTTTCAGACAAGTCGCCAAAAGCGCGTGCAGTCGCCAAGCGCTCGGCAATTGCTGGACGTTGAGCAATTAAATCGGCTAATTCTTTTTCTAAGTCGGCTTTACCCTCCGCCGTGAGGTTTACTGTTCTTTTCATGTCTATTAGAGTGTATTATAGATAGACTAGAATGTCAAATCACTCAGTTTTACGAGACGCGTCTCACCGGACTTGCGCTCGGTGATTTCCGCCTCGCCATTTTCGAGAGTTTTATCGCTCACAACTACGCGATACGGGATACCAATCAACTCCGCGTCAGCAAACTTCTCACCTGGACGCAAATCACGATCGTCAAATAGAACCTCTTCCGAGTGTCCACGGTACAGCTCGGCGGCTCTTTCCATACCATTTTCGCCAATTCCTACAAGATAATACTTAAACGGTGCAATTGCCTCCGGCCAAACTAGACCTTTCTCATCGGCAAATTTCTCAGCAATTACTCCCATTACTCGCGAGACGCCAATTCCATAGCAGCCCATAAACACTGGTCGTTTCTTGCCGTCACGATCGGTAAATTCCAATCCAAGTGGCCTTGAGAATTTATCCTTCAGCGTAAAGATATTACCAACTTCTGCTGCTCGAGTACTTTCGAGCTCTTCACGTTTGACGTCAAATTCGGCCAAAATTTCGTCCTGCATAACTTCTTCGTTTAGTACCACGCTCCAGTCGGCATTATGCCAAATCGTATCCTCACCAACCTCAACAACAGTCTGAAATTCATGACTATACTTCGCAAACACACCCCCGCTAGCAAACGTCCGATAAGTGCAATCACCGATTCCTAGCCGTTCATAAATCTTGGCGTAAGCCTCTTCAGACTTATGATAAAACTCTTCGTGCTCTGCTTCGCTACTCGAAAAACTGTACATATCTTTCATCAGAAATTCCCGACCACGCATAATCCCAGATTTCGCTCTCAGCTCGTTGCGGAATTTAGTTTGGATTTGATAAGCCGCTACCGGCAAATCTTTGTAACTCTTGATATAAGATTTCATTAGTTCGGTCAGCGGCTCCTCATGAGTCGGCGCGAGCCCCAGCTCACCACCTGCCGCTAGCTCAGTCTTAAACCAAATATCCATTTTCTCGATATCCCAGCGATTAGTCTTTCCCCAAAGCTCCGGATTCTGTAAAGTTGAAAGTAAAATTTCCTGCGAACCAATTTTGTTTAGCTCCTCACGAATAATCGTCTTGATTTTCTCGAGCACACGCAAACCAAAGGGCAGATAATCATAAATGCCGGCTAATTCCTTATGGATGTAGCCTGCCTGCACTAAAAATTTTGCTCCGCGCGCTTCTTCACTCTTCGGCGCTTCGTGGAAAGTCTTTATAAATAATTCACTGAACTTCATGGCGATATTATACTACATTGCGCCGGTATTGGCGATATATAATATATAAAATGCAATACCATTGCTAAGGATATGGAGCAACATGCCGCTCCATATGGAACCGGTAATTTCGCGCATACTACAAAGCACTAGACTCAACACGAACGTCGCCACCCCCGCATTCCACTGTCCATGCATCACCCCAAAAACTAACGAAATCAGTAAAATCGTCGCCACCGCTGGTAATTTCCGACGCACTTTACCATATAGCCATCCGCGCATGATAATCTCTTCGGCAATCGGAGCAATGAAGACAATCGCTATTATTGCCCAAATCCGATTGCTGCCGGCAATAAAACCACTAAAACCGACATCTTGAGCTTGCTCGGCGTCAAACCATTCAAAACTACTAAAAATCTTGGTTACAAAATTTGAAATAAAGATGTATATTATATATCCAACCGGAGCCAACCCAATATCTACAAAATTTGGCCAGCGCTTTATACCAATTTCTTCGACATTAGCCGAGAATTCATTCGGCCGATCTATAACAATAGCTTCATCCTTGGCCAGCTTTTGCTCCCGGCGTCGGCTATATAAATTTACCAATCGTGGCAAAACAAACAGAATCAGCGCTAACGTTAAGCTATAATTTAGTGCATAGTAAATCATCATCCAAAACGGTTCGCTAAACTTATCGCCAAGCAAACAACTCATTAAAATTGCTATAATGAACTGACTTGCGATTAAGGCTAGTACGGCCCAGCCAATCACTAGAATCAAATAGTAGATAGTCTTTTTTAATTCGCGTGAATCCTTTTTCATAACTAAAACAATTTAATAATATCTAATATAGTAATCAAGACAGCTAGGGCAATAATAATCAAGAACGCGGTCGAAACAATTTTTTCTTCAGTTTCTTTTTTGAGCTTTTTGCCGCGCACACGACTAATCGCAATAATCAGCCAACGACCACCATCTAGCGCTGGGATTGGCAAGACATTCATGCAAGCTAGCGACACCGAAATGAGCGCCGCGAGGAAAGTTAGATTTGCTAGTCCTGAGCTGGCAAAAGCCGGAAACATTACGCCGATAATCCCAACTGGACCGGACACCGAATCTCCTGCTGAACCAATTGCGGCTTGACCGGATTCGCGCACCGAACTATCAAAGCTAAACTGCGAAACCACGCCCGAAACCAACCCCCATACCAGTTGTCCAAGACTTTTGAAAGTTTCTCCAGTGAGTTGCAATGTCGTCCCAATTCCCACAATCGGTGCTGACCAGGTTGAGCGCACAAAGGTTTGCCCGAAACTCATTTGCACCCCTAGCGTATACTCAGCCTCGGCCGGATTCAACTTTACGTCTAGCTCTTGCTCGCCCGAACCGCAAGGTGCTTTAATGCATTGAATATCATCTTTTTCCGGATTACTATTTCTTAGTACTGTATACTTTACGGTTTCACCCGCATGTGCGCTATTATAATCCGTCACATCGCTTGGCGTCATAATTTGCTCATCAGCTATAGCGATAATTTGGTCGCCAGGCATGAAGCCGGCTTTTTCTGCCGGTGAGCCCTCAATTACATCCACAACGCTAACCCCGCCCCCGGTAACTTTAGCGTCATTTTTGAGATAAAATTGACCTTTGATAAACTGTGGCATACCAGTAAACGCTAAAACCGTTAGTAGTACCGCCGCAACCAACCAGTTCATTAACACGCCGCCAAAGAGAATCTTGGTTTTTTGCCAAAAACTCGCCGCACCAAGCGTACCCTTCTTTGTGTCGGCGTCAGATTCGCCGTCCATTGAACAAAAACCGCCAATCGGCAAGAAATTCAAGCTAAAAACTAGGCTTTTTTGAGGCTTCCCCCAATCTTTCTTGGGGATTTTAACCCACTTCTCGACAGTAACTTTTTTGCCGTCCTTTTCGACTTCAACTGGCTTTTTGACCCAAGCAATCGCACGCGGTGGAAAACCAATCCCGAATTCTTTTACTGTAACGCCATTCCTGCGCGCCATGATAAAATGCCCAAATTCATGCGCCACTACCAGCAGCATCAAGATTAATATGCCAATAACCACCCCAAAAACGATATTCATATACCCCTTATTATATCACAAAATAATCTCAAAAAAGCATAAAATCTATTGACTTATTCCACTATCCGTGATATAATGGAAAGATATACCTATTCTAGGGTTATCTCGAACTACTTATTTTGGACTGTTTTTGGGCTATTTCCCAAATCTTCGTTGCCGGTAATGATATTCATCGAGAATCATCTCGATGTCTTCCTGCTCGAGAGCGGGAAAGTATTTGTCTAGGAACAACAACTCACTATAGGCGGCGCGCCAAAGTTGAAAACCGGAAATTCGCTGCTCGCCGGAGGTGCGCACAATTAAATCGCAAGGTGGGACTTCCGGATGATAAAGATACCCTGCAAAATCATCAGGGTTCTCGAGCGATTTTCCAGCCGCAATCGCTCGATTGGCTGCATCCACAATTTCCCACTGACCACCATAATTAAAACAAATACAGACTGTCTTGCCAGTGTTTTTCGCCGTACGCTGCTCAGTCTCCATTAGTTCAGCCCAAAGCTTCGGATCAACCGGCTCCGGGCGTCCCATCACGACAAAGCGCGCATTTTCCTTCATCAATTTTTTGCCTAGGGAAGCAATTTTAGCTTGAATTAGCTTCATTAGATAATCAACCTCAGCCTGGCTACGCCCCCAGTTCTCGGTCGAAAACAGGAAAAAGCTGATTACCTCAACCTCAGTTTCCTTCAGTGCATCAATGATCATTTCACTTTTACTGAAGCCCTTGGTGTGCCCCTCAATCGTAGGCAGGCCCCGTTCTCTAGCCCAGCGCCGATCACCATCACAGATAAAGCCAAGATGGCGCAATTTATTTTCTGTACTCATATTAAATTGTCATAATTTCATCAGATTTAGCTTTGAAAAGCTGGTCGATCTGATCGGTATATTTTTTCGTCAATTCATCAACCGATTTTTCAGCCTTTTTCTTGACGTCTTCCGGAAGCTCGGCGCCTTTTAATTCCTTCCTAGCATCCTCACGTGCCCCACGAATTGCAACTTTTGCCTCTTCCACCTTCGCAGAGGTTTGTTTGACGATTTCCTTACGACGTTCTTCGGTAAGTGGTGGAATTGGCACCCGCACTACGTGGCCGTCATCAGTCGGATTAAGCCCGAGCGAAGCATCATTACGGATCGCCGTAGCAATCGCCTGCAAAGTCGCCGGATCAAACGGCGTCACCTGTAGCATTGTGCCACCATTCACGGTAATATTAGCAACTTGAGATAGCGGCATAAATTGACCGTAAGTCTCAACCTTCACCCCCGCCAGCATATCCGGATGTGCGCGACCGGTGCGTACTTTTTTGAGTTCGGTCTCAAAGCGCTCTATTGCGTTTTTCATACGAGTTTCATATTCGCTACTATCAAACATAATCTTTCCTTTTAATTACTTTTAGTATAGCAAAAAACTGCGCCCATTTCTAGACGCAGCTCATATTCTCAGTCTATTGACTTTTATCACAATCCGTGATACAATAGAAAGATAGACTAATTCTCCTAATTTTACTCGGTTACACCAAGCTCGAGGCGCCTAAACTGATTGACGGTGATATTCTCACCAGTTTTTGCGATCGCCTCCTTGATAAACTGTGCCACGGTCTTGGTATCATCAAAGATGTAGTTTTGCTCCATCAAAACCTGATCTGAGAAAGCTTTTTTGACTTGACCAGAGATAATCTGATCTTTCATATTTTCCGGACCACTAAATTTTTCTTCAAATTCCTTCTTTTTGGCTTTGACAATATCTTCCGGGATACTATCAATATCGACGTAAAGCGGATTCATTGAGGCGATTTGCATAGCAATTTTGTGTGCTAGATCCTTGAATTCATCGGTCTTGGCCACAAAGCTAGTTTCACAGTTTAGTTCAACAATCGCACCCAAGCGACCATCATGAATATAGCTCTCAATGATACCCTCACGCGTTTCGCGGTCGCCGCGCTTTTCAGCCTTGGTCATACCTTTCTTGCGCATTTCTTCAAGCGCCTTGTCGAAATTACCCTTAGCCTCAACAAGCGCATTCTTAGCGTCGGTCAAGCCTACGCCCGAAAGCTCCTTCAATTTCTTGATTAGCTCAATTGAAACTTCCTTGACCTCTTCAGCCTTTTCGTTTAGTTCTTTGCTCATTTTCCCTCCTTATTTTTCCTTTTTAGCTTCGCCTTCTTTTACCGCGGCGACGAAATAATCTAGAATTAGTTGCACCGATTTAATCGCATCGTCATTTGCTGGAATTACATAATCAATGCCAGTTGGATCGACATTGGTATCGCAGACGGCAAACACCGGAATCTTCAAAGTTTTGGCTTCTTTGATCGCGTTTTTATCATGCGCCGCATCGACTACAATCACCGCTGCTGGTTGCTCATTCATATCCTTGACGCCACCATAGCGCTCGTTCAAAGTGTCAATTTCTTCTTGATAGCGCTGAACTTCCAATTTCGAGTAGCGAGCTTCGAGCTCACCGGAAGCCATCCGACGTTCCAAATCCTTCAATTTCTTAATTTGACGATTCACGGTATCAACGTTGGTCAAGATGCCACCAACCCAGCGCACGGTCACATATGGCATGTTCACCGATTCAGCAGCAACTTTAGTAATATCTTTGAGCTGCTTTTTGGTGCCAACAAAGAGAACTTTTTTGCCACTTGCGGCAATTTTTGAAACCTCCGGAAGGGCCGCTTCGAGTGCCTCCGCAGTCTTTTCAAGATTAATAATATGTCCACCCTGACGCTTACTGTGGATGTATTGCGCCATTTTTGGGTGCCAACGGCTGGTTTTGTGCCCGAAATGCGCACCCGACTCGAGCAGAGCCTTCATATCGACAGATACTGTCATAATAGATTGGTTTTCCTTTCGCTTTGTCGCGAGAAATCGATTAAAATCGAGGAAACCTCCCGCAACTGTTTCGTTAATATTATTACTCTGTAATTTTAGCACAAAGCTGCCAGCTTGACAAGAGTAAGAATAACTTTATTTGCTAAGGAAACGATAGTAAACCGCCATTTGCCCGTAGACCGGCATCAAATCATATTGTGTCGGAATTTGCGGATTATTTCGCTTGCCCCATAGTTTTTCTGAGACTGGCTGCGTCGCAAGCGGAGCAACATAATTATCCCCCTTTGGGTTCTCAACAATAATCGCTAAGGTACCATTAAATTGATCCTCGTAGGGTGGGCAATTTTCTCCAAAGCAAGTGCTGGCGACATCACCGTGCCCGATCGGTTAAGTAAGTTTTTTCGTACTCTGACTCATCCGCCTCCGGATCCTTGAAATAATCTTCGATATCTACGTATGTATCCTCACCTTCATCCTCGTTTTCGTGCTTCAGATAGAAGTTATAAGTATTCATATCAATATCATAAACATAATAGAGATTCGTGTTTTCGTAGTTAAGCAAATAAATTTCTTCATTCTGAATTGAATAAACCGCGACCGAATTATAGCTGAGATTATTTTCGACCGAAGTATAATTTACCACCATGGTCGGAGAATTATTTTCGGACTCATAAAAGCTCACTGCTGGCTTAGCATCTTGATTATTCCAAAAACTCTCATCATCGTCGGAATTATCATCTCGCCCGGAATTTTAGCGTTTTTACGGTCTTGTTCGCGCACGGTCTTGATATGAGTGAGATAGACCTCGGCCCAGTCCGACATTTCCGGCTCACGATTGCTGAGCATAATCCAAGCTACTACCCCGCTAATCGCGCCAAGAAGCAGAACTACCGCTAAAACTATAGCCACGATTCGCTTTTTATGCGACTTTTTTGAGGTTTTTGGAGCCTTTGCATTTTTCGCCACTTTTGTCGCTTTCTGAGCTTTTGATCTTTTTGAATCCCCCGATGTCTCTAAGTTTTTTGGGCTTTTCATGCCCGTTTTTTGCACCACCTGCCTTTGTTTAACTTTTGACCCCATATTGCACCTATATTAAATACTAGCCCAATTATGCCATGGCTTTGCTATGGCCATATAACTGCGTCGGCTCAAAGGAAATATAAATATATTTCTTCACTCGCGCTCCTTGTCATACCATAAAAGTCGAAAAATGGATATGCTTGCATTATTGACTAGTCTGATATAGAATTGAATGGCGGTTGGCTATATAAAATAAAAAAATATAGTAAAACCGCCGATTTTTTATACGACAGACTAGCATTAGCCTGTCGATAGCACATTTTAGAAAGGGGGTGGATAATGTGTTTGAACCGACTTACTCTGATAGAAATGGCAAGTCACATACATCAGCATTCGACGCTTTTATGAGCGGGGCAACAAAGTCCCCGTACCAGTGCGAAGATACTTATGGCGTATATAGAAGTCAGCATGAACAGAGGCTCGCACAATGGAACCGTGAACATCCGAATGACAGACGCCAATCTTAACGCCAAGGTCCAAATGCAGCTAAACATATTTCCTTACCATATTATATAATATGGTACCGGAGCCAATACTGGCTCCGGTTTTTTTCTTTGTCTATGACTTCTACTAATCTTCTTTGGCGGCTTTTTTGTCGGCCTCTTTTTGAGCTTTCTTGGCTTTGTTGCCAAGCGCCTCGCGCAACTTCGCAGCACGCTCTGCCCGAGCCTTGAAGCGATCCACGCGACCTTCAGTATCGATAATCTTCTCCTCGCCCGTAAAGAATGGGTGCGAAGCCGAAGAAATTTGCACCTTGATCAGAGGATATTCATTGCCATCCTCCCACTTGATCGTCTCGTCGCTTTTCGCGGTAGAACGAGTCAAGAAAGAAAAATTCGCCGCCTCATCCGCAAAGACCACATAGCGATAATCTTCTGGTTGTGTAACTTTTTTACTCATAACTTGCTTAATTTTAACAAACTTTTATACGATTGTAAAGAGTTAAAACGGCTTTTCAACCAGCCAAGATACAAACTCACGAATCTGCTTCATACTATTGCTCTTATCCGCCGGCAAAAAGACACCTTCGTCTCGCACAAAATTTAGACTACTGATTTCGTGGTAAACCGATCGAACAAGGTTTTTCAGCTCCTCATCGTCATTTGCATCATAATCATAAGTCTTATCGTAAATCATATTGTCATTATCCGGCGTTACGAAGAGGATATGGCCAGTGGTCACTTTATAGTTGCGATAGGTCGGCGAAAGACTGAGCAGCAACTTATAAAACCCAAGCTGCAAGCGCATTTTATACAAAGTCGGATGACTATTCCACTTCTCGGGATGAAATTTACCGGTCTTAAAATCATAAACTTCAATTGTTTTGGCTTTTTTGTCAATTGCGATATGATCGATTTTACCGGTGAGCGGTACACCGTCAAAATTTGGTCGTTCGGCAGCGAAATTCACCTCGGCGCGCGCATTATTATCGCGTAAAATTCCGCCAAACTCCGTCAGAGATCGTTGCAAACTTTTTTCGCCCTGAGCCAAAAGATCCCGTTTTTCATTTTCCTCAAGGCTAATCACCGCGACGTCTGAGCGCAGTTTAGTTAACGCCGCTTCATCATCCAGCCCCTCGCGCGTAATCGCTTCAAACACACTATGCATGATAGTTCCGTAAGCTTGTTCAATTGTCACCGGAGGATTCGGGACATGAAGCACCAAACGTTCATAAAGTGTCTGTGGTCCAGCATAAATCAAGTCGATAAAATTAGTTAAATCAGTCGCCGACAAACGGTAATTTTTGACTCGCTCCTGCTCGAGTTGTTGAATTTCCGGCGTCATACGTTGGTATTTTGCTAGCCAGCTAGTTGAAAGTGCCTGCATTTTTTGGGTCTCGTCTAGCTCCTCGTTGTGTAACCTGATTTCCTGATTCTTACTCGGCAAATATGGCGAAATCGGCTGTTCAACCTCTCGGCTACTCTCATTAAGATAAGATAGTCTAAGCAGCGCCTTGCCATCCGCATCGGCATTGGCATTAGTCATAACTAGTACTGCTTTTGCGCGCGTCATTGCCACAAAAATTAGTCGCAGTTTTTCGTCATCAGTAATGCCGGTGTGGCGGATTTTTGCTAAGTTTTTTGGCAAAGTCAACTTATTATTGTTACCCTTGCTCTTACCCCAGTTCGTATTATCGAAAGCAATCAAAAACACATATTGGAATTCGAGGCCCTTGCTTTTATGTGCGGTCATGACCTGCACTGCCTGCTCAGCACTACGGAAATTGCTAATGCGCATAATCTCAGTCCCAGCAACCTCGTAGTCTGCAATCATCGCTACCAAATCCGCCAATTTTGGTGCCGAGTTGTCGTCTGGACGCAGATTACGAATGTGGATCAAAATATGCTGGCGAAGAGTCGCTAGATTCTCATAAAATTCGACCAACTCCGCCTTGGATAAATGTTCGCGGTAATATTCAAGATACGGCGAGGTATAACCGTCCAGTTCTAGCTCGCCAATCAGAAAACTCAGCCAAATTTCTAGTGGCGCACTGAAAGATTTCATGCTCAAGTTCGCAAAGAACTTTGCCAGTTCTGTGAGTTTCGGATAGTCCTCGCCGGCTTTCGCTAGAATCTCTAAAGTCGATGCCTTGATGTGACGCTCCGGAAAAAGTTGCATAACCTTAAGCGTATCAAGACCCCAAAAATCGTACGACAAAATCTTTAGCAACATCTCACAAGCCCCCACTCCGCTCGCTAGCCGCACAATAAATCTTGATATTTCTAGTAGTTCTTGAATCCGCTCATCTTCGAGTAAATTCTCACGTTTTTCATAGCTAATTGGAATATTCCGCGATTTTAAAAACGGCAAAAGTGTGACTAAATTCTTGTGCTTGGGTGCCAAAACCGCAATCTCACTTGGATCAACTCCACGATCCAGCAATACCCGAATCTGCTCGGCTACCCAATAAAATTCTGCTTCTAGACACGGAAATTCATGCCTTGAAACCTCCAAGTCGCTTTGCATTGGAAATTCCCGCATCGCTAGCAAGGTTTTGTCAACATTATCGTAACTTTTAACAAAACTATCGGTCACTTGGTCGGCAATTTGCCGCGAAAAGCTCAAAATATCACCCGAACTGCGGTAATTTTTTACTAAAGTAATCACTTTGGCATCGTAATGTTCCTGGAATTCCATCAAATTCGAAGCATTAGCACCCTGGAATTCATAGATTGCTTGATCGTCGTCACCGACTGCCATAATATTCGGCTGTTCATAATCAGTCAGGAGTTTAATCAACTCAAATTGCGACGCATTGGTATCCTGAAATTCATCCAGCAAAATATATTGAAAAAGCTCCGAAAGACTAAGCCGAAAGCCGCGATCGGTTTTTAGATAGCGAATCGTCTCTTCAATCATATCATTAAAATCAAACCACCCGTGTTCCCTCAGCCTTTGATCATACTCGCTCATAATATTTGCAAGCGACAGCAATTTTTTGTTTGCAATATGATCTTTGAGCCGAAATTCTCCGGTCGCAGTTTTTTCAAAAAAGTTGGTTTTCCAGCTGCTAAGTGGTTTAATACGGTGTTTTTCGTCGGACAACACCTCGTCGATTGCGGTTTTTAGCTCTCTTGCAATAACATTACCGATTCTTTCAATTCCTGGGCAAATCTCCTGCTGGTCAACATACTCCGCCAAAATGTCACTAATTGGCGTATATGTACTATCCATCGCTGCCTCAAATTTTGCTCGCGGAGCTAAATTTTGCAAAAGTGGCGAAACCCGCTCGCTAATCTCCTCGCTATCCTTGATATTCTGCTCGGCAATTTTTTGCAAATCATTATTTGATAGGCGCTCCGACTTGGCATTGCCGATAGTCTCGATAATATCTTTCGGGTCGGCTTTTTTCAAAATATCATCAACCGGCAATTGCCGCTGAATCTCGGTGACGATTCGATATTGCATGGTAGCGTCAACCGGGGATTCTAGGCGGCGATCAAGATTTTCAGCATAATTTTGATAACGCTCTAGTAAATTGCGTCCAAAGGCATGGTAAGTATGAATATTGACATCCGCCGCCGCTTTACCCATCATTGTCTGCAGACGGTCACGCATATTTTGGGCGCCGGCTTCGGTAAAAGTTAGACAAAGGATATTTTCCGGATTCACGTCGGTATGTTCCAAAATATAAGCAACTTTTGCCGAAAGCAGCTGAGTCTTGCCAGTACCAGGTCCAGCCAAAACCAGCAGCGGACCTTCTAGATATTCAACCGCCGCTCGCTGTTCTTCGTTTAGCTGCAAAGACATTAATTTTGGCTCAGGATAATTAAGTTTTCGAGGTGCGGTGTGCGCGGGAAGAAATTAAACGGCATAATTTCTTTGATGTGATATTTTTCACTGAGCAACTTCACATCACGCGCCTGCGTAATTGGATTGCACGACAGATAAATTACGGTTTCGGGCATGACTTCTAGAATTCGCTCGATGACTTTAGCATCAAGCCCCGCACGCGGCGGGTCGACAATCACGGTTTGTCGAGCTGAAATATACTCAAGCGCCTCTTCTGATTTTGCTAGCACCGGTCGCACTTTAGTCTTCCTAAAAAGCTTATGTGTACTCTCGACGTTACGTTCCAATTCCTTAAAAGCAGCACCATTTGACTCTACGAGCGTTAAATCCTTATCCCTAGCAACGCTAAGGCCAATCGTACCGACTCCCGAGTATAAATCTAATACTTGATTTGTAGTAATATGACGTTTAATTTCCGCAAGCGCCATTTCATAAACTGGTAAGTTAATCTGAAAGAAACCATTCGGCGAATAACTGTAGCCGTAACCAAGAATCTGATCGGTCAAGTTTTCAAAAACCGGACGTGGCTGATAATTCGCCACTAGCCCACCGGAGACATTGCCATTTTGATCCGAGCGCATCAGTAACATTTGGTATTTACGTGCTTCGTCGTGATTGGCGTTCAGCTCAGCAACAATTTCACTAGCCTTCGCAAAAATTTCCGGCTTCTCAAGGCTCGAATGGTTAACGATTTGCTTACGAAAAGTTCCGCGCTCGTGGACTGCTAAATGAATTTTCTGGTCTTCAAAGGCATAATAAAGCGCGTATTCCATCTTGTTACGATAGAAAAATTCCTGACCATCAGTTTTCACATCCGGGATCTCGAAATCTAAGTCGACTTTTTGTTGGCGAAAAATTTCTGCCAAAATTGCTTTTTTCTCGGCTAGCTCATAATCGTAATTCAAGATCTGCCACGGCGAAGTCGCAAGATAGCAATCATCTTTCGGAGTCACACGCTCCGGTGAGTTTTCTTCGTATTCCTCCGCAATCCCCTCAACAAGATTCGCCTTTTCCTTAGTTACGCGAACTTTTGTCACAATTTCACCCGGAAGTACTCCCCACAGCATAATTTTTTTGCCATTTTCAAGCTGACCCAGGGCTTGTCCGCCTGGGATTAGCTTCTCAACTTTTATTCGTTCTGTGATATATTTTGCTGGTTTTCTTGCCATTTTCTTGCCTTTTTGCTAATTTTTACTAAAAATTATCCATGTCATTCATAACGCAAAGCGTCAATTGGATTCTTGCGGGCTGCTCTTGCCGCCGGGATCGTACCAGCGAGAAAAGCGATTGCCATTACGATTAATCCTACCACTACTATATCATTAAATGCAAATTGGCACAGCTCAAAGGTTGGGAACATTTCCAAAAACCCGCCAGCTTGATGAGCGAAATCATTAATAAAATTACCCGCAATCATCGCAACAATAATTCCGAAAGTTACACCCCAAAAGCCCAAAGAAATCGCTTCAGCCGAAAAGTTCGCGAAAATCTTCAATGAAGACATCCCGAGCGCCTTGTTGAGCCCGATCTCACGAGTACGCTCCTCAACCGAAATCAATAAAGTATTCACCACGCCAATAGCCGAAGTGATCAGCGTGATCCACCCGAGTACCATCAAGAGTTTTACCACGATTTCAAAGAACCCGCGCATTTCGCCCATCATATCGTTAACGGTTGTACTATAAAAACCTTTTTCTGCCAAAGTTTGCTGCAACTCCTGCATTGTAGTTTTGGATAAATCAACTCGTGTCTTGATGTAATAAATTTGACCCTTCTGAGAGTCGGGGGCATATTCGGTATAAAAATTATAGATTGCCATCTCGAGTGCAGTTGAGATAATTGGCTGATTAATGGTAGCGATATTCGCTGATGTGATGCCAACAATGCGCGCTACAAAAGTTCGATAGCGCCTAGAATATGGATTTTGGTAGACGATCTTGAGTGGTTCACCTAGAGCCGCTTCATCAGAAGCAAATCCCAGCACCTCGGCCATGCCGGACTGAAGTACGATTTCGTAAGCATCAGTATCCGGGCGCGGAAGCTCACCATAGCCCATTGCAATATCGTAATCTTCCGAAAGCAGAGTCGTATAAGTAAAATTAAACTTTTTCTTGGTTTGATTGCTAGTTAAATAAGCGCTAGTGTTTTGGAGTGTTTTGGGTGCATAAAAATTCTTTGCGTCAATCCCAGGTAGATTTTTGATTTCCTGCACCTGCGCCGCGGTGAAAAAGTTGTCACGCGAGCTATACTCAGTTAAGTTATTCGTGCCAGTCAATACACTCGTAAGGGCACTCGCATTAGAGCCGGGCGTGATCATAATATATTCTTCGCCACCAAGATTGCGCGTTTGTTCGTCAATAAAGCGTGAGACACCATTATTGATCGCAAAAATCAGCATTACCGTCATGCTGCCCACAAAAATCGCCATAATCGTCAAGAAGCTACGAGCTTTATTGCGCCATAAGCGTCGATTTGCCGTTTTAAAAATCCCAACCGTCATTTCTTCACACCTTTCTTTTTGGCGATATTGATGATTTCACCATCTCTGAGGTGGATTTGTCGATCACAGCGCGCCGCCAAATCTTCATCGTGCGTCACAATTACGAGCGTCGTACCATTACGCTGATTGAGCCCAAACAACAATTGAATAATTTTTTCACCAGTTACGCTGTCGAGATTCCCAGTCGGCTCGTCGGCAAAAATGAACTGCGGATTATTAACAATTGCCCGCGCAATACAAACCCGTTGCTTATGCCCACCCGAGAGTTCGCCAGCTTTATCCTTGGCGCGATCTTTCAAACCAACACTTTTTAACGCTTCAAGCGTGAGCCTCTTACGATTCCCTCGCCTAGTATGCGCAATTTTGAGCGGCAAAAGCACATTTTCGTAGACCGTCTCATTTGAATTCATAAAAAACTGTTGGAAGACAAAACCAAAACTACGATTGCGCAGCCGATTAATCTTGCGTGCCCGCAGCTTGGAGGCATCCAAGCCCTCAATTTTTATAGTGCCCTTCGTTGGTTTATCGAGCAAAGCCAGCAGATGCATCAAAGTAGACTTGCCGGAACCGGATTTTCCAACAATCGCTACCGATTCGCCTTTATAAATATCAAGACTAAGACGTTTCAAGGCGGTAAAACGCGCGCGACGCTTACCATAAACCTTCCACAGGTTCTTCACCTCTATAACCTTCTGCATGAGCTAATTTTATCACAGCGGTTTTTGTTTGAATATTGGACATGGTTTTAGCATGTAAATTTTACAACAATCAGCATTTTAATCTAGTTTTCTCAACTTTCTCCGTACGGGCCTCTACGATCGCTCGAATGGCTACATCTACGTACGTGTCACACATGGCTACTGGTGGTCTACTACCG
>OOIH01000438.1_pt1 | contig 42723 bp, 59 predicted proteins | sample 1691801 | NCBI WGS metagenome assembly OOIH01 (sample SAMEA1061690, study PRJEB22710) | metagenome
ACTTCATGCTTCAGATACGCACTCCACAGTGCACCGATAGAAGCAAAGCTGTCCTCTGCCTTTCCGTATGTACCTTCACGCTCCCCATTGATGATGGTCTTGGCGGTATCCAAAATCTGATCACGCCTTAACATTGTTTCAGCCATTGCATGTTTCCTCCTTAATTCAGCGGGTATGCTTTCGGCAATTTGAGAATATAACCATCACGTACCCTCACTGCCTTGCACCCGGCAATATCCGTCCAGCCGTACTTATTCACCGCAAAGTTATCGGTAGATACAGCCGCAAGATCGTACAGATCGCCAACGCTCACAACTCCGTACTGGCTGATGATCTCGTTCATGGCATCCAGAACCGACTCTGCATCGCCACGGGTTTCAAATATAATGTCATCATAATCAAAACCCGTCCGTCCCGACTGTCGGTAACTGCTGCTCCGACGCTCCTGATCTCCGCCGTTCCCGTAATACTTTCCATAAGAAACCTTCGTTGTGTTAGAGTTTTTCTTTTGCCTGGTCTCTCCGTAAAGAATCATATCAACACCATTCGTCACGATGTCCGAGATTGCTTTCTTTACCGCCGGCACAAGCACCTCCATGAAAATATAAGATTTCACATTTCCGACATCTTCCGAAATGAAGACATCGGCGAACTTCTGTATCTCACCTTTTTTCTTAGGCTTGGCGGCACCGCTGATAACCTTTTCAGCTTTCTTTTTTTCTGATGATTTGTCAGGGAGAGCCTTCTGCTCATCCTTCATTTTGTGAGAGTTCCCTCCGTATTGTTCCATTGTCATTCTCCTTCCTATACCATCTTAAACATCACATCTCTCGCATTCTGTGTCCCGGCGATAGTCTGCGCAATAGATCTGTAAATCCTCGAAACATTACTGAGGTTCGAGTTGAAGTCCTCCAGAATATCATCGAGCTTATTGTCAAATTTGGCGGCAATCTGTTCCTTTGCCTTGTTGACAACATCTTTGCGCAACTCGTCTTCGTCAATTTTGGACACTTTCTCTGCAATCTTATCCGTGACCTGTTCCGAAATTCTCTTTCGCTCATCCGATACAGCAGAAGAAACCTCGCTGTGAATGTCGGCCTTGATCTTGCTGATAACATCTGCCGCTGCATTATCCACAGCATAACGGGCACGCCTCTCAGCAGCTCTTTCCACTGCCTGATCAACGACTTCCTTCGGAATATCAATAGGAACGTCATTCGACAAATCCTCAATCGTTGTATCCAGCTTCTCACAAAGCTTTTTCATCTTACAATGGACGCCGATCCCGTAACCAAGTCCAACAAGACCGACTACCATCATCCCAAAACCAAATATCCAATCACAATCAATTTTGTTCATGGTTTTTCTCCTTTCCATACTTCCATCAGTTTTCCTGGAAGAGTTATTCTTGTTGCGGCTATTTTATTGAATTGCCTCTTATACTGATAAGCCAGATTACTCCTTGCTTTCTTCTCAGACGAGGCGTAAGTGGTTCCTTCCCAGTTATTTGAAACGCACTGTTCAAATTCCATGACAGGACCCTTGTAACTGTATCTGTTCATAAAACACCTCCAGTCCGTTCCAAACAACAAAAGGGAAAGCACCTTGTTACAGATACTTTCCCTTAGCCAGAACGACTATTTCCTTATTCCGTTTTTAATTACTCCTCGGAATCCTCTTCTTCGGTTTCCGGTTCGGTGCTGTCCTCGTCAACTACCTCTGCCTCCACGTCAATCGGAGCGGAGTTCTGCTGCTTCTTCGCCTTGATCTTGTTCGCTGTCGGAATGATAACGTACTTAACGGCTAACCCGCCAACCACGATTACCAGACCAACACCGGCCGCGATCCGGAATCCTTTGCCAGAACTCTTCTTCACAATCTCCTCGGTTGCCTCTGTTGCTGTTTCAACTACCTCTTCATTAACCATCATTTCATTAGGTTCCATTTTTGTTCTCCTTTCGTGTTAAGAAAATTTAGTGGTTCTCTCCATTAAAGTGCTTGTAAAATCTGCGAATTTTTAGCCGTTACGGAAATCGTATCTGGGTTCTACATGGTAGTCAATCACCAGACAAGGCGTTCCGTCATCAGCAATCTGTGAACTGAACCGCAGTTCCAAATATCCGGTATCGATATTCCAGCCAAGATCATCGCCCATACTCATATGCGGCAGACCGACCTCGTAGTTAAAGTCATTCCAGGATATAAACATCTCATCCCGCATCCGCCGATTCAACTCATTCTCAGCTTTTTTCAGCTTCTCCATGTCTGACTTGAAATATCTTCCGGATGCAGAGTCGTAACAAAGGGTATTGCCTCTTTCCGTGATAATGACCTGCTGCGTGCTTACGGGATGTTGCTCAATTTTTTCTTTGGCAACCGAGTCCCGTATCGATTCTTCCTTCTTTTCGCCTATAGCCTCAACAACTTTTTCCTGATACTCCCGGAATGCCGATTCTGACAGGCTATATGCAGTCGCTAATGCGGCTCTTCTACGGACATTCACAGAGCTTGCTCCGATGAGACAAAGTACAGATGCCGTACCGATCGCCGTTGCCGGAATATAACATTTCCATGTAGCAAGAATAAGCTCTTTCGGCGGCAATTTCTCCACTTCAAGATCGTCTTTCCTCTCGTCGATGCAAACCAGAGCTTTAGGCGTTGCCCGAACTGCCAGAACAGTTGTTGTAATCATTCCAGCAATACCGATTCCGGTAAGTATCTCCGGACTGTGTTTTCTAAGAGCATCTTCCATGTTCCGAATAGCCTTAGATATTGGTTTTGTGTTCATAAGTGGCTTTTCTCCTTTCAAAAATATAAAACCGCCCACAAGGGGCGGCGATTATCTAACCAGCCAGAACTCCGGACGAACCCCGCCAGAGTACGAGGCGTTGCCGTAGCCCGCATCGCCAAAGCTGTACACATCAGCGAAAACAGCCGAAGAAACGTTTTTCTTGGTAGCATTGCGGAGCCACCACCAGCACCAGTCATCCTCGAAGTCGCAGACACGGTTTCCGCGCCGCTTCATCATCTCAAACTGCTCATCGTTATCCGGCTCAAAGTTTTCATAGAAATCGTCATGACCGAATATCTCGCCGTATGTAGGCAACGTAATCTCCGTTACCTTGTTTCTCAGCTTCTCAGGAAATGCCCGAAGAACAACCTCATTTAACCACCGCTTCATGTCAGTACCGTCGAATCCTCCCTCGTTCGTGCTAGAGTCATTCATCGAATGCCGGGCGATTACCTCACCAAACAGGAAAAGAATCCCTTTATCAGTTACCTTCTGTGCGGTTGCCGTAAACTTACCGAAGCCGTGAAGCTTTACGCTGATCTGATCTCCTACACAAATTTCATTTGTTTTGAACTGCACCTTTCTTGTTACCTTCATAATTGTTTTCTCCTTTCAATTTTAGCTTGTCAGTTTAAACATCTTGTGATTTCCAAGATGTCCGTTGCCATTTCATAAGCAATACTAAATATCTGCCGATCTTCTTTATCCTCATAATCTTTCGAGGAAAATTCTCGTGTCTTTATTACAAAATCCGATATGACATCAATGGGATCTTTCTCTGGATTTCTACGGACACGATTTAAAAGTTCGTTACCAGCCCATCTTTGATAACTGACTTCTCTGAACCAATGTTTATCCCAATTTCGCTGGGGTTCTGTGATATCGAAAATATAATCTTCAATAATCAAAATAACTTGTTCATGCTTAGACATAGCGCTCTCCTTCAGACAGAAAAGAAGAGCCCCTGTTAGGACTCCTCCTTTTCATTATCTCTTTTGGCAATCGCCTCATTTACTTTTTCCTCGATCTTTTCGTTCATCTGCTGGTCTTTAACCCAGTCGGATAACAAATTTGCTGCCAATCCAACTACGGTCACCACCGCTCCAAGAACTTTAATGATGCTGCTTCTTCCCATAAAGCGTTACCTCCTTTCCATAATAGTGATTGTAAATTTTGCGATTTAAAAATATGTTACCGTAAGTCTATGGTCTCTATCAACGATACGCCATATCTCGCCGTTATTCCTGGCAAGCCTTATCATAGTTTTCTGATACTGCTTTTTGCCACTGTCCACACCAAGCTTGTATGCGACAAACCCAGTCACAAATATAATTCCAACACCGACCGCAATATCCACGATGTCTTCCCTTGTCAATTTTTTATCTTCCATAAGGTGTTACTTCCTTTCCATTTTTACGAATTATTCAAATTTCGTAAGTGCCATGGTGTCTATAACGATACATTCGAGACCGTCTTCTAAGGTTGTTTTCTGATTATCAAAGTCCAACCAGTAGCAGTCCATCTCTTCGACCATATAGCTTATTTCCCAACCCATCTCATCGCCTTTATCTATCCCTTCAACCCCAAGAAATGATAAATATTCATTCAAAGAACAATCCCCTCTTATTGCGAGATTTCGGTTTACATGATATTGGGCATTTAATACAGCCGCCATCGTTGTGGTAAAATACTTCTTTGATGTAAGATCATAGAAAAGTACCTGCTCGCTCTCAGGGTCCATGTCCATGTTATAAACCTGGTAACCCCAATCATACGAAGCAACTTGTGCATCTTTCGCCATTTCTGCGTGAATCTTGTTATCGGCATCTTCACCGTAAACTTTCTTCGCCGCCTGTCGGTACTGTTTGTAGGATTCATTAAGCATGGCGTAAGCACTGGTTAATGCTGCCTGATTGCGCCTATCCAAAACACCAATGCCAATAATGCAGGCAATCGTGGATACTCCAACCAAAGCCGATGGAATATAACATTTCCAAGTCGCCTCCACAAGTTCCTGAGGCGTGAGCTTGTCTGTTTTCAGCTCGTCTTTCTTTACTTTGATAAGTGTCAGTGCTTTGGGCGTAGCCCGGACCGACAAAACGGCAGTACCAACCACACCAATTACCCCCAAACCGGTTAAGATTGTGGGAGATGCCTTTCTTAAAAATTTGTTCATTATTTTCTCCTTTCAAATTTAAACTTCATCTCGGGATTACAGCATCCGGGTTTAACACCACAATCGAATCGCAATCCCAGCCATACAGTTCAAAATATAAATCACCGGATGCAACCTTCTCAAATTCTTCGCCATACCAGCAAAGTTCAATAGCATCTATGCCAATCCGCAGACACTTCTCAAAATCAATGAGATACGACGAACGTATAATTGAATTTTCAATATGAGGTAATCTGCGAAGCTGTGCCAACGTACTGATAACTGCGATTTTGTTTTCGTCCCTCATAACAAACTTAAAAGAACAATCGTCTTTGCAGTCTCTGAATTCTTCTCTGGCACACCAATCTTTCTAGCCGAAAGAGGCATTTATTCTTGACGCCCATAAACCGCCTTCGGGCTTGACCCAACAATGCTCGTTTTTGATTGGGAAGTTCAACAGTGGGTCAAACTGCTTTGCTCCGTAATGAATGTAAATTTGTCTGTTCATTTTGTTTCCTCCTAGTTTTTTCTTTTTGGCTGTGGAAAAATAAAAAAAGAAACAGCAAGGGACTCGAACCCTCGATCTCCGCATTCCAGCGGTGCTCTAACCAACTGAGCTAACTGTTTCTCATAATAGTCTTTGTAAATTTTGCGAAACATAAAAGAAGAGCCCCTGTTAGGACTCCTCTCCATTGGTTTTCTTAAACTTACTTCGGATATGCTCTTTGATGTCATCCCAGAAAAACCAAACATACGGGACAACCATAACGATGGCGCATAACACAGAATATCCTTTCCAGTGTCTTTTAAGCCATCCCCATGACGGTCTCATAATCATTTCGTTATACTCCTTTAATGCTTTCATCATAGTCTTATACCTCCTGATATAGTTTATTTTCTCATAATAGCCCTTGTAAATTTTGCGAAAAGAAAAGAGCCGCTTTTACACGACTCCTAATTTGTTGCTGCTGTAAAATATAATTTCCTTACCAAACTCATCCGCTTTGCTCATTTCATACTTGGTGCTTTCTCCAACATAATGACCGACATCCACCACAAATATAGCATCAGACATTGCAATCTTTTCTGTATGCAATTCAAGATACCATTTCTTGTCGTGTTGCTCACATCCCATAGCTGGGAATAACACAATGTATCCTAAATCAGTAAGCTGCTGATATACACTTATCATTTCGGACTTATACTTATAGCTCCCACAAATAGTTATGATTCTCATATAATCACGCTCCTTTCATTAAAGGGCTTGTAAATATAACGAAAAAGAGAAAGAGCCCTTGTTACAGGCTCATACTCTTTAATCAAAACCACTTTCCTTTAGTAACTTTTTCAGTTCTTCCTTACTAAGCTCCACATCAATATCCAAATGTGCGTGTGTAGTTCCATCGTTGATAGCGATCTTCATTTCTTTAAGCCAGATATCCATATCTACACCCAACTTCTTTTTGATAATCACCTTTGCGACTTTTGACACAAGCGCCGTTGTGAATTTTGATATAATGTTCATCTCGTCCATACCTCTTTTTTCTCCTTTCGGTCTATGGTTTTCATAAAGGAGAATGTATAAAATGCGAAAAGAAAGAGCCCTTGTTAGGACTCCTCTTTTAACTCCGGATACTTTGTAATAATCTCGTTCTTTAAAGCATCAATTTTCACCTGAATCTTATCAAATTTTTGACCGTGCTTAATAAACTTTGAAACTTCTTTTTGGAACCTTGCTCCATGAAGTTCCTTAGATTTTATTCTTGCTTTTTCCAATCTCAAATAATGATAATGGCTCCTCAAATAATAAAATAAATACTTCGTAAAATCGATCATAAAACCCACTCTCCTTTCATTAAAGAGGTTGTAAATCTTGCGTCTAAATATCACGTCTGTCAAAGACCGTTTCCCATCGTTCACGCTTAATAGGCTTCATCTTCAATGCCCACATAATTTGCCGGACTGTCACAGTAGGATACAAACCATCGTCCGTACAAGTACCTGCACGTTCGTCAAAGTATACTTTAAATTGCGGATGCAAATATAGCTCAGCAGTAAGCCACTGGTCTATCTCACCCCACCAGGTACTTTTTGTTTCTTTATCAAATCGCTGCTGGATTACAGCGAGACCTTTCCCACTTATCTCAAATAGAGTACAACTATTGTAAACCGGATGATCACAAATATAACACCGGCCAAACTTTGTCCGTGGCATCGTTGGCTTCTTGTAATGATACCTCATTCTATTTATTCTCCCAAAACGCAAGAGAAAAAGCCCTCGTCAGGACTTCCTCTCCCTAATATTACTCGTCAAATGCTGGGCATGACAATTTACAGCTCGGATAAGGACCTCCACAGGCTCTACATCCATCTGGCGGTACATTTCCTGCGTACATATCGAGCATTTCTTCTGTCCATTCTTCTTCCTCATCATCTTCGTACTCATAATCCATCACATCTACATTCCAACCACATGATGGGCAGGTATAAATATCATTTCCACCCCTGGGATGTTCCCTGCGGTCCATAACTGCTCCGCATTTATTGCAAATTGCATACCCTTCGTTCAGGTATTCCATTAACTCAATACCTTCCGGTTTAATTATTTGGCTCATATTATTATCTCCTTTCGTAACTCGGAGTGCACTACATATCATACACCCTTTTCATAGTTAAGTTAAGAGATTAAAGAGCTCTTTGTATCTCCATAAGAGAATATGCAATTTTAGCGAAGGAAAAAAGAGTCCTTGTTAGGACTCCTTCCTGATTTCGATAATTTTTACATCCGGTTGAATTAAACGTTCTCGCATCAACCACTCATTAAATTCTTCTTCGTCTTTAAAAAATCTAATATCTTGGCATCCAGAACGCTCGTAAATAACTGTCATATTGATCATCTCCTTTCATAACAGCCTGTGTAATTTTAGCGAAGGAAAAACGAAAAGGCGCTGTAAATATCACGCCTTCTCGCTTTGGAATATTAAACTCTTATCGTTTGGTCGGTTTAACGAACCGAATTAAATTCTTCAATGTTTGAACCGTAAACGTGCCGTCCTTTTCCAGATCATATCCCATCTGATAAATCTTGGCAAAGAACACCAGCGGCACCATAAGCTCAGCCGCAGCAATACCAATCTTTATATAACGATCCTTCTTCTGCTCTGCAAGTTGTTCCTTCCGAGATTGTTCTTCTCTTTCCACCTGTTCCTGATGTTGCGTTTTCTCCTGCTCCATCTGGTCACGTCTGAAATTTTCGTCATCAATCTCTTTGTTGTACTCCATTGCAGCCTTAGAATCGTCGATTCTTAACCGGTACAGCTTGGCTAAACTCTCTATTGCCTCCGTATGCTCCTTGCTTCCTACTGCAAGACCGGATAAACCTCCGAGTTCGGCCTTAATCTGTTCGTCCAACATTGTGATAATGTCTTCGTTCATACTTTTTCTCCTTTCGCTGTCAAGTTTTTAGCTTCCATAAAAGGAACTGTTAGTCATGCGAAATATAGTTTTTGAGATTCACTTCCAGCATGACCGATTTTTTTGATGCGATAAAGTCAATACTCTTAGATGCTTCAAGAAATATAAAAGGGCCGTCCGGATCAGATGTATCAACCCGTAAAGCCCCAACACATTTCTGTTTAAAGATTGCAACTGTAATACCGCACCCAACAAGAAAACCTGTGATAAATATAACAACCGTTAGCATACTGTTCCTCCTTCCATAGATTTTTTCAAATACCAAATTACCATGTTTTTCAGTCACCTGTGTACTGGTTTCTAAGCTAGATTAAAAAGAGGAAAAGCCGTTGTATACGACAATCCCTCTGTTCCTCATTTCAAAACCTTCATTTCAGCCAAAATATCGCTAAGTCTTTCTCCGTTTTTCTTACGCTGGTCAATTTCAAGCCATTCTTTATTTGACAATTCTCTTCTCAATCTCCAGTAATGTCCTAAAGACCTATCATAGCAATACAAGTCTTTCAGTTCTTCCTGTTTCCTTAAATTGACCCGCTTGCTTACTACTTTTGCTACCGTAGTAACGCCGCCGACAATTACAGGAGTCAGGGTAATCACGTACTCCTTGTTCCTCATAAACCAGTCTTTACCATCCTGAATCTTTTCGTTAAGTTTCGCCTTAAAAGCAGCTCTCTTTTCCTCTTTCGTCCGAAAATCTACATTGATAACTTTGCTCATATTTTTGAATCTCCTTTCACGGTTTTCTCATAATAGGGAGTGTTCCGCTTGCGGAAAATAAAAAGAAAATGCAATGACTTCAGGGTCACGCTGACGAAACGGTTGCCCGGCAGGTAGAGATATTTCACTCTACGCATTCGCATCTTACCATCGGATTTCCACCGACATCTATCCATTGCATTGAAACAGGTAGGACTCGAACCTACACCCTACACAGTTAAGTGTCGCTCCACCATTGAGCTACTGTCTCTCATAATAGCCCTTGTAAATTTTGCGAAAAGAAAAGAGCCGCTGTTAAGCGACCCTTCTCCCTGAATCATTCGGACTCTTTTACTTCGGACGGCTCAATATTTGTCGGTAAGCCAACGCCCGTAGCGATGTAATTCATACAGTTGAGAATTTCCGTATCGCTCATTCCTTTTGCTCTGAGCCATTCGGTCATTCTTGCCACTTCCTGAACGTTCATCATTTCGGTTTTCTCCTTTTCTTCAAAATTAGAACCTTGTTCCGTCATATGTGTCCTCCTTTCATAAAGGGCGATGTATTATTTGCGAAATATAAAACAAAAAGTATCAGGTATCGGCTTAATTATAACATTTTCTAAGCAGAAAAGAAAGAGTCCCTGTTAGGACTCCATCTTCTTTCCTGTAAAGCACTCTCTCATAAAGTCAATTTCTTCCTGTTCATAACCACCTTCCAGTAATTCCTCGTCCGTAATCTCTGAAATATGATCTTCAAACCAGCTTTTTATTGCACTCATAGTTTCACGCTCCTTTCATTAAAGGACTTGCGATTTATGCGAAAAAGAAAGAGCCATTGCTGGCTCAATCTTTAAATCGGTTTGTGATGTCTCCGTCTACATTAAAGTCTAACTCGATACCACTTCCGTCCTCTTTTTCGTGAATGTCAAAGTCAATATAGTTATCTCCTAATGTATTTGTCGGATCATAATACCAACCTACAAATAACGACGTCTGCGTAACGGGGAAGCCTAAACATTCATAAACATCTCTCAAGAACACATAGCCTCTCCATCTTAAAATATCGTTAAAGTAATTTTGTTGTGATTTCAAATACATCAAATTAACCTCTTGTACTTTGTCCCAATTCTTACAGGACGAATCAAATACTCGTGCGTACATACTTTTTGGTAACATAAAATATCACTCTCCTTTCATTATAGGAGATGAAATCTCTGCGAACTTTACTCTCTTTCTTTGCTCAGCAGCCAGAAGAACCGTCTGTACAAGTCGTAATAAATATCCTTACAGCACGGAATATTATACCTCACCCGCAATACGTCATAGGAGCAGCCCTCCGTTACCCCATGTAAAATGTAACTTGCCAGTTCTTCGTCCGTATCCTCTGCAACATCCTCTATCATCGCTATCCGTTCTGCAAGATATGCTTTTGTAACTGCACATCTGGCGGTCGGGTCACTCACTACGTTGAGTTTGCTAAGTATCGGATGGTCGTTCGGTCTCTTACTCAGCCCATCCAGTGTTCTATAGGCTTTTTTCCATGCAGGATACTGCAAACAAAAATGTTTCAGCTCATAATAACGGTGACGGTCAATCCAATATTTATTCTTCTCTGATAGTTCAGGTCTTATGGTCGTACTCATGCTTTTTCTCCTTTCCAAAGGTATCCGGTTTGTTCATACAGCAATTTGGGTGAAATATAAAAGTTAATCCGTCCCAGCTTACTGTTGATTTCTTCGATTTTGGTTACGAGTTGACCATTCCTTGTGGCTGTTCCGATGGGAAGCCAACCGGAAATAATGCCAGCCCGTATCCAGGAAGCGTCTTTACCGTATACCTTGGCGGCGACCGCAACCGGTACAGAACCAGTTTGAAATATGGTGTCCATACAGCCCTCCTTCAAAATGTTTTCCAAAATCTCACCCCGGGAATTTTTCGGATTTTGTATGTTAAGGCTATCAGAAAAACATGTCACCTGCGTACTGTATTTAATCTAGGTTAGAAATCAGAGGAGTTTAGCAAGAAAATATAAATGTAGGAGTTGACAATTCCTACACCATTTATTATAATGCTGGTTGTGGAAGGAGAGTGATATACAATGTTGATGCAATGCCCTGAATGTGAATTGCAAGTAAGCGACAAAGCAACATTCTGTCCGCACTGTGGATATCCAATACAGCCGGACGTAAAACCGAGAAAACCCCGAAACAAGAATAACAAGAGACGAAGATTGCCAAACGGATTCGGACAAATCAGCGAGATTAAGAACCGGAACCTGCGTAATCCCTTCCGGGCTATGATTACCGTTGGTAAGACAGCAACCGGCAGACCTATTTGTAAACCGCTGAAACCAGAATCCTACTTTCCTACATACAATGATGCGTATACAGCCCTCGTAGAATATAACAAGAATCCATATGACTTGCAGCCTGCCATCACCATGCAGGAACTCTACGACAAATGGTTCCCTGAGTATGAGAAGACGGTCAAAGACCCAAAGGCTGCTGAGAATGCCTGGGAATATTGCTCCGCTGTTTACAGTATGAGGGTGATGGATATTCGTGCCAGACACATCAAAGGATGTATGGAAGAAGGTGTTGCAGTTATCAAAGGTGTTGAGCAGACCCCGACCGCAACTATGAAGAACAAAATTAAGTCGCTGTTTAACCTGATGCTGGATTACGCTTTGGAATATGAGATTGTGGACAGGAACTATTCCCGAACCTTTAAACTGACCGATGAAGTTGTGAAAGAGTGCCATAATGTCAAACGGGAGCATATCGCATTTACTGAAGAAGAAATTGAGCTACTATGGCAGCATGTAAACGATAAACGAGGTATAGACATCCTCTTGATTCAATGCTATTCTGGGTGGCGCCCTCAGGAGCTTGGATTGATAGAATTGGCGAATGTAGATTTGACAGAGGGAACGTTTAAAGGCGGTATGAAGACCGAAGCCGGAAGCGAACGGATAGTTCCGATCCATAGCAAGATTCGCTCTTTGGTTGAAATGAAATATAAAGAAGCTGAAGAACTCGGCAGTAAGTATTTGCTGAACTGGGTCGATCCGAGCGCTCGGAACAAGAAAAATATAAAGCTCACCTACAACCGATACACAAAAGCCTTTGATTTGATACGAACCGAGTTAAATCTGAATCCGGAACACAGACCTCATGACGGCAGAAAACATTTTGTAACGATGGCAAAGAAATACAGAGTGGATGAGTATGCTATCAAGTACATGGTTGGTCATAAGATTTCAGATATTACAGAAAAGGTTTATACTCAAAGAGAATTTGATTGGCTGAAAACAGAAATAGAAAAAATAAAATAGGATGTTATAATGGTGTAGAAAAGCAAAGTCGCAGTTGCTCAAAATATAGGAATAGCGGTATAGGAGTGGTGCAGGAATAAAATAGGAATTACCTACATTTCCCTGCTTTTTACCACTCTTAACCGCTTTGAAAACACTGTATTTATGCGGCTTCTGAAGCCGTTCGATGTGTAGTGAGATTTTATTATATAATCCCAAAATCCAGCATTTTCAATAATTATAGCCGCCAAGTGTAGGAATAGTCAAGAAGTAGACTGCTCCTGAACACTTCCAATGACTGCTTTTACCTCCAAGTCATCCATTCTTGAAGATAGGGAAGCGACAGATTCTTTAGCCCATGTATACCACTGTTTTGTCACGGCACTATACTCGGCATGATCTCCCGTATCAAGAGCATCTGCAAAAGAGCCAGAAGCCATATCATCCGTAACAGGAAGATTATCAAGGTCTTTTTTCAAACACTTGAAGCCTTTGACAAATCTGTCTGCACTTCCTGATCCAACATAAGGAATCTTGGTTATGCTGACCAACTCAATAGTGTTCTCCGTTTGACTCATGTTCTACTCCTCTTCTCAAAAATATAATTTGCAGTCACGCCGATAACGCACGACACAAGAATGGCATAAAACAAAAACGCCAGTCCTCCGTAACTAAACAGAATGACCAGCGCAAATGTCAAAGCCACTATAAAGACCAAAATCGCCAGCACAACCAACAGAAAATTTTTCATCACTTACCCTCTGTCTTGTTATACTGAGCCGAACTGATTCCCAGAAGAACCCCCAGGAAAGTATCAACGGCCGTGATCGTGCCGACTACCTGCTCTCCGCAGGGCAGCCCCCAGATTCCTGCCAGGGCGAAATATAATGTGCCTGCCGCCGGAAGCAGATACTGTGCGATCCATTTCAAAGTGTCATAGGTTTTATTACTCATGTTCATGATTTTGTTCCTCCTCGTATTGTGATTTGTGTATGGGTAATTTGTTTACCTCATTCATGATCCGTTTGGCGGAGCCGTTACCGCCCATCTTTTCATACGGCTTATAAAGATACTCATAAAGATTTTCGTACTCGTCCGAGGTAATGTAGCCACGTTCGATGTACTCCATGCCCAGGTACATAATACGGTCATGTCCCAACCCTATGAGCATCTCTGTCTTCACGTCTTTTTTTTCAAGCCGCTTGGTTATGTAGGCCCACAGCCCAGAAGACGCAAGAACCGAGCTAAAAATAGTTAGTAATATTTGAAACCACTGTTCCATGTCATACCTCCTGTAAAATATTTTGTGACGACCTATCAAATATAACCAGCTTCTTGCTTACGACAGTAACCGTCTTGTCGAATAGGTCTTCATAAAGTCCGATTAGGTTTTTCCTCTGCTGTTTGGATAATAGTTTGTAATAGCCGCCCATCCAGCCACGGAACATATTCTCTACGCCGTCGTAAGGGATTTCTCCGTTATGGACTTTAACCGCCAGTTTCTTTAACTTTCTCCTCATAGTAGTAACCCTTTCAGGATTTATGCGTTTGATTATTTTTCCATCCTTGGTAAGTGTATACTTAACTTGCAGGAATTTGTAAGTGCTGGAAATCCTAACGATTCTGGTTTTCTTTTCGTTGATATGGATACCCAGTTCCTGCGCAATTTTCCGGATATTGTCAAGCAAGTCCAGAAGTTCTTCCTTGCTCGGGTTCATGATGTACCAGTCATCCATATACCTTCCATAATACTTTTGACTTCTCACGTACTTGACGTAATTATCAATTCGGTAAGGATAATAAATGCCTATGACCTGTGACAACTGGTCGCCAATATTAACAGACTTCTCCATCCACTTTTCGCCAGTTAGCTGCTCCTTTGGTATGCTGCGGTATTCCAGCTTATTGAATGTATCAGCCATACAATTAGCGTACTCATCATCGGTCATATAAGATACGTCAATCTTAAACCCGTCAAATATAAGCGTTAAAAGCCAGTCGATGAATTCATCATCATTGAACAGCTTTAACAATTCCCGCTTTGCAATCTCGTGAATAATATTGTCGTAGAATTTTGCGAAGTCACCGAATAGAATCCAGCCCTCGTTCCCATACAGTCTGTAGTATTTCCTAAGATGCACCTCGAAGCGGTCTCTCTGATGTGAAATACCGCGTCCTTTGATGGAAGCACCATTGTCGTAAATAATATGCTTCTTGACTTCTGGTAACAGGATATCGTCGCACAAAACATGACGAACGATTCGATCCTTAATCCGGATACTTGTGATAGGTCTTATTCGGCCCCGTTCAGACAGCGTAAACTCTTCTGTCGGTCCATTTTGAAGAGACCTGTCAAGAATTTCTTCTTGTATGGAAAAGATGTACCGCAGGAAATTCATCTCACGGAAGCCTTATAAGCCTTGTACAAATTGTTGGCGTCAGACAAAATCTCTTCATACGTCATACCTATTCACCGTGATAGCAATACTTACCGTAGTAAATTGCGTCCAGCTTTGCCATTTATCCTTGATGGAAAGGACAACATCTCCTTCTCGGTTGGTTAGACTGAGAATCCGGACGAACCCCGTTAGAGTTCGAGGCGTTGTTGTAGTTCGTATTGCCATTGTTGTTCACATTAGCGAAATTAGCCGAAGAAACGACGCGTTATTAGATGTTGCCCTGTAAGTATAATTTGATTCTGTTATCACGCTGACGCCATTTCTTTATCAATCCGATTTCTCGGTCGATAGCTTTGACATACCTGCCGTAAGTATTAACATCCACATTGAAAATTTCCACAATCCGCTGCAATTCCTTGATGATCTGCTCGCAGTTTACAATAGCGCTGTTCTGATAGCTCCTTCTCTGCTCATACTCCTGCATAGAAGTAGGGTAAGTGGAATTAGCTGCTCTGATATTGTTTGTGAGCTGTGATGCCAGATGATCAATACGGTTCTTGAAGTTGGTCATGAGATACCTGTACTTCGCATAATCCTCCGTTTCATCATCTCCATAGGCATAACGGACTCTGACAAAATGCTCTAAATCCTTTACCCCGAAACTTCTCTGCATAAAGTCCAAAAGCATATCATGGAGTTCAACCGAATATGTGATGGCTTCAAATTTGGACTCCTTACGGTCACTCACCAGGACACTCATTAGTAGTCTTTCCCGGTGATCTCAGCGAACTCTTCCTCTGTAATCCATCCTTTTACTACGGCGTTACGAACGCGGCTTTCATCCCACAGCTTCATGCCGTAGTAGTTCTTAACCTTGTCGTAATTCTTGCTATATTTCATGGTGATACTCCTCTCTTTCTTACAGATCTACATCACACATCATTGCGAGGTACTCAATATCGGACTTGATTTTTGCCTGCTCCAGTTCCTTGGGGGTCATATCCCTGAGTACGAACCAAGACTGGCCATTCACTTCCGTTACCTGTACCAGCTCCATATTTTCATGTGTCTCATCATGCTCTCCGTCGCTGATCACAACGGGAGAACAGTTCGACTGGAAAATTCCGGGATCGATAGTTGCTTCAGAAATGAAGTTATTACCGTTCATGGTAAGATTGCTGAGTTCAGTCCCATCAGCAAGGGTAATTTTATAGTTCTTCTCATCCATTTTGAAAATCTCCTTTCAAGACTCTTATAACATGTTTTTCTGTCACCCGCGTACTAAATTAGGGGCACAAGGCCCCCAGATTTAGCCAACCAACCCGAAGACCGGACGAACCCCGACGGAGTTCGAGGCGCCGTCGGAGGTCGGATAGCCACTGTCGGTCACACGAGCGAAATAAGCCGAAGAAACGACGTCTCTCAGCCAATACCAGTATCTTCCGGGATTGATGAATCTCGGATACATCTTCATCAGCGCCAACTGGGTCTTGTCGATCGTATAGCGGTTCGGAACGAAAGAGCCGTCTCCGGCCGGAGTGAATACCAGGCTTCCGTACATCATGATCTCGTTAGGAAGTTCGACTGTGGAGTCATACCATGCGCCGGCAGAAGGATAACCATTCGTAACGGCGTTCGTAAGATACTCTCTGTGGTTCAGGATATTCGCCGAGCCAAATGCAGAATTTACCAGAGTCTTGGCATTGGCAAGATTTGCTGTGTACATCTGAGAACCGACATAGCCGCCAGTCGTGATATTGGTTTCATTCATTTTGGCATCATAGAGCTTCTGATCCGGCATAATCACCAGATGAGGCGTCGTACAGGATGTATCACCGCTGTTCAGCCAGTAGTTGATGTCAACAATCCTCCAGATACGGTCGCCGATACTCCAGTAATCACCGATAAAGAATCCTTTAAATGTGCCCGCCTTGATCTCCGCTTTCTGTGCTGCCGTAAGAGCTGTTCCGAGATTCTTACCACGGAAAATATTCCTGCGCTGCTCCACAGAAATAACCGCATCCAGGATTCCCCAAAAAGCATCGTTGACCGTAATACCCTTGTTACCGCTGCCGGTAGCAAGCAGAATCCTGTCGCTTGCGGAAACGGCACTAACCTGCGTAAGCTGGGAAACGTCCATTTTGGCAAGATAGTCCTGAGAAGAGCTGACCGCTACGAGTGCTTTGAGCAAATCCCTCGCAAGGATTGTTTTTGTCCCGCCGTCACCATCCACAAGAAGGACGTTGTTAGCGAGAAGTTCTGTTACTTTTTCGTAATCTGTAATCTTCATACCTTTTTCACCTTTCTTTTTTTAGTTTGTAACAAATATAGCTTGACTGAAGATTGGGTTATTTCCACTGTCAAGAATTTGTTCTGCTGAATACTCCCGGCCGTTCAAATCTCTGGCTTTACTGTCTTTAACCGTTTCGCTGCTGGAATCCAGTAACAAATAGATACCCCGTCTGGAATTATCCCTGAGGTATCCCGAAACCTGAAACTCTGCCGGTATGCCTTCCATAAATTTCGCCAACAGATCGGAATATGTACGGCTCTCAATCGGGTTTCCGAGATTATCCATAACCGGCTCTTTTACCGAATCTGTTATCGCTTGTAAATATACGAAGATATTGTCAAACATAAGCGCCTCCTTTACTTTGTGACGAATATGGTTTTACCTCTGATAACATCACCTTTATCGTCAAGGAGCTGCTCGGTACGGGCAGTATCGGGATTATCAACATACAGCCATGTCCCGCCATCCGTCAGGATTTGATAAACTGTAAATTCGTTAGCAAGTCCGTCAAACGCCTGCTCGATAGCCAGTAAACGTCTCTTCACATCTTCCAATTCATTTCCGACATCAGAGCCTTTCTCAACAACAAACGTAACCCGCTTTCCTTCAATCGGCTCATTGTTTCCATCTAAAATAGCCTTGTCGGATGAATCGTCAAGGCTGTCGTGAATGGAATGCGTATTGGTAAGCTCATTTTGAAATTCTTCCAGTTTGCCTGTCCGCTCTTTGAGAGCTACAAGCTCGTCGGCAAATGCTGAAACATCTTTAGCATCAATGAGGTCTTTTACAGCCTCCCACCAATCTCTGAAATCCTTATCAATCGAGTTTTTCCAATCGGTAAATTCTTTTGTGTTAGCGTTCACATACTCGTAGAACCAGTTTTCCCAGAGAGTTTTCCAGTTGGTGTTTGCCTCCTGCATTTCCGTAGTCTGGTTGTTGAAGAACTCTTCCCACTGGTGTTCCCAGTTCAGATAGGCTTCCTGTATCTCTGTTGTCTGTGCCTGGAACCACGTCCTCCACTGGTTTTTCCAGAAAGCATTAGTAGCTTCCATATCCGATGTCTGAGCACCGTAGAACGCTTTCCACTGGTCTCCCCATTGTGCTACAAGAGCGTCAATAGACATCTTTTCAAGCGGAGCCGTTACAAACGGACACGCAGATGTCCCTACGCAGTTCGTGATGTTTGCCTGTCGAATCGACGTCACGCCCGCATTGACACGAATATACGCAAGCGGATACTGCCATCTGTCGTTTGTTTTAACCAACGTCGGATTCTTCGGACTGGATGCCGGAGTACCTTTAATGATTTTAATAGAATTCGCCCTGACCGCTTCACGGGAGTCAACTTCCAGAACAACCGCGTCAATTCGGTTGAGAAGAACCTCTGATATAGGAACTGTCAATGGAAGTAAAGCATCATTCAGCGTCCATGTATGATTGAACCACGCCCGGCCAATGCCGACATTTACCATCATACCTTCCGATTCTTTCACAACCATCGCCGTTCCATAATGCTGTAAAATACCATCTCGGATTATGCCGTCAAAGATACTCGACATCTGGATAGCATCATATTTTCGATCGCCATTTTTCGAGTTATAAAACCCGTATGTTACCATATCACACCGCCTCCTGTTCTATCGTTTTAAATGTAGGGTATACAGAGTTGCCATCTTCATCTTCGGACATGACGATTTCGACAATTCTTGCTTTCGTTTCATGCCCGTATTCGTTGGCGATCTGAACGACATCTCCGTTGAAGAAGTCCTCTCCATACCTGAACATAACGGTTGTTTCCACCTGCCCCTCGAACGAGGTTACATCCGTGTTCTCTGCCAACTTTTCTTTTCCACGCTGCTGTAACTGGGCTGTGTATGCTGCATCAGACAAGACAACCCCATCCCCAACATCAGAAGAAATATCCCTTGCATCTGTAAAAAGCTCCCGCCTGTTCAACCCGTTTCCCCCGCCAACAGTAGTATATTTTCTCGCAGAACCTTCACCTTCACCGCCAACCAGGGTAACGGTTTTCAGTGCCGATTTGGATTCTACATAATTACTGTTGATGATGTTTTCAAACTTTGGGGAAAATATGACATAGGGATTTACAGACTGATCGTAGGACCGGTCGGTCCCGGCATATAGCTTAAATACAAACTGCTTATTGTCGTTAAGAGTCACCTTAAAACCAATGCTTCTCTCACTACAGATTTTGTTGATTACGTCATACAAGTTATCACCCGTATACTGCGCATCAATCTTCAATGATGTAATAGCGGGGTCGGTTGACGCTTCAAAAATAAAGTTGGCAATTTTCCTGCTGCTGTCTGCCGGAGATATCACATTCTCATTCAGAAGGGTATGGATTCCATTTTGAAGATTCCCGGTTATAGTCTTTTGTCCCCAGACAATCCGGCGGTCAAGAATAGATTCGAGTGATCTGCCAGTAACCGTGATGTGGTTTCCGTTTTCAGAATCAGAGCCAATCCGTATCATTTCAATGATCATGACATGTTCCGACTCACGGTTCTGTAAATAGTAGTCCTGCTTGATGTAATTGAGAATGGTATCCGTCATCGAAGTGAAAAGCTCGAAATCTCCGTACTCATAATACCTGTCAGTCCAGATGAAAGACTCGTAGACATCAACGATGGATATAGCGTCAAGATTAGTATTAAGAACTGTTATGTCCATACCTATACCCCCTCGTAAATGATTCGATTTTCTATCTTGAACTGTAGGTTAGAGCTTCCTTCTTCAGCCGTATACGCAAACACGTTGTCACCCTTTGCAAGCTGGAACCAATCGGCATTCTTGTCAAGACAGTTGAGTATGTTCGTGGTTCTGCCGTTTCTAAGCAGCGTAATGGATTTCTGCCCTTTCACGGTACAAATGATGATTTCATCACCGGCTATGATCCCGGAACCGGTGAAAGATTTCAACTTGTTCGTGTCAATCCTCATGACTTCCCTTGTGCCGGTATTGTAGATTGTAATGTTGTGTGCTTCTCCGATTGCGTGAATTGTAATAGTCACACCAATTTCGGCGTCGCCACTATAAATAACCACTTTCTCCATCTGATTCTGAATCCAGGCCATTTCAATTAGGCACTCATAGAGAGATTCATTACTGAACGGGAACTCGAATAACGGTTCAACACCGTAAAAGATAGTGGTATTGACTCCGTCTTTTCCAGCAGAATAGAAAAAAGGATTCGGACACACGATTGAAATGTCTGAACCCTCATCCTTGCTGAATATATTTGGATCGTTTGCCTCTGTATAGCCCTCAATCTCCGCCTGCCGATTATCTGTCTCAATGAGCAGGGTGAGTTTTTTCTTGATTGGAAAATATTTATATGAGAGCTGGCGAACATCCTCGATTGTACTTTGCCATAGGTATTTCAAAGAAATTACGATGTTACGGCTTGGAAGCCTGGACGAATTGTACAGACTTCCGTCGTTTGTTGCCACTTCGGTCATGTTAATATTCGCTTTTCCAGACCCCAAACCGGTAACTGAAGTGACGACGAAGCCGGATTCCTCCGGCCGCGCCAAATCAAGTTTGATACTATCGCCAAGATAGTTCGTCACAGTGATTGATTTAATCATGCTTTCACCATCCTTTCAAATGCCGAGAACTGATTGTTCGTCTGACGATAAAGTTCAACTCTCGACAATGACTTAGGCGAGTAGTTATTTTGTGTAAAGGTAAACGTATTGCTTGTGTTAGGTTTTCCACCTCCATTTTGAATGTCCGGAGCATAGTCTCTATTCATGCTTGCGCTGATGGATAATGCCTGCGTTCTGCTCAGCATGGTGTTCAGTTTACTGATTCTTGACTCTACATTCGACAGATCAAGAACAGGTCGGATCGTAGGCTCAGCATCAATCCCGTTAGTGATGAAATCTTTCACCTTAGAAATCGCATTGCTTAAACCGGTTTTGGCTGCATTCGCCATGTCAGAGCTGGTCTCGTAAGCCTTATCTTCATAATCACCAATAGCATTGACAAATGCCACGCCAAAGTAGTCACCAATCTGATAACCAACTTTAGACGGTGAATGCTCATCCAGTTCCTTCTTAGCTGCTTCCGCCGCTGCGGCTGCCATAGCCTTTGCTTTGGCTGATGCTTTGTACGCATTTTCACTGATACCAGCGGCAAATCCGTCAACCAGATACGAACCCGCACTATAGAACTGATCTCGGTAATCTTTGACAGCGCTGACCGCATTGCCGAGGCTTGATGTAAATGAACTCTTCACGTCCGCATCTTTACTTTTCACGCCCGAAATGAGTTTTTCCATGCACCCCTTGCCGACCGTCTCAAACTCGCTGTACTTGTTCTTGATAGCTGTCAAGCATCCACTGATAATCGTTGTAAATGTGTTTCGAGCCTCGTTATCTTTCGACTTCACCCCAGCAATAAACTTAACCATCGTCTGGGTACCCACTGTCTGGAACTCCGTATACTTATTCTTAATAGCTGTCAGACATCCGTTCATGATGTTCGTATACGTTGTCCTCGCATTATTGTCCTGGGATTTTACACCCGCAATGAACTTGATCATTGTTTGCGTTCCTACCGTTTGGAATTCGGTGTATTTGTTCTTGATGGCTGTCAGACACCCGCTGATAATCGTTGTGAATGTGGTACGGGCATTGTTATCCTGAGACTTCACCCCTGCGATAAACTTAATCATCAACGTAGAACCAACCGTTTGAAACTCTGACTGCTTGGCCTTTATCGCTGTTAATACCGCCTGCACAATATTTGTGAAAGTAGTAGTCGCATCAGCTTTCTTGGCATTTGCGCCATTGATAAAAGCCGTCAGCATATTAGAAGCCGCGGCCTTAACTTTTGATTCGGCATTGTTAAACGCATTGATGAATCCGGTAACACCTGTTTCACCAAGCTTTGCCAATGCGGAACTGAACGATGTCATCCCGCTGACATCCAGCCCTACCATACCTTTCGCCATCTCGACCAAGCGATTCGTCTGTGTAATAACACTGGAAAGTATGCCTGTATCGACACCGCTGATATAAGCATAATAGGAGCTGAAATAGGAACCAAATGAACTCATGTCCTTACCGAAATCAGCAAGGCTCATATCTTTCGAGAACCATCCTCCTTCTTCCGGTAAGCTCTTTTGTAATTCAACAATCGAATTTGCGGCGTTGGTTGTTGCCGTGACAATACCTGCATCGACATTCTTCATATAATCTGAATACTGTGCGAAATTCTTACCGAACAATATCAGACTCTCTCCAAACGCACCAATATCATTACTGCCTGTGAACCAGCTTACGACTCCTCCAGTGTTCGGAAGTGTGTTTGCTAATTCCACCAATGCTTTGCCAGCGGTCGCTGAATTTGTAATAGCTTCTACGTCTATTCCAGATATAGAATCAGAATATTCTTTCATCGCCTCGCCGAAAGGTATGAGCTGTTCTCCGAATTGAGCCATATCATTGCCGCCGGTAAACCAGCTTACGACTCCTCCAGTATTCGGAACTGTTTTTGCTAATTCGATCAGCGCCTTGCCGGCGGTCGTTGAATTTATAACCGCATCAGCATTGATACCTGTCACTGCCAGAGAATACTCTTTCATCGCCTCGCCGAAAGGTGTAATACCATCAGCAAAAGCCGCCAGATCGTTTTCTCCTGTGAACCAGCCGACTATTCCGCCTGTAGTTGGAAGTGTCTTTGCCAGCTCAATGAGCGCTAATCCCGCCGTAGTTGAATTAACAACCGCGTCAGCATTGATTCCTGTTACCGCCAGGGAATATGATTTCATAGCCTCCCCAAAAGGCGTTATACCTTTAGCAAATGACTCTAAATCGTTATCCCCGGCAAACCAACTAACAACACCTCCGGTCTTCGGAAGATTTGCTTCCAGGGCAGCTAAGGCTTGTGCGGCAGTAGCCGAGGCCGTCACAGCTTCTGGATTGATTCCGTTGATAGCATTGCTGTAAGACAACATTGCTTCTCCGAATGGAATAAGCCGTTCTGCAAACTCGCCCAAATCGGTATCTCCGGTAATCCAACCCGATATACCACCGACATCCGGAAGATTTGCTTCCAGTTCCGATAAAGACTGTGCTGCCGTAGCTGAAGCTGTAACAGCTCCCGGATTGATACCACTTACTGCATCGGAATAAGATTTCATCGCCTCTCCGAAAGGTATTAGCTCTTTTGCAAACTCAGCAAGGCTGTTACCACCTGTAAAGATTTCCGAAAGCCCCCCAATATCAGGAAGGTTTTCTTCGAGTCTCGCCAGTGATTGCGCCGCAAGTGCAGACGCTGTCACCGCAACCGGATTCGCACCGATTACGGCATCTGAATATAACTTCATTGCTTCTCCGAATGGAATCAACTCTCTCGCAAAACTTGCCAGACTGTTTCCACCATTCATGATTTCAGAGAGTCCGCCGATAGCCGGAAGATTTCCTTCCAAAGTTGCTAAACTTTGTGCCGCAACTGCGGATGCTGTTACCGCTGTCGGATTGATACCACTTACTGCATCGGAATAAGATTTCATCGCCTCTCCGAAAGGCACAATACCCTTGGCAAAATCCGCTAAATCATTATCTCCAGTAAACCAGCTTACAACACCTCCGCTGTTATCCAAGCCATTTGATAACTCTACCAATGCTAAACCCGCTGTTGTAGATGCTGTTACTGCCGCGGCGTCAATACCTGCGACCACATCGCCGTACTTTTTCATTGCCTCGCCAAACACAACGATTTGTTCCCCGAATTTATCGAGATCATTGTTACCTGTAAACCAGCTTACTACGCCACCGGTATTCGGTACTGTATTGGCAAGCTCTGTTAAAGCCAACCCCGCTGTGGCAGACGCTGTCACTGCTTCTCCGTCGATACCTGCAACAGCGTCACCATACGCTTTCATCGCTTCGCCGAATGGGACAATCTGCTCCCCAAAAGTATCGAGATCGTTATTACCGGTGAACCAACTTACAACGCCACCGGTGTTGGGGACTGTATTAGCAAGCTCCGTCAATGCTTTACCTGCTATTGTAGATGCCTGTATTGATTCCGAATTGATACCTGCTACAGAATCACCATACAATTTCATGGCTTCACCAAACGGTACAAGCTGCTCCGCAAAGTCCCCTAAATCATTGTTTCCTGCAAACCAGCTCACTACGCCGCCAGTATTCGGAACGGTATGAGCCAATTCTGTTAATGCCTGCCCGGCAATCGCCGAGCTTTCAATAGATGCACCGTCAATACCAGACACAGCTTCGCCATACGCTTTCATCGCTTCCCCAAAAGGAACCAACTGAGCGGCGAATTCATCCATATCGTTTTCACCCATAAACCATCCGACTACTCCACCGCTGTTCGGAAGATTGGATGCCATTTCGGCGAGAGCCTTTGCCGCTGTTGCCGATGCTGTTACAGTTTCGGGATTTATTCCGGAAATCGCATTCGAGTAAGATTTCATCGCCGTACCAAAAGGCACAAGCTCTTCTGCAAACTCCGAAAGTGAAGAACCACCCGTAAACCATGAAGTCAACCCCTGCAAAATATCAGCAGCGGTAAGAATAAGAATCGTTTCGCTAAGTGCCTTTACGCCTTCCATCATGGAAGCGTCTATTGACTTAGCTCCCTCTATGAACGGCTGAATATTCATCATAAATGCTGATAAATCAGAACCGATTTGAGGGAACTGGCTCGATACACCACTCATAAATCCGCCAACGATACCGCCGACAAACTGACCGATAGCGGTGCCTATTCCCTGTAACAGTTTACCTCCTTCTCCAATAAGCCAGGATAAGCCAGGAATTTGAGCTAATGCTCCTACTGCTGCCAACACCAGTGCCAATTCAGCAATAACAACTCCCATGCCGAGTACACCAGCCATAGCTTGTGGAATGAGCCCTGCAACGGCGCCTAATGCCACCATAATAGCGGAAAGTAGACCGATACCAGCGATTCCCTTCACGAGCACGTCAACATCTATCCCGCTCAGAGCATCCACCACCCCAGAAAAGAAAGCCATAAGAACATTTATCGCCGACTGAATAAGGGCCGGCAAGTTTTTCTCAATTCCGTCAAGAACAGCGATCAGGAATTGGAATATGGAATCCACGATTGAAGGCGTATATGCAACCAACGCATCCAGGACCCCGGCAATCAATGCCAAAGCTCCATCTGCAATAGCAGGTACACACTCGACGAGTACATCAACAAGAGTTAGTACAACTGCTTTAATCGTTTCGCCAAGAACAGGTGCACTGGCCGTAATTACCTTACAAAGTTCAACGATTGCCTCGCCAATTTTGGCAACTATAGCGGGTATAAGCCCTGCCACTCCGGTAATAACAACCGTTAAACCTGCGACAACAGCCGTAGCACCAGCGGTAAGAGCAGCGGCGAAAGCCGTAAACCCAACTGCCAATGCAGATAAACCCATTCCTGCTGCTAAGAGTCCTGCACCAATAGCTACAACGCCAACACCGATAAGAGCAAACGCCCCGCTCAATGCAAGAATCGTTCCAACCAACGGCGTAAGAACTGCCCCTGCAACACCAATAACTGTGAATGCCCCGGCAACTGTAATCAAACCTTTCGCTATGCTGCCCCAACTCATAGCTCCTAAAACACTAAGAACCGGAGTCAAGACTGCTAAAGCAGTAGCTGCCACAAGCATCGCCGCTGAGCCTGCCAATGTGCCATTCATCAGGTTGAGACCAATCGCAAGTTCGGCCAAAGCGCCACCCATTGCTATAAGTCCTTTGGCAATCTCTTCCCATGAGGACTTACCCATTTTACCCAAAGCATCGGCAACTATTTCAAGAGCTGCACCTACAACAATAAGACCAGCTCCTATGCCAACCATGTTTTTAGGCATCAAATTTGTGGCTATTGCAACCTCAGCCAAAGCACCGCCCATTGCTACAAGTCCTTTGGCAATCTCTTTCCATGAGAATCTCGCGAAATCACTCATAGCCGATGCGAATATCTTCATCGCCGCCGCTATCTCAACCAGGGCAAGTCCTGAAGATATAACATGCTTTGCATTTCCGGTAAGTTTTGTGAATGCGGTAATCTCCAGAAGCAATGCGCCGACCGCAGTAAGACCTTTTCCTATTTCACCCCATTTCATCTGAGCAAAATCACCACATACGGAAGCCAGCACTTTCAAAGCTGCTGACATAATAAGCATTCCCGTAGCTGTGGACATCGCTTTTCCACTGAATTTTGCGGTGTTCAGGAAAATATCTACCTCAGCCAGAAGAACTCCTACACCAAGCAAGCCCTTTGCCATCTCTTCCCAGCTTAAACTGCTGAGAGATTTGACAGCAGATGCCATAACCTTAATTGCCGCTGCAAATATAACCATAGCAGCCGCATTCGACATGGCTTTCTTGTTAAACTTTGCTGTGGCCATGAATGCATCCAATTCAGCCAGTAATACTCCTACGCCAACCAGACCTCTTGTCAGTTCGCCCCAGCTCAGGCTCGCCATCTTTTTCACCGCACTTGATAAAACAAGAACCGCGGAAGCGAATACGACGAGTTTTGTGGCTCCTTTGCCAGACACACCGCCAAGCTTATTAAACGCGGCCATAGCAACTATCAATTCCGTCATCATAACCGTGATTGCTCCAAGAGAACCAGCGAGCTTATCACTGTCAACGAGAGAAATAGCCACGATTGATGCCGCCAAAATACCAATAGCAGTGGCAATCTTTATCAGTGTCCCGGCCTTTAGCTGATTTTGATACTCTTCAAAGCACCCTCTTACTCCATCAAGAATCCCTGTTACATTCTCCATGATGTCGCCGAGACTCTCTAAAGGATTGGAAAGACTGTTTATAAATTTGGTAAGTCCGACAGCAATACCACCAAGGGACAAACCGTTCAGTAAATCAATGATTCCACTAAAATCAGCGTTCCCAAGTTTTTCGATGATGGTATCTGCTAAACCGCCAATAACCTGCGCAATACCTCCTACGATTGTTTTTACGCCATTCCATAAAGCCTGAAGCAACTGTAAGAATTTACACTTTGAAAGAGCTTCACCCATCGCACCGATTGCAACAATGACTCCGCCTTTCATATCCCCGGCAGCTTCGCCAACCTGTGACATCCTTTCATGGATTCTTTCAAGCATGGAATGGAATAACTCCAGACCAGGAACTTTGATTTTCTCTTTAAGAGTGTTCAGAAAGTCTTTTACCGATTCCTTAACCTTGTCCAAATCTGGAAGATCAAATTTGTCTTTTACTTCTTTTGCGAAATCCTTGAAAGCATTTGCAGCTTTTCCAATGAAGTCAATAACTCCCTGAACTGTTTTTCCGAAAATATCATTCTTCTTGATGAACTCATCGATACTCACAAGAAAATCGCCAATACTGCCAGTTACACCCAAAACCCCTCCGCCAAGGGTTTTGAAACCTCCAAACAACGGAGTGATAGTTTTGAATAACGCTGAAAACGCCTGCTTACCAATGTCCAAAACGGCAAATATACCCTTGAACGTCCTCTTCAAGTTTGCCGATGCGGTATCGCTAAGCTTCAGATGAGAAGTAAATTCTTTCAAAGCAACTGTCATATTGTAAAGCTGCTGAGATGTCGTAGGAGGAAATATCTCCCTAAACGCATCCTTTACAGGCTTTACAACACTAACCAATGCCCCAAAAGCATTCTTCATTGCATCAATAACCGCAGTCCTGCCGCCAAGATCTTTCCACCCCTGTAACATGGAATTGCGGGCATCTGACATAGAATCGATAAGACCGCCGAAATAATTACTGGCTTCTGTCCACATGGCTTTGGCTTCTTCAAAGTCACCAAACAGAATCTCCCATGTCATAGCCCAGCCAGAACCGACCGCTTCTTTAAGCGTGTCCATTAACTGGGTGAATGTTTTTACTTCCTGAGCTGCCGCAAAAGCCTTTTTACCGATATCTGTCGTCTCGTCAGCATAATCTCTCAGTGTGCTGACAAGGACATCTGTAGTCATCCACTGATACTGCAAACTGTCGTTAAAGTTCTTGGTAGCGTCAATCGCTTCGTCCATTGTAGAACCCTGATTGTTTTCAGTAAGAACGCGGTACATACCGTCAGTGGTCTTCTCAACTGTCCCAGCCGCCACAGCCGCTTCAAGAAGCTGAGTTTTAAACTCTACAGTCGCCATATTGGCGTTCTCAATCGACTTCCAGTCAATCAGCTTTACATATCCTGCCGACAATGCCTGCGCAAAGTTGTACATAGCCCTAGAAGCCTCGTTTGCATTTGCTCCTGACACAGCCGCCTCATTTGAAATACCCTGAATAGCCATTACAGCATCTTCGAGCTTGACTCCGGCATTTGTAAATTTACCAATGTTGGATGTCATATCTGCAAATGAGTAAATAGTTCTGTCGGCATAAGTATTTAACTCATTCAGGTATTTGTTTACATCCTGCAACGAGGCGCCGGTACTCATCATGATTGTCTGAATTGAGCCCATTTTCAGCTCATACTCAGCAAAACCATCTTTGATCGGTTCGACGGTTAAAGAACTCAGCATCTGTTTTCCGGTATTGATCACTGAGTTCGTTATGTTCGCAAGGGCAGTTACAGCCATGACTTCCAACGCTGAGAACCTAGCCTGAACTGTTTGGACTGCGCTGGAAAGTCCAGACATATCACAGTTTTTTGATGCTGCGTTAATACCTTCCAGACCTTTTACTGCGCCGTCAAGATTCAGGCTATGCTTGAGCTTGTCGAGAGTTGACAAGCTGGTCTGAACATTACTCTCAAATTGCCGGTTGTCAAACCGCATCTCGACAACTCTTTCGTCAATCGTTGCACTCATAGCTTAGTAACCTCCCTCCATGCGTCATTTGCAATTCTGTCAAAAATAGGCTGGATAGCAGGATTGATGTAATCTCGCCCCTGTACCCAGCCGCCGTTTCTAGTTCCGTGTCCGTACTGCAAAATAATCGCAATCGGAACTCCATTTTGAATGTTTGAATTCTTAAACGAAATTGATATGCTTCCGTTTTTTTGTTTGATTTCGTATGACCATGAACTGGCTGTCAGACCAGTATCAACCGGAGTTGCAGACGCAAGGGCAGCTACTCCTTCTTTGCCATACTTGTCAAGGTCGCTCAATTTAACGACCGATTTGACCTTCTCCAGATATCGTGTCAGCTTGGAGAAGTCGCCCTTTTGCCTGAACGTTATCATATGAAATTCTCCTTACGAGAGCTCATTTACCCGCTTCTGAACAGCCGCAAAATCGTATCCGGCCTGACTCAGACGGTTCTTTCTGTCCTGTCCGTTACCCCATTTACCGGCGATTACTTCCCTTGCGATCGCATCGATGGAACTTTTGGTTGTCTTGACAAGGACGTTCACACGCTTCTGAACTTCGCTGAAATTGTATCCGGCCTGTTCGAGAGCACTCTTTCTTGCTTCGCCGTTGCCCCATGCACCACTGATAACTTCTTTAGCGATCTCATCAACGGACTTTCTGGAATCTTTTCCGCAAAGCTCGTTTACCCGTTTCTGAACAGCCTCGTAGTCATAGCCTGCTGCCGTGATAGCATTCTTTCGAGCATCCCCATTTCCCCATGCGCCCTGAATCACTTCAGTGGCAAGCTCGTCGATGCTCTTTGCAGTAGCAACGATTGGCGCAGAATTGTCTTTCGCATACTTCGGATGGGCAAATCCACGAATATATCCCCATCCAACATTGATAGTTCTCCGTCCAACCTGGTCATTCATGTTACCCTCGATACAGACGATGGTATCGCCGTAAACCTGCTCCACATAACCGATGTGATCCGAATATCCGTCGTTAGGCTGTGTGGAATCATCCCAGTTGAATACAATGACGTCGCCGACTTCCGGCTTCACAGAGCCGTCTTCGTTCCAAATACCCATCGCCTTGAAAAGCTCAACATGCTTCTCGCAACCGACTTCTGTTCCAATCAGGTCAACAGCTCCTGCCTTGATTGCACAGGCAGATACAAAGCAGTCACACCACGAATCTGTATACTTGATGGCGTATCCACGGGCAAGCGGCTTGTGAGAATTATAAAGATCCAAAATCTCTTTATACTTACCGTTTGCTTCCGAGAATCCGAGCCATCCACGGGCCACATCCAGAACATTTTCGGCTGTTACGCCAGTGATAACTTCCGGCTTCGTATCTTCGGCCTCTACCACGTTCTCGTTAGTTTCGGGAACAAAATAGTAGTTCATATCAACATTGCCACTGATTCCGGGAACACTCCCTTTACTTGTATACTGGTGGAAATCACAAGGGTAATCAGCCTCACCAGTCCAGTCAGCCAGCCATTTGACATACTGATCCAAAAGTGCGTGATCGTACCAGTTACGGTAATAGTCAATATTGAAATAGACACCTGCACGATATCCAAGAGACTCTACCGTTTCACAGAATGCCTTTGTGTGAGCATTACATTCCGCTTTTCCGAGTGTCACACCGGCAGCCGCAGCTTTCGTAACCGTATCATACTCGAAATCAAAAAATACAATGGTCTCTTTGCTAAGACCCGCTTTCTCAAGATTCGCAACTGTCTGCTGCGCCTCCTGCTTTGCCTGCTCGGTATTCAGAGCATAAGAAAAGTGGTAAACTCCCATGATGGCAAGCCCCACTTCTTTGCATTTCTTTACGTTGTCGAAAAACCTGGAATCAACTGCCTGCCGATAACCTTCACGGATAATCACAAAATCGATTCCACTATTCTTGATCTGCCTGGCATCAATATTTCCCTGCCAGACGGATATATCTATACCTTTCTTCTTTTTAGGCATTTCAGTCACCCCCTGGTGTTTAATTGTTTTTTCCTCGCCGCATTCAGAGCGGAATTACGTTTGAAGATTTCACGCTTGCTCATCTTTTTAGGCGGCGAATTCTTAATGTCACAGACCCTGATAAGAGTCAATAAACGGTTGAGATGCCACTTCTGGCACTCAAATGGTATATTCAAGGCAATCATCCAGTAATAAATAATCTCGGCAGTAACCTGCTCCCTGTTTGGTTTGCCAGTTTTTTCTTCTCTAAAAGTAGTGGCTGTCATCGGAGCATCTATATACTGATTGATCACGTCGATATTAGAACTCGTCAAGTAGCTGTAAACCTCTGGATCTACGTTTTGCGTAAGTGTCATGCACCTAACGTAGTCCAGATTTTCCTCAAAGGTTTTCTCTTTCTTTGAAAGAAACGGTTTACACCACTTGGATTCCCATTTTGAAAGAGAGACGAGGGAATGCTCCAACTGTAACGTTTGTCCTTTTGGATAGATGAAGATTTCATTTACCTCATCCCATTGCTCCTCGCCAGCCGGTATGTTAATACGAAGCATCCCTCAGCCCTCCATTGTTTTCTAATTCGTAACCGGAGCCAGAACCGGCTTTGCAGGCTGCTGTGCCGCAGGTGCATCAGCGTCCTTCGGTACGATGCCGTTCACAAATTCAGCCGCCGCATTGGCATCCGTAGCCAGCTCCATGTACAGGATGGAGTATGCCTCGGTCTCTGAAAACGCCTTGGAAAGCTCCTCGGACTTGATGAACCGCCTGCCGTCCGGACTCTTCTCGCCATAAGCCTTGAGAATGATCTGTTTGAAAGTCGCAATGATGGTCGGTACATCCTGTGCCGCCACAATCTGCCGGATCATTCCGGTAAGCCCGCCGGGAATGCTCAGCTCCATTTCCATTGATTCTGCCTTGGAGAGATTGAAATAGAAATCCTCAACTCTTTCCACGCCATTGTAATCTGTATAGGGTATTGTTTTCTTTAACATGTTCTTTTTCTCCTTTCAAATGAAATAGGGAGCCGCCAGCCCATCACCCTGAGTACGACTCCCTACTGGTCACATTATGCAGTTGTGAACTTAGCCCGCTGCTGCGGTAGACTCCTGATAAAGCTTGAGGATCTCGTCCGGAAGAGGAAGTCTTGCTTCGGTGCCATCAGCAGCATCTTCCGTAGTAGGATTCGTTCCATACAGAATATCCTCCAGCTTCTCCATGAAAGCCTTGTCGAACTTTGTGGAATCAAAGGTCAGGCAGGCCGTAGGTTTCAGCTTCTTGCCGTCGATTACGGTATTGATCGCTACCGGGGTAGTAGTCAGCTCCCAGGACAAGGAAATCGGTTCCGGACTATCGTTGATAGTGGAATAACCTTTCTCGGAAGGAGCCGCCAGCGCACCGTAAATCAGATGCAGCTTATAGCCGTAGTCGTTGTTGTCAACATCGTTGCCGAGAATGGTTCTGTATGCCATACCGAACATCTTTCTGCTCTGCTGCCCGGCAAACATACCGGGAACAATCTCGACAGAACCGTCACATTCCGCAAACTCAGGCGGATAGGTATATGCCTCAACCGTGGCGCCGAACTCCTCGACAGACATGAGGTTCAGGTATTTGATATTGTCCGCATAGACAGGGGAAGCCTCTGCACCGGACGGACTCTCAGTTACTGCGCTCAAACCGTTCCAGGGAACACCCTTGGTATAAACCCCGCCGGTCTGGACCGGATAAAGAACGCCATGATCCACGCCTGTTTCGTACAAGCGCTCGCCAGTTTTATCCCATTCAAGTTTCATAGATTTTGTCCTCCTTAAAAGAATATTGTGTAGACATCGTGATTCAGATTGTCCTTTTCATAGTGCCGATTAAATTTGCTCATGGGTAACAAAGCCACTTTACCAACAATAGGACTATCCGGATCTTTGTCTATTACTGTTACCGAATATCTCGTTTGAGACAGGTATACCCCATTATTTGCGTGCTTGCTATCGATACCGTCTCGACTGTACACAATGGCGGGGTACTTCATCTTAACTGACTCAGGAGGCTGGAAGTAGACGTTTCTGCTTCCAAGCACTTCACATAACACCTCATGAAACAGAAGACGTCTCCTCTCCATCATTGTAAATACCTCCTATTGTCAAAATTAGTCTCGGGTACTGAACTTCGACATTTGAAATCTTCCATTTAGCACCCATAAACCCAACGTACCGCATCGAATAGAAATGTTCATTAGCAAACGGATCGGCGACTATGCTGATTTCGTTTGCAACGTTGATGTCATCGTTGAGCGTTTCAGAACTTTGAAGCCGGCGTGTATTACGGGTCAAATCACCGTAGTACATACGCTCTGTAATCTGTTCCTCCCATACGCCAGGCTTCGTTTCAACTGTTTCAGCATAGCCAATCGGTCCGTAAAACTTCATTTCTCATCTCCTCCGATTTTTAGGCATAAAAAAAAGAACCTCTCAGGTTCGTCAATTTACACCATTTTGAATTCCTGCGAATCAACCGGCAGCAACCTCGTCAGTCACGTCCATCTCCAAAGCGATCGCACAGCGATATCTCGTCAAAGCACCGGACAGCCTGGTCTCCAGCAGATACTTCTCCTGGTTGAAGTCGATATCGAACTGGTTGAATTTCGTGATCTCGCCGCCCTTAGTGGAGCCGATGGTATAGTCCGCCATATTTACAAAGATTCCGAGAAGCTCCTTGCTCTTCTTATCGGAAGTCTCCCTGGTCAGACCATCGAACTGCTCAGCCGTGTGGATTTCGCCGACATTCAGAGCTTTTGCCAAATCAGCAACCGTGTCGTAGATACGACGGCCGTTCATGTCTCTGGCAAGCAGCATAATGTTTACCAGATGAGGCGTGCAGTAGAAATCGGGCTGGCCGGTCCCCTTGTACTTCTCTCTGGAATAGAGCGCCGCACGGATAATCGCTTCCGCATAGATGTAGTTCTCGCTGAAATTAGCACCAGTATTGGTGCCCTGAAGCTCGGTCTTCGCACCCTTGAGATCGACATCGACATGCATCGTGAAGAACTCATCATCACCCCAGATCGGACGGATATGTGTCTCATCAATCTTGCCCTCGGCGCCGGGGATTCTTCCGTCACTGACCATGATCGCAATAGCAATCTCCTCATTCAGCTTCTCACGCATATCCTGGTAGATGTAATCAGCTACCTCGAAATCGGTGATGTCAACAATATCATCCCTGTTCAGCTTATCCTTTACAAAAACAGTCTGCGGATCAGTTGTCCGGTTATACAGGGTCATATTGCCGCGCTCTTCTTTCTTGGAGCCTTTCTCATAACCTCTTGCACGAAGCTCGTCAGAACGCGCATCCATCTGGCGGGTACGGATACGGCTGAACGGAGTCTTATAAGCCTTGCTCATCACAGCAGTAACCCAGCCCTGATCGCGGGTAATTCTTTCAGGAGCACCGGGACGAACATCCCTGAACTCGGGGAACAGTTTCTCAATATCAGTGATGCCATGAGCCAGAACATCATCGACATCCATGCCGCTGTGCTCCAAAGTCTCCCTGTTCTGCTCCAGATAAATATTGAGAGCTGTGCGCAAAGAGCCGACGCTGTTACTCTTGGCAAGGTTGATGATATCCACCTGGTCGGCATGGCTGAGGAAAGTGTTCTCCTGAACAGCCCCCTGGTCAAATACGTTATGTTTCATAGTTTTGTTACCTCCTTTATTATTTTCGTCATCATCGTCATCCGGCTCTTCTTTTTCCTCCAAAGCCGCACCGATCATTGCATAAACGACATTTTTCTGTTCCTCGGTCAACGTGTCAAACACATCACCGACGGTTTTATCCTCAGCGGCTTTAGGAGCAGGATCTTTTTTCTCTTCTTTTTGTTCCTCTTCCTTTTTGGCCTTCTGGGGATTTCCCTTCTCCTCTTTCTCCGGATCATCGGCAGAATGATGAAGCATAATGTTTTCATCGTAATTGATGATCAGCTCATCGTCCGCTTCCATTCCGTGACTCATCACCGTATCGATGAATGCTCCAGGATTTGCTCCGGCAAGAACAAGACTAAGCTCACGGATAACACCATGAACAACATCATGTCCTGTCTGTTTCAACTGATTTGCCCAGATAGACAGAGAAACAACGTCGCCATGCTGCACCAGCTCCTTGGCAGTCTTGCCAGATTCTGTTTCGTTGAACGTACAATAGGCGTACACGCCCTCGTCCCTGTTTTCGAGCAATGCGTGGCCGAGCACATTATCCTGCGAATTATGCTGATGGTTCCAGACAAGACTGACAGTCTGTCCGTTCTGTCCTTTGAAAGCATCTTTTCGGATAACCCGTCCATCGGCACAGCGCAGATCGTTTCTAGTGGCCCATCCACTAAAATCGCACCTTACCATTTTGAATTACCTCCTTCATTTCTTTTTGGTTGACTTTTTCTTACGTTTAGATACCTTAGGCATTTCAGCAGCAATCTTATCAAACTCCCTCTGATAAATTTCTTCATACGTCGAATCGATAGATTCTTTTGCTGCTTTATAAGCTTCCCTGGCTGCCGCAACAGCAGTTTTAAGGTCGCTACTAACCTGTTGCCTTTCTGCCGAAGCATTTGAAGAGTTATCAGTTCTTTCAGCCTTGGTATCTTCCGTAACTCGCTGTTTCCGGTTCGTTGCCGTGTTTCTGACACTCGCCTTATCAGAATTAGATCGATTACTTAACTTCTCTTTTTCTGATTTGGCATCCGAACGGAGCTTCGCGATTTTTTCGTTCCTTTCCGCAACCCGTTTGGATTTTTCTTCTTTGGAAAGTCCATCTGGAATAGGGACACTCATAAGCTTTTCGATTTCAGATTCTTTCTTTGCTTCCACCCGCTGTTTCTTTTTCTCGGTTTCGGCTGTAATCTCATCCAAATCTGATTTCTTCCTCTCATCAATGGTCTTCTTCTGCTGTGAAGATCTTTGCGACAAAGCTTCGTTAAGCTCCTTCAAACGAGACGAGATTCTTTCACGCATTGCCTTTGCGTTGCTTCTGACTTCCTCGGTTTTCTGCTTTTTCTTTTCCTGTTCAGCTTCTACTTTGGTCTTTTTCTCAGCCTTAATCTCGTTCTTCGTATAAGACCAGACTTTCTTGCCCTCATCGGATAATTTCGTTACAGAACGACGTTCCTTCAGTTCACGATTTTTCATATAATACTCATGAGCTTTAACGGGATCGTAGTACGGAGAGGCATAATGCTGGAGATTTGCTGTATTATCCATCATCGTCAACCACCTCTTCCTCTTCGTCCCCGGACATATACCCATCGATTATGGAGTTTATCTGTTCTTCCAGACTATTGAGCAAATCATTCACGATGGAATCTTCTTCGCTCTCTTCTCCACCGCCAGTTTCATCAACCGGGGTATTTTGTTCAGTTGGATTACCGCTGTTCGGTTGGCTGATATTACTGTTCACCAACTCATCCGCTTTCGGATCGGAAGATGGACGCATACCGATGACCTGTCTGATTTCGTTAGATGTCATGATTTCGTTTCTTGTGAACTTGTCAGCGATTTCAGCGATACTGTCTACTGGTACAAGTTTAAACGGATCTCTGAAATACATAATGTCCTGTTTCTGAGACCGAGCTGTTTTTGTAAGAAACTTTCTCTTCATTTCATCCACGATAGCGGACACAATAGGCTCTATTGTTCTACTGTAATAATTCAACATCGTCTTTTCGTCGGCTGTTCCATCGAGAATGCTCTGGGTAATACCGAGCTGGCTGAATAACAGTGAAGTCAAATACTCAACCTGCTTCATGAGATTATTCTCAAGAGAACGGTTCAACTGAGTAATATGTTCCGTGCCATCTGTGTAAGCAATTCCATACTTGGAACCGGCTAACTGCTGCTCAATGTCTCTCCGCCTGTTTTCAGCCTGTTGTCTCCGAGCCTCTGTCTTAATTACATATGGAAGCTGAATAATCAAATCGAGCTTACCGGAAGCCGTTTGTTCATCTGTCACATCCAGTAAACTTAATTTTCTTATCAAGCGTTTCATAGTCGAGTTCGGCTCATTGATTACGGCATAAAGCGGATTCTCAATTATGCAGACAAATCGCTTCGGGAGAATGATATCCTCTTTCTCTCCTTTCAGTTCATTGTAGACACGAAGCCGGACATGAGCAGGATACCATTCCAGTATCTTGGCAACTCTGAGAGAGTCGATGTCAAAAGAACCGGGAAGTCCATCTTCCGGATCGTCATCGGTATCCGTTGGAACAAGGGCAACACATCCTTCATCCAGTAATGACATAACGGCATCCTGTATAAATGCCCTTCCTGTCTGATCCAGATTCGCCTCTAATGACAAACAGTTATTAAGAGCGGAATCAATAGTTTCGAGAAATCGCCCGTTCTTGTCCAAACGAACATGTTTTATATCAATCGCTGCCACATCCAATGCAATACGGTTAAAAACAGAGGTGACGATTGACCTTTCATTTCCCATTGAGAATCTTGGACGATCCGGTCTGTACCCGTAACCATTACCTATGTTCATGTAGGCCCTTGTCGGGTCCTTATTACTCGTAAAAGCGTTCCAAGCATGTCGCAGCCTGGAACCGAATGAGAATTCCATTTATGATCACCCCCTATGCTTTATCCAAAACGGTTTTCTTATAAGCCACTCTTCCGGATGACCATACTCCGTTTTTCAACTGTGACATGTTGTAACCCTCGTCGGCGAGTGCCATCATAACTCCCATTTCTCCACGCTTCGCTACGAACTGAATAACTTTTCCAGACGGAGAACGTAAACTCGATACCGACTGACTCATGAGTTCCGCTTTCTTCCGGTTATATGCTGTTATAGTCGCAGCGCTCAACTTGCCGGACTTTGTAACCGCGTTAGGGTTCTTCATAAGTTCGTTAGCATACTTGTTCAGTTCCCTGGAAGTTTTCTTTTCGGCCTGCGCTGTGATCTTGTCACTCTTTTTTGCAATCCATTTTGAATCTTTCTTGCTAAGGTTTCCAAGCTGCTCCGGTGTCCTACGAATCCCCCATTTTTGGCCGAGGATTCCATGGTGTTTAAGCTCAGACAATGCACTCACCTCCTTATCAGTTTTTAGGCATAAAAAAAAGAACCGATATCGGTTCCGTCATTTCATCAAAGATTACTCAAAAGCATCTCTGTTAAGTTTGTACGCTATGTACGCGTCCATCATCGCGGCAACAGCATCAATTTTCTGATCGCCGCGTTTCTTATACAATTTCCGATTCCCGTTGGTATCTTCCAGTGTAATACAATTTCCCATACAGAAAGTCATAAGTTCCTCATCAAACAGCAGCATCCGTTCCTCAGATAACTTTTTCAACTCACCTAAAGGAACCGATTCAGTTTTTGCTCCCTGGATTACTTTTTCGATTCCAAACGGTCCATTCTCAGAAGCCCATCTCTCAACGAACTCTTTTGCATTATAAGGATCGTATCCGAAACAACGAACGTCATATCCGCTCTTGGCAATATAGTCATCAAGATCTTCATAAACAAGTAACATATCCAGGACAGTACCTTCCATAACGATGAGACTGCCCTCTTTTATGAACTGGTCGTACTTGATTCTTAATGCTGCCGGGAGTTTCATAAGAGTTAGTTCAGAAATGTAAGCTCTTGTTTTGACACCGAATGCCCCACCAGAAAGTGGGAAAAGAAACGAGAAATCACAGAAGTCGTCACCTCTTGATAAATCCCCGCCCATAGAACACGGCATCTGCCAGTATTCCCTTTTGCGATGCGGAAGAGTTTCTTCATATGTGAAGTAATAGGTATAACCTTCCATCGGAAGACCGAAACGTTTTGCAAGAATATCGTTCCGTGCCGCTGGAGCATTTTCCGCCCTTTCTACATCCCTCTGATATGTGTCATATGTAACGGTAACACCGAGATTGGGATTTGCTTTCAACCACATATCCGGATTACCGACTTCATCGACAGAATCCAGTTTGTACCACCATATGGAAGTATGGATGTCGCGATACTCACCCTTCAGAATCTTCATCAATTCCATTTTGATTGTATCGCCGCTTCCATTACGGACAGTACCTTCAGAGCTCACAGCAACGATAAGCCAATCATCAACTTTGGATGCACCCTGCTCGATAGCACCGACAACGTCTTCCCTTACATCCCCAGAAAGCCATTCATCAATCGTGGCAGATTTTGGTCTCATTCCTTGGAGCTTGTCGATCGACATTGGGCGTATCTCCAGCAGAGATCCGGTAAGAAAATTCTCGATACCTTTTTTGGTCGATGCAAGCTTCACACGATTGGCTTTTGAACCGGTGGTATTTTGTAATGAACCTTCAGTCAGAAATGCAAACAGAGGACCCCTTGAGCGAGTGATCGCTGTTCGGATAGGTGACATGACCTCCTCCGCCTGTTTCATCGTCGGAGCTGTGGTCATCTGATATGTGGTCGAAGTATCTATGTTAAGAAAGTAGCTTTGGATACAAGACTCATACAGAGATTTGGAAGCACCTCTTCCCACAATAAGATACTGCTTATTGATTAGCCGTTTTTTTATCCATTTATTGACATAGTGTCCGCCATGCCCGTTAGGATTTGGTTCGTAGATGCTTCTTTCTTCATAGTAATACCATCCGAAAATCTGTTCAGCCCATAGCTTAAATGAGTCAAGCAGAACGAGGTCAGATCCATCGGTAAGGGTAAGCTCACCCTCACAATAACGAATCCAGCCCTCAACAGCTTCATCGTCGTAATAGATTCCACGGTCTGCAATCAGCTCATCAATGCGCTGCATTTCCATTTCTATCTCGTGACAGATTGGAATCTTGCCTCTAAGTACGGCATCTCGAAACATGCCGTAGTATTTCGGAACGGCAGTATTCGATAACGCCATGATTTTTTCCTCCTGCTAATCTTATATGCCGAGAATCTTTCGTCCAGCCAAAGCCAACTCTGAAATTCTCTGGTCACTCACCTTTGTCCGATAGACATCCTTGGGAACAACCTGTTCCATATCGAAAACTATCACAGGAGATTTTGCTTTAAAGCCTCCATAGATAGCATCGTTTGTGTCGAGAACTGCACCATAACCAGCATCTTTACAAGCAGCAAAAAACTTGGTTCTCTGTGTCAGGACATCCTTTCCTTCACGGGCATTGCCCTGGCCATCATACGGAATGACATAGTTGAACATCCGATAGACCTTTTGAAGCTCATCAGCAGTCGGAACATAGTCAGAATCTTTCATTTTGTTCAGAACATCCCTGGATTCTCGGTATCCTTTGAACTTATACTTGTCACTGACAAAGTAACTCTGCATACGTTCATCATCGGTAACAAAGTTATAGAAATCCCGATCTTTCTTGTAAAGCTGCCTGAAAACCTCAGCCCCAGAATCCTCACTTGCCACTTTTAAATCATGCTTTATGGAATTATCGATTCTGTACTTCATGAACATTCCGGTTCCAACCGCGTTCCCCTTCTCATCATAAACGGTCTGTGGGATTTTCCGATTGAATAAAGCATTGTACTGGTGCTTGTCCAATACGTTGTGAGTGGCATAGAACATATCAGTTCCTTTGGTTCGGTCCTTGTCATAGGACAAGGTACTCAAAGTAGTCTTATCGGATTTGAGGACTTCATCAAAGTGCTTCTTATTGTAAATGCTGTTCCCGCGACGTCTTTTTGTGTAGATAGCTCTTTTCTCTGCCGCTGTATAGTCGCCGCCACCCAACGGATAAGGTGGCCCATTTCGGTTTCCCCATTTTTGGCCGAGGATGCCGTGATGCGAAATGTGACTCATCCCTTTAACTCCTTTATTGACAGCGCTATAGCAAGAGCAGAACTTGTCAAAGTCAGCACGGTTCCGGCAGATTCAAGAACCGTTTGCGTAAATTTCCGTCCTCTCGATACCTCAGCAGAACTAACTTCCGAGAAAAGTTTATTATACTGCTGTTCAAGAAGTTCACGGTTTATCCGCTCCCGCATTTCTTTATCGCTCATTTTTGATAAATCCATTTTGGCCGTTGTCGCCTTGGGTCTGGTTTCTTTTTCAATCTTTCCAAACTCATCGACAAGCTTGGAAGTCGTGTTTACGACATTCTGCTTCCTGGTCAAATCCTCTTTTACCCATCTGTTCGGATCGGGGTGCGATACATCGATACGATTGTCTTTCTTCTTTCCGGCATTTTCCAACTTGTCACGATCATATCTCTTCTGACCAGCATTGGTCAAAGTGCCGTCTTTGTTCTGATAACGACGAACGCCCCATTTTTGGCCGAGGATGCCGTGATGCCTAAGCTCCATACTTACCATTTTGATTTCCTCCCTTATTGTTTTGATGGATCGACAGCAACATTAAGCCGCCACTCTAATTCCTTGATCATTTGGTTCATTGCTTCCATAACCGCAGAGCTGAGCGGCGGATCGAAAAGGAGCTTCACCTTCAAATGTATGTAACTCTTTACCATCTCGATTCTGTTATCTTCGCCAATGAAGTCATGCCAGTTCGCCTCTTTGTCTTCAATCGAAAAGCCATTGGAAGGACCAACACCAAGCTGGGTTAAAATTGAAAACACAGAGTTTATATGCATGATGATGTCAGCATCGAAATGCTCATACTCTTCTGCGATTCCGAGAAGTTTCTTTATTGATGTCAGTATACTTTCTTCCATATAGCCCTTCTCCTTTACTCTGAAACTTCGACGAACTGCTTCATGCAGAATCCTTCAAATCCTGAAGCCGCGCAGACATTGTAGAAGTCATCTGTGGATTCACTTTCATCGATCATTACCTCTGCTCCGGCAGGAATAGTGCCGAGAATCTCTGCATCTGCATCCGGATCTTTACGGACATTAAGCTTTGCGCAGCGAACTACACGTCCGATGATCGGCTCACCAATTCTCATACCAGCAATTTTTTTGTTATCCATAATTCTTCTCCTTTTCTAATGCCTCCAAGGGCATGTATCATTTTTTGTTCTTTCAATCGGGGGTCTATTTAGAAGTTTCTCATCGCCGTAATGAATGGCGTTGTGTGTGGTGTGCTTTGTGCAGACAACATTATTCGGATCGAATACACACGGATTGTTGTTGACAATATCCTCATAGGTTATTGGATTGATGTGATGGATGATAATAGAACCGAAGATTTGAAATCCCTCAACACCCAAGTCGCATCCATTGTCGCGAACAATAATTTCATTGCGAAATCTCAGCCACTCGTTTGAATGATAGAATTCCTGATTAAGCCATCTCTTGAAGCCGAACGTTTCTTCTCCCACTGTTCCCAAAAGACGGAGATAATGATAACGTTCTTCAAAAGTCGGTATTCGGATAAGCTCTGAATATGTTTTAATCATCAGGCTCGAAGTCTCCTTGACCGCTATAACTCCGGAACGCTTTCATCGCTTCACCATACATTTCTTCAATCCTCTTCGCAGATTGCAGCGATTGTGTTTTTGCTTCTATTAAGTCCTTCTGCCTTTCGAGAATTTCTTTTTCGATCCGTTCTTTTGTTGACCCCAATTTCAAATAATGCGTTATGACCTGAGAAGAAGCAGTACCTTCCAATAACTGTCTCTCAGCAAGGTCAATAGCCAAAGATATCATTTGATTCTCTCTAGCCTCCGGTGATAAAGCCGGTCGCATTCTTCTCGAAGAATCAGAAGAGTTTACAGCTTTGGCTTTACCCATCCTTGCCGCCTCCTCTCGTTAAGAAGTTATGTAGTTTCTTTTTACTCTCCGAAGGTTTCGCCATGGTTTTAGTAATGTATTATGTGACTTTTGAAGGA